>SWCB01005700.1_pt1 | contig 11580 bp, 11 predicted proteins | sample 4692901 | NCBI WGS metagenome assembly SWCB01 (sample SAMN10267276, study PRJNA491770) | bioreactor metagenome | isolation source: DHS bioreactor inoculated with subseafloor sediment | place: Japan: off Shimokita Peninsula | collected 2006-08
GTGCCTTGTCCCGCCGCCAGGATGATGATTGCTGTGTCTTCAAGTCGTGGCATGCTGTTGCACCTCCGCTAAAACCTCCGCCGCGATCGAAACGGCGACCAGGCTGGGGGCCTTGCCCAAGTCGCCAACGCCGATCGGCGAGTGAATCGACTCCACCACCTCGCGCGCGTGCCCCGCCTCAACCAGCCTGGCGAAGACCGTGTCGCGCTTCCGCTTGCTGCCGATCATCCCCAGGTACGCAGGCGGCTTGGCCAGCAGCTTCTCGCAGATCGCAAAGTCGACCTCGTGCGAGTAGGTCATGACGCAGACGAGCGTGCTCGCCGGCTCTTCGTGCGCCAGGGCCACGCCTTCGTCGATCGATAGCAGCCGGTGGGCACCGGGAAAGCGATCTTCTGTGTTCCACTCGGCACGCTCGTCGACGATGGACACCGCCAACTCCGCATCGCGGAGAACTTGCACCAGTTCCAACGCCACATGCCCGGCCCCGAAGATGACCAGTCGCAGGGGCGAGCCGATGTACTCCAGGAAGACCTGCATGGTGCCGCCGCAGGCCTGGCCGTGATCGGGCGTCAGGTCGTAGCGTTTGATCTCGCTGCGTTGGTCAGCGAAGAGTTCGAGCGCCTCGCGGACCGCTCGATGCTCCACGCCCCCGCCACCGATCGTGCCGATCTGTTCCGCGTTCTCCGGCCCTGGCCGAACGATCATGCGAGCCCCCGCCGAGCGTGGCGCACTGCCCTTCGACTCCACGACGGTGAGGAGCATGAAGGGCGCGCCGGCCCGGCTCAGCTCCGCCGCCTTGCTGAAGATGGTCGTTTCCGCGTTCACTCCGCCTCCAAGACCCCCCAATGTGAAAAACGCGCTACGAGCGCGTTTTCTCGTGGGTGAACAGGCGCACGTGGTTGATCAGCTCCGTCAACTGCGGTGACGGCTCCGCCCCCACATCCGCCGGGTTCTTCGTGTTGTACACGTGGTCGCCCCCCTCGACGAGCGCCGAAACGCCGTCCGGACAAGCACCGGCGAGGCGATCCGCGGAGCTATACGGCACGGTCGGGTCCAACGTGCCATGCACCGTCAATACCGGGCAGGTGATGTAGCCGCACAGCTCGACGACATCGTGCTCCTCAGGCTGCTCAAGTTGCTCGCGCAACCAGCCCTGGCCGACGAAGAGATTCTGTCCCGTCCGCGCCGAGGGCGACCGCAGCCGGCCTTCCGCCAAGAGCGCGTGCTGATCGCCCGGCCCCAGGCTGCAGGCTTCGTGCGGCGTCGACATGGTGCACACCGCCGCCGGCGTCGGCTCCAAACCGTCGCGAAAGATGCGGCCGGCGGCGAGCAGGCAACTCACGCCGCCGCGCGAGTGGCCCAGGAGCACGATCGGCAGGTTCGTCGGCGTCTCCGGAAGATCGCCCTCGCGCACCGCCTGCATCAGGATCGTCAGATCCTCGACCTGCTTGTTCCAGGTGTCCTGTTCGAAGAGTTCGGGGTGCTCGAATGTCTCGATCCCTTCGCCCATGCCGCTGTGGCTGAAGTTGAAGCGATGCACGAGACAGCCCGCCTGGGCGAGGCGGTCGCCGAGCACGGGAATGAAGCCGTAGTCCTTGTAGCCCTTGAAGCCGTGGGCAAAGAGCACCACGCAGCAAGGCTCACCGGCGGGCCGATCGATGGAACCCCGAATCAACTGGTCGCCGGCGCCGTGAAGTGTCCAATCTTGCATGCGGTAAGTGTACCGCGCGAGCCTGACGTCGGCGGATTGAGGCTTGGCCGCTCAGGCCTCGCCGATGGACTGGGCTTCGCCGGTTCCCAGCTTCCAGGCGCTGGCGACGGCGAGAAAGACCCAGAGAAGATCGAACAGGGAGAAACTGTCGATGAAGGCGAACGCCGTGAAGACCTCCGTCGCCGCCTCGAAGTATTGCTTTTGCAGGTCGATCATGTACGTCTCAACCTGTGACGCGAAGGCAGCTTGATCAGACGGCGACATCGCCGCCCACTCCGCCTCCGCCTCCTCCCAGATGTCCGAGGGGTAGTGCTCGCGACGAGTCCGCTCATCCATCTCTTCGTAGCCGGGCCAGTTGATTCGCTCGCCGGCGACTTCGCGATCCTCAGCGATGGCGCGGGCGATGAATGCGAGCACGCATTCGGGATTGGCGAGGGCAGGACAGCGCTCGAGAGCCTGCTGATCTGAGCGGGGCAGATCGCGAAACCGGTCTTTCGCCTCTTGCCAGATCTCTTGGGGCACCTCCTCCCTGCCGAAGGCGAAGTTCGGATCGATCCCCGCCGGGTAGGCCACCCGGTCCCCTGCCTGCAGTCGCTCGTAGTAGACCTCGTAGCTGAGCGCGGAGAGGGCTGCCTCCTCGCTCTGCAGCACGGTGTGGTCGTACTGGCTGATGTACATGCTGGCGGCTCCCCACTTCCCGCCGGCCACGCCGAGCAGGGCGATGAGAACCGCGATGGCGCCGGTAAGACCGGACAGCCGATCGCCTGCTCCAATACGCACGCCAACGCCGGCGAGCACGCCGATGCCCCAGGCGACGATGCCGATCTCGTAGTCGCCGTAGTGCACAATGGCCGCCCAAACCGCCGCCCCGATGGCAGCACCGACCAGTCCTCCGATGATTGCCTTGATAAGCGCCACGATTGCCTTCCTTCTTCAAGTGCGTGCGTGTATCTCAGTCGCGGGAGAACGCCCCGCGCTCACCACAACCGCCTTCCGTCAATCACCCCAGTCGCCGCCGATCGCTGCGGCGATGAGGAAGGCAAGGCCGATCAGGTAGAGGTTTCTGCCGCCGAAGCTGGACTTGTAGAGTTCCTCCTTCGCCGCCTCGACTTGTGCGAGGTAGTCGGCGTTGTCGATGTCCCACTGGGCGCAGAGCGAGCGCTCGTGCGCCTCCTGCTCGGCCGGAGACAGGCGCTCCCAGCGGCGCACCGCGATGTCCCAGATGACCTTGGGATACTCCGCCTCACGCATGGGGTAGTCCGTCTCCACGACGCCCTCCCAGTCGAGGCGCTCGCCGTCCATCAACCACTCGTCGAGCACCTCGTCCGCGATGGGGACGACCTGCCAATTCGGGGTGGCGTACATGGGGTACGCTTCCAGGTCGACCTTCTCGTCGTCGGTCAGGTAGTCGTAGCGATACTCCGCTTCGTCCCAGACCTCCACGGGATAATCCGTCTCGACCCAGGCCTCCTCAGGCCAAACGCCTTCCGGCCAGACAATCGTCTGCCCTTCGCGCTCCCACTCGGCGACGACTTCATCGGCGATGGCCCAGACGTTGCGCGTGTCGACGCTGGTCGCTTCGTAGGCGATGTACTCCACCGCCATCTGTTTGCCGCCGAGCACGGCGAAGATGGCGATGACGCCGGCGAGAATGCCCGTCATCCAGTCGGCTTCGTCCGCCGCCCCGATCCGCATCCCCAGTCCGCACAGCGCCGCCAGCAGCAAGGCAATGAGCTTGACCTCGGCATTCAGCGCGGAGGCGACGGCCGCCCAGATCACCGCCCCGATCAGCCCGCCCAGGGCGGACAGCAACACGCCACGTATGAACCACATTGCGAACCCCTTTCTGATTGCTCCCTCGGCGCCACGACCACAGGCGGAACCTGGGCGCACACAATGTGCGCCGTCACGTCTTGCCTGCCACTGTGTCGAGTGTGCCGCTGCACCCGAGATCCTCCGCCGCGAACCCACGCGGTTCGACCGCATCAATCCTACACGGATTCCCGAGCCTTACCACCCTATTTCGGCTAGCTTGAAGAGAGAACCTTCTCGGGGATGTTCACCGTTCAATCAACCGCCGCAGCCGTAGTCCGCGAGCAGGATGCCCAGATCCGCCTGATCCGTATCGCCGTCGCCATCGAGGTCGCCCGCCGCGGTCTCCCCGTAGGCCGCCAGCAACAGGCCCAGATCCGCCTGGTCCGTGTCATCGTCGGCGTCGAGGTCACCGGGACAATCGCTGGGGCCGCCGTCCCAGCCTGCCAGACGGGCGAGCATCCACCAGACCGCCCGACCCTTGAGGTTGCAGTTGAGCGGCCTTGAGTGGGCGCAGGAGCAATCGTCGCACAGGGCGCTGCCGGGGTGTTCCGCACACCACTCGTCCGCCCAGTTGCCGCCGTCGTAGTTGCAGCCGTCGTCAGCGCCACGGTCGAGGAAGTACTCGCCATCCGGGTCGTAACTCTCGATGTCAGCAAAGTCGAAGAGCACGCCGCCCGTGGCGATGACATGGTCGCGGATCTGGTTGTTGCGCTGGTTGAGGTTGCCATCGACGCCACTGCCGGTCAGGTGGCCGGTCATGTAGATGAAGGTGACATCGGGATAGTCGGCGATGAGGCCGTCCATGAGGTCGAGATAGATCTGCATGTTGTCCGGGGTGGTGTCCGCCTGGCCGCACCAGGACCACATGACGACGTTGCGATTGCAGTCGGGATCACCCAGCATGTCGCGCGTCCGTGCTTCCCAGGTGACGCGGTCGGGGTTGCCGAGATCGCCCGCGGGGGTGTAGTCCCAGAGCGACAGCCCGCCCTGCGTGCCGTCGTGGTCCCACCAGTAGAGCGACCCGGCCGGATTCTTGAGCTGGTTCATGCCGGTCACGAGTTGGCTGCCGTGCGACGTGTGGCCGTAGGAGAGGCGGAACTGGCTCTTGGCCGCCTCGACCCAGGAATCGGGCACCTGGCTGAGGTCGGTGCAGGTGTGGTCGATGATGATCGCCTGGCCTGAGGCCACGGGGGCGCAGGCAGCGAGGACGCAGCCGAGAGAGAGCAACGAGGAACGCAGGTGCATGGGGATGGCTCCAGTTTCTTCCAGCCGGAATGATCGGGACAATTCGAGTCCACGGCGATCGACCGCGGCGGAGAGTCACATCGGCGATCGCATCCGTTCAGTATTCAGCCTGGCTTCGGGGAGTCAAGTGATTCCGGAGTATTTTGTCTGACATTTCACGCCGCTGCAGGGCTGCCTCAATCCAGCAGCAGTTGCAGCAAGCGCACATCCAGCAGCCGGCCAAACTTCCGCCCCGCCTCTCTCAGTTGTCCCGCCTGCACGAACCCGTGTCGCTCGACCAGGCGCAGACTCGCTTCGCTCCCCTCGGCAATGCAGCCAATGAGTGAGCGATACTCAAGTCGGCGCGACTCAGCCAGGAGCGCCTCGAGCAACTGGGTGCCAACGCCGCGGCCCCGATGCGGCTCGGCAACGTAGAAGGAGAAGGCAGCCGTCACGTCGTAAGCCGGGCGGTCGGACCAGGGTGACAGGCAGGCCCAGCCGACGACCTCGCCTTCATCATCAGCCACGAGAATCGGATGCTGCGTCCCATGTCGATCGAACCAGCGCTGCTGCTCCTCGTGCGTCTTGGGCTCCGTGTCGAAGGTGGCGGTCGTCGTGCGGATCGCCTCGTTGTAGATGGCGGTGATGGCCGGCAGGTCGTCACGTATTGCGGGGCGGATGTGGAGCACTCGGGCATCTCCATGCGGCCACTTTGGCGCAGAAAAGCGCGAGGAATCAGGATCCTCGCGCTGGTGTCAACTTGCGTTTGGGCTGCCGCCAGGCCGCGGCTCAGCCGCTGTAGTCGTGCACGCCGATGCCGGTCTTGTCGCCCAGCCGGCCTGCCGCCACCAACTGCTTGAGCAGCGGGCAGGGACGGTACTTGTCCTCGCCCAGCTCATCGAAGAGCACGTTCATGATGTGCAGGCAGGTGTCCAGGCCAATGAAGTCGGCGAGGCGCAAGGGACCCATCGGGTGGGCGCAGCCGAGCTTCATGATGCCGTCGATCGCCTCGGGCTCCGCCACGCCTTCCATCCAGGCGAAGAAGGCCTCGTTGATGAGTGGCATGAGCACGCGGTTGGAGACGAAGCCGGCCCGATCGTTGGCGATGAGCGGCGTCTTGCCCAGGTCTTCGGCGAGCTTGATCGTGCGAGCCACGACCTCATCGCCCGTCCCCAGGCCCTTGATCACCTCGACCAGCTTCATGATCGGCACGGGGTTGAAGAAGTGCATGCCCACCACGCGCTCGGGGCAATCGGTCGCCGCCCCGATCTTGGTGATGCTGATCGAGCTTGTATTCGTGGCGAGCACGACCTTGGGGTCGGGGTAGCGGGCAGCCAGATCCTGGAAGATCTTCGCCTTGAGCTCGAAGTTCTCCGTAGCGGCCTCCACGACCCAATCCACCTTGGGCGCTTCGTCGAGCGAGGTGATGTACTTGATGCGCCCCAGGGCGGCGTCGGCGTCGGCCTGCTCCATCTTGCCCTTCTCGACGGCCCGCCCGAGCAGCTTCGTGTGCAGCTTCTCGCACTTGGCGAGTTGTTCCGCCGCCACGTCGAAGCAGAAGACGTCGAGGCCCGCGACTGCGGAGATCTGGGCGATGCCGCCACCCATCTGTCCGGATCCGATCACCAGGATTGATTTGATGTCTGCCATGGTTGTTTCGCTTTCGTTGCTGTTCCAATCTGAATGACTGCCACACCGGAACCCACACGACTCAAGGCGCGGCCGGCTCTGACGAGTCAGTCGCGCCCGCCTCTGCGCCTCACATCCGCTCGATCAGCATGGCCACCGCGTTGCCGCCGCCGAGGCAGAGGGCCGTGACGCCGCGTTTCACGTCGAGCCGCTCCATCTGGCAGAGCAAGGTGACGAGCACGCGGGCTCCGGAAGCGCCGATGGGGTGCCCCAGGGCGATGCCGCCGCCACAGACGTTGACCTTCTCCTCGGGGATGCCCAGACCGCGCACGTTGCAGATCGACTGGGCCGCGAAGGCTTCGTTGAGTTCGAAGAGATCGACATCACCGACCGTCAGGCCCGCCTTCTCCAAGCACGCCTCCACGGCCCCAACAGGAGCGTAGAAGAGCTCCTTGGGCGGCACGCCGTGCGTGTGATAGGAGATGACCTTGGCCCGGGGCGTGACGCCGAGTTCTTCCGCCTTGGCCAACGAGAGCATCGCCACGGCGGCGGCCCCGTCGGAGATCTGGCTGGCGTTGCCGGCGGTCACCGTACCTTCCTTGCCGAAGGCCGGGCGCAGCTTGCCGAGGCCTTCCGCCGTGGAGTCACCGCGGATGCCTTCGTCGGCGGTGATGTCCTGCTTCTGCTTAGCGGTCTTGGCGTCGAGCGGGAACATCTCCGCGGTGAAGTGGCCCTCGGCCGTCGCCTTGGCCGCCTTCTGGTGCGAGGCCGCCGCGAACGCGTCTTGATCTTCGCGAGAGACGTTGTACTTCTCCGCGATGTAGTCGGCGGCGCAGCCCATAGCCCAGTCCTGGAAGGCGCAGTGCAGCCCGTCCTTGCGCATGTGGTCGATGGCGGGCGTGTCGCCGAACTTCATGCCGCGTGCCTGGATCATGTGCGGCGCCAGGGACATGCTCTCCATGCCGCCGGCGAGGACGCAGTGGTTGTCGCCGGCCTTGATGGCCTGGGCCGCGAGCATTGCCGACTTGAGTGAGCTACCGCACACCTTGTTGACGGTGTAGGCAACGAGGTCATCGTTCAGTCCCGCGCCCAGGCCGGCCTGGCGGGCGGGGTTCTGGCCCAGGTTCGCCTGCAGGACAGAGCCCATGATGAGCTCATCGACGTGGTCCTTGATGGCGGGCACTTCCGCTAGCGTCGCTTCCAGCGCCAGCGAGCCGAGCTTCGTCGCAGGCAGACGCGACAGCCCGCCGAGCAGGCGTCCGATAGGTGTGCGCTTGGCGGCAACGATGACAGGGGTAGTTGCGCTCATTCGGTGGCCTCCTGGTTCCAGGGTTAATTCGCTTAGACACCGCCTGCGATCGTGGGCACAGCGACCCGCGCCGCCGGATCAGGCGGGAGAACCAGCATAGCGGAGAGCCGCGGTTTCTGCCCCTCCCCGGGACCGCTTCGGGCCGCAGGAGTGCCGTACCAGCTCCCCGATTTGGAGGGGCTTGGCGCCGGATCCCCGGCACAAGGGTGGCCCGGGCGAGTATCATGAGGCCCGCTTCAGGAACTCTTGGCCCGGGTCAGCCCGGGAAGGCGACGGAGAGATGCCCAAGACAACCTCGATTCCGGTCGTCGCGCAGAGCGGCGAGGGCATGCAGGCCGGGCAGACAGCGATCTGCTCGCTCGGCGAAGATCACCTGCTCTACCGCGGCTACGAGATCCAGGATCTCATCGACCATGCGACCTATTCCGAGGTCGCGCATCTGTTGCTCGTAGGCCACAAGCCCTCCAAGCAAGAACTCGCTAGCTTTCGCGCCGAGCTTGTGGAGTTGCGGCCGCTGCCGGACAACGTCAAGGCGCTGCTTCGCTCCGTCGTGCTTGACGGCGATCCCATGGATGTGCTGCGCACGACGATCAGCTACATGGGGCAACTGGACAAGACGATCGACCCCAACAACACCGCCGCCACCCTGCGCATCGCCAAGATGCTGGTGGCGCGCATCCCGACGATCATCGGTTTCATCCATGCCTTGCGCGACGGGCGCGACCCGGTTGAGCCGAACCCGGAGTTGGACCACCCGGCCAACCTTCTGTGGTGCCTGACCGGTGAGAAGCCCAGCGATGTGTTCGCGCGGGTCCTCGATATCAGCCTGATCCTCTACGCGGAGCACGGCTTCAACGCCTCCACCTTCAGCTCGCTCGTCGTTGCAGGGACCAGGAGCGATCCCTACTCAGCGGTGTGCGCCAGCTTGGGCGCGCTCAAGGGGACCTTGCACGGCGGCGCCAACGCGGCTTCCGTCGAGATGCTCATGGAGATCGGCTCGCCGGCCCACGTTGACCAGTTCCTCGAAGAACGCCTGGCGCGCCACGAGACCATTGCCGGATTCGGCCATCGGGTGCTGAAGAACGGCGACCTGCGGGCGCCTCTGCTGCTCTCCTGGGGCCGGCAGATTGCCGAGCGTGTGGGCCCCGAAGCGCTGCGTTGGTTCGAGATCGCCGACCACGTGCAGGAGATCATGCTGAAGCGCAAGGGTTTGCACGCCAACGCCGACCTGGCCTGCGGGCTGACGTACTCCGTGATGGGAATTCCGCCCGCGATGTTCACGCCGATCTTCGCGGCCGGTCACGTCGGCGGCTGGTGCGCCCACATCATGGAACAGCACGCCAGCAACCGGCTCATTCGCCCTCTCAGCCACTACATGGGCGAGCCTGTCCGCCAGTGGAACGGGGACTGACCCAAAACATCCGCCCAAACATGGGGGTTCTTTCGCCCGGACGGGGTGCGCCTGATCGGGTAGGCTGACACCATTAGGGCGTTTGTGTTTGGCCGCCGCCCAGCGATCGAGGCAGCAAGGAATCACCTTGCAGGAGGATCGCGGTATGGGATCGGTGCACATCAGCAGCACGCGCGATGGTCGTGTGGGGATCGTTGCCATCAATCGGCCCGAGGCGCTCAACGCGCTCTCGCGCGGGATGGTCGACGCCCTCGCCGAGGCCCTGCTCGCCTTCGACGCCGACGACGAGGTACGGGTGGCGCTGGTGCACGGTAGTAACCGGGCCTTCTCCGCCGGCGCCGACCTGAGCGAGATGCAAGGCTCGAGCGCCATCGACTGGTATCGCGACGATCCGCTTGGCGTCTGGGATCGCCTGGTACAGGTCCGAACGCCCATCGTCGCGGCGGTGAACGGCTACGCGCTGGGCGGGGGCTGCGAGTTGGCGCTCGTCTGCGACCTGATCATCGCTGGCGAAAGCGCGCGCTTCGGCCAGCCGGAAATCAAGGTTGGCATCATTCCCGGCGCGGGGGGCACCCAGCGCCTCATCCGGGCCGTGGGCAAGGCCCTGGCCATGGACATGATTCTTACCGGCCGGATGATCAGCGCCGCAGAAGCGCTGGCCGCCGGGCTGATCAGCCGTGTCGTCCCCGATGACGAATGCCTGGAGGTCGCCCTCCAGACCGCCCAGGACATGGCGAAGCTGTCCCCACTGGCCCTGCGCATCGCCAAGGAAGCGGTGCTCAAGGCCCAGGAAACCGCCCTTGGCGTCGGTTTGCGAGAAGAGCGCAATCTCTTCCATCTGCTCACCGCCTCTCAAGATCACGACGAGGGCATCCAGGCCTTCCTGGAGAAGCGCCCGCCCGAATTCACCGGCAGGTAAGCAGGCAAGACGCTGAAACGCCGGCGCACGCTGTTTGATGCGACCGGCATGATGACAATGATCGGTGGTTGCTCGTTTGGGAAAGGTGGTGTCGAATGATTCGATTTGGTTCCGGGAATCTAAGAATTCCACGCTTCGAGAAGCCCGTCTTTGCGGTGGCCGGAGGACTGACCGACTTCCGCAAGCGCTATCCGGAGAAGAACGCGCCCGAACTTGTCATGGAGGCCACCAAGATGGCCTTCGAGGAGAACGACCTGAAGGTCTCGCCGGAGGAACTTCGTCGGCGAGTCAACTGGTGCGTCTATTCGCAGTTCGCGGATCACTTCGGCGACCAACTCCTCGCCGCCTCGAAAATGCACGACTACCTTGGCTTCGATCCGCTGGGCAACATCGAAGTGAAGACCGGCGGCGCCACGGGCGGCAGCAGCGTCCTCGCCGGTTGCCAGGCCGTCGCCTCCGGCTACGCCGACTGCGTCCCCGTGATCGGCTGGGAACGGATGGACGAAGTCTCCACCAAGGTGGGCAACAGCTACATCGCCTCCGCCGCCTGCAAGGACTTCGAGAGCGAACTGGGCTGGATGTACGCGGCGTACTACGCCCTCATGGCCCAGCGCTACCAGTACGAAAACCAAGTCCCGCACGAAACGCTGGCCAAGATCGCGGTCAAGAACCACGAGTTCGCCCGCCACTCGCCCTACTCGCAGAATCCGGGCAAGTACACGGTGCAGGATGTGCTGGAGAACGACATCGTCTCCAGTCCGCTGACCTTCCTTGAGTGTTGCGTCATGTCGGTCGGAGCGGCGACGCTGCTGCTCTGCGATGAGAAAACCGCCTTCGAACTGAGCGACCATCCAGTGCAGATCACCGCCTGCTGCGGCGGCACGCACACGCTCCGCACCGCCGACCGCCGCAATATGGAGATTCTGCTGCTCCCCAACGAGACGCCGGAAACGTACAAGGACTTTCGCAATAGTCGGCGCCAGGACTGGCCGGGCTTCTCATCCTTCCTGGCGGCCCGGATGGCGGCCTACCTCGCCTACAACATGGCGGGCATCAAGGATCCGGTCGAGGATTTTGACGTGCTGGAAACGCACGACGCCTTCACCATCAGCGATATCCAGACCTACGAGGACATTGGCTTGCGGCCTTACGGCCGGGGGCAGGAGTTCGTCGAGACCGGCGAGTGCTACATGGACGGCAAGCTTCCGACGAATCCGTCCGGCGGCCTGATCGGCTCCATGCACGCCGTCGGCGCCACCGGCATCTTCCAGCTTGTGGAAGTGCTCTGGCAGTTGCAGGCCAAGTACGACCAGTTCCACGAGCCGGCCCCTCGCTGGCAACGGTACGGCAAGGAGAAGCCGGCCGACTGGCAAAGCCTGCAAGTCAAGAACGCCCGGCGCGGCTGCGCGATCTCCCACGCGGGCACGGGCAGCCACGTCACCTGCACGATCATGGAAAGGGCGTGAACCATGGCGGTGAAATTTGACGGAACCATCGCGGAAATCCTCAACGACGATCCCCTCGTCATCAAGAATCCCAAGACTTGGCACCACATTCACACC
>SWCB01000580.1_pt1 | contig 11528 bp, 10 predicted proteins | sample 4692901 | NCBI WGS metagenome assembly SWCB01 (sample SAMN10267276, study PRJNA491770) | bioreactor metagenome | isolation source: DHS bioreactor inoculated with subseafloor sediment | place: Japan: off Shimokita Peninsula | collected 2006-08
GGAATCAGACACCCGCCGTTGCCGTCCTGGTGCTCGAGCACGCAGAAGGAGAACTGGTCGGGCGTGTGCTTGTGCACCTCGATGTCGAGCACCGCCGCGTAGAAGGCCCGGGCCCGGTCCAAGTCGATCACCGGGATGTCAAACCAGACAGCCCGGTTGTGCGTTGAATTGAAGTCGCCCATCGTGTCTCCAGTCTTCGGTTGATGCGAACAGGACGCAGCAGGCAGTCGCCAGCTTCGTCGCACAGTGTACGTCGAGCGAGGCGCGGGGCGGACGCTTGCTTGTCAGGAACCGCTCGGAGGATTCACGCAGACGCTACGACAGCGAGAGAACGACGCCTTCCTCCCTTGCCGCCGCTTCAGCGAAGAAGGCACACATCATCTCGTAGGTCTCGATGAGCCAGTCGAGATCCTCCGCCCCGTTCCACTCGAGGGGATAGATCTCCGCCTTGGTCAGCGCCGCCGGATCGAAGCGCCGGCGCATCTCCGCCGCGTCAACGGTCTGCAGAAAGTCGCTGAACTCGCGCACCTCCTCGGGGCGCAGAACCCGGGCCGGGCCGTAGCCGACATCTTCTTCCCCGACTTCCTCGCCTCCCGCCAAGTACGCCGCCGGTTCCTCGCCGGCGTCCGCATCGCCCGTCAGCAGATAGTGAATGGCGTGCCAGTTCTTGTCGAGATCAATCCCCGTGTCGTCAAGTTGCTCAAGCAACTCGTGGATGCCCTCGGGCGCTGCGAGCAGACCGTCAATCGCCTCGCGCTTGATCGTCCCCAGGTAGAGGATCATGCTCATGGTGTGTCTCCATGCCGTCGCAATTGCTCCACGAGTCCAGCGCCGAAGCACAACCCACTGCACCCGGCGGCTGCGAACGGGAGCAACGCCCGCAACCCTGACATTGTCAACCGCAGTAGACCGGCGAGTCAAGCCGGGCGCCCGCCCGGACACCGCTTTCGGGCCGGTACGGTATGCTGTCCTCGACGGTCGGCCCTCCGCCGGCCGGTTTCCCTGGGGCCACGCACTCTGTGGAAAGGGCCTCGGCATGTCGTCCCTGGATTCACCGCCACGCAGCAATCTCGATCGCCTGGAACGCCTGCTCAAGTCGGGCCAGCCCTGCGTCGCCATCGCCACGCTGGAAGAAGCCCACGCCCTGCACCTCGTCCGCAGCGCCGGCGTCACCAGCGACCTCGCCTCCTCCTGGGTCTGGTCCATCGCGCACGGCCTGCAGGACGGTCGCCTGCGCGGCGGCAAGGCCGTCGCCGATACGGAACACCCGGCAGCAGCGCTCTACCACCTGGCCCATCGCCTCGAACATCCCACCTTGGCCATCATGTTCGACGTGGCCCCGCACCTGGACGACGCCCGCACCTGTCGGCTGTTGCGCGAGTGCATCGCCGCCTTCCGCGAGATGGGGAGCACCCTCGTCCTCATCGATCACGACGACCATCTACCCACGGTGATCGAGGCGGAGGTGACCCCCTTCACGATCTCACCGCCGGATGCGCCGGAGATCGAAACGCTGGTCAAGCGGACCTTGCGAAAGATAGCCCAGGAACGCCGCGCCCTGGGCCAGCGCGAGATCCAGGTCGAGATCAGCCGGGCCGGCTTCCAGACCATCGTCAAGAACCTGAAAGGACTGACCCGCACCCAGATCGAACGCATCATCAGCGATGTCACCCTCGACGACCTGCGCTTCGACGAAGACGATGTCGGCCACGTCCTCGCCGCCAAACGCCGCACCCTGCGCACCGGCGGCATGCTCGAGTCATCGAATCGCCCGAAGATCTCAGCGGCATCGGCGGCCTGGCCCGCCTCAAGCTCTGGCTCAAGCGTCGCCAAAACGCCATGGCCGGCGAAGCGCGCGAGTTCGGCATCGAACCGCCACGCGGCGTGCTCCTGCTCGGCGTCCAAGGCGCCGGCAAAAGCCTCTGCGCCAAGGCCGTCGCTGCCGCCTGGGGCACACCCCTCTTTCGCCTCGACCCCAGCGCCCTCTACGACCGTTACATTGGCGAATCGGAACGTCGCCTGCGCGAGACGCTCATCCAAGCTGAGCAGATGGCGCCCATTATCCTCTGGATCGATGAGATCGAAAAGGGCTTCGCCTCCGCCGCCGGCCAAAGCACGGATGGCGGTCTCTCCCGCCGCATGTTCGGCACGCTCCTCACCTGGATGCAGGACCACCGCTCCCCGGTCTTCCTCATCGCCACCGCCAACGACATCGAAGCACTGCCGCCGGAACTCCTGCGCAAGGGCCGCTTCGACGAGATCTTCTTCGTGGACCTACCCGATGAAGACACGCGCCAACTGATCTTCGAGATCCACCTGCGCAAGCGCGGCCGCTTGTCCGATGACCTCGACCTCAAGCGACTCGCCAAGGCAAGCAAGGGCTACAGCGGCGCTGAGATCGAGCAAGCCGTCATCAGCGCCCTGCACGAAGCCTTCGCGACCAAGCAGGACCTGACGACCGACCTGCTCCTCACAGCAGTCAAAGAGTCACCGCCCCTATCAGTGACCATGCGCGAAAAGGTGCAAGCCCTGCGTCACTGGGCGGAAGGCCGTTGCGTCCCGGCAAACTGACGACGACCCCCACGACAACCCCCACGACAACCCCCACGACGACCCCCACAAAGCCGGGATCGGTGCTCGCGCCTCCGTAAGAAGTGTTCACCGCGTCGGGCGCCTCGTCCCCGACAGTGGCGAACCCCCTCGAATCTGGAACCGATCCGGGAGTGGCATACCAAGACCCCCTCCGTCTGAGGGAGGGGCCGGGGGAGTGTGCAGCCGAGCGACCGCCCTCAACGACAGAAAAACGTACCAGTCCCGCTTTCCGTCCCGTTTGGCCGCGCCCCAAAAGGGGAGCGCGTCCCCTCCCCGTCATTCCCGCGCAGGCGGGAATCCAGACAACCATCCCAGACGACCGGGCAGCTAAGCCACGACTGGGAACGGCTACAGGGGATCCTGCGAGACGAGGACCTATCCATCGGGTATGCCCTTGTGTGGCCGGCGTCGATTCTCCGGAACCTGGGCGAGAGGTCTGTGTACTGAATCAGCACACATCGTGCCCGGTGTGGCGCTTCGGAAATGAATCCGCCCAGTCCGCTTTCCGTCCTGTCCGTTCTCCGTCCTCGCCATCCCCAATATGCTGATTCGTGAACTGCGTATGCATTATGTGCGCGGTGAGTGTTCCATTAGCATAGGCGGCACTAGGCTATTCGCACTTCATATGCAATACCGACAAGCAGTACCCATATCGGGCCGTCACCGCCGCGCCCTGCCCACGCATCACATACGCTAGCGTTGGGAGAGCCGGACGCGTGAATCCCGTATTCATTGGCATACCAATGTGATGCGCATGGCGCACTTGCTCTGCTGCATGAGCGCAGGTACGCTCGCATCGGTTCGAGTGTTCACCAGCAGGCTCTACAAAGGACTCTGCGGCCTTGGTCTGCTGGCACCCGAGCAAAGACAACTAGATAGAAGAGAAGAAACACTCATGAGCATTTCGAAGACGATCACTGCCAGCGTGACCATCGTGTTTCTCGCGGGCGCGGCTTCCGCCGCCGTTCTCCCCTTGGGCCCCTTCGTGGGTGACACGTCCGAGACCTGGGAATCATTCCAGAACTACATCGACAACCCCAATTTCTATGAGGACGCGTTCGGCCCGGTGTCGATTCTCGGCGGCAACGCCTCTATCGCCAACGCCGCCTCCGGCGCTGGCGGCAGCATGGTTATCTACGATCCGAACGCCGCGGGCTTCGGTCTGTCTGCCTACGGCTCCGCCCAGGTCTCCGACGGCGTGCAGGGCATGGGCATTAACACCGGCTTCCCCGCCTTGGCGACCACCATCACCTTCACCGTGCCCGTCACCGACTTCGGCGGCTACTGGGGCGTGACGAACGAGACCAGCGGCCCCGCCGACCCCATGCCCGTGAACTTCGAGTTCTACGATGTTAATGGCGCCATGATCGGGTCGGATGTCCTGATGTACTCCGCTCCCAACGCCGACGGCGCCCTGATGTGGGCCGGCTGGAACTCCAGCACGCCCATCGGCTCGGTCGTCTACAGCGGCGACTACACCGTCAACGACGGCCTGCAGGCCAACCTGGTGCCCGCACCCGGTGCCGCCGCCCTCCTCGGCCTGGGTGGCCTGATGAGCAGCCGCCGCCGTCGCGCCTAAGAAGCGCCCGCGCGCATGCCGCTGGTGAAAGCCGGCGAGTTCGTTTGAACTAATCCTTCTTCCGAGGCCGACCCGTAACCGGGTCGGCCTTCTTTATTGCCTGCGCCGACGCACCGCGCAACCGGCAGAGTAGGAAGTGGCAATGGGGTCGCCAAACGCGATAGGTATGTCCGGGGGAGCTGCGGGGGACAGCGACGCAAATGTACCCGTGCCGTCCTGCACCCCGCAGGCTGGACACCTCCCCCCATATCTGAAAACGTACCTGTCCCGGTTTTCAGCCCCGGAGGCGCCGGTCCGGTATGCACTCGACAAATAGTGCAATATGCACGACTCGCTTGCCCGGCTCTGTGTGTGGGGAAGTATCCTCACGCCTGTTCGAGTGTTCTCCAGCAGGATTGCAAAGAACCCAACGTCCTTGGCCAGTTGGCGCACGAACGAAAGAACCTAAAGAGAAGAGAAGAAGCACTCATGAGCATGGCAAGAACTACTACTGCGAGCGCGACCATTCTGTTTCTCGCGGGCGTCGCCTCCGCCGCCGTGATCCCCGTCGCCCCCTTTGCGGGCGGCCTGTCGGAAACCTGGGAATCCTTCCAGAACTACAGCAGCAACCCCGACTTCTTTGAGGACCTCTCGGGCCCGGTCTCGATCTTCGGCGGCAACGCCTCCATCGCCAACGCCTCCTCGGGCGCTGGCGGCAGCATGCTTGTCTACGATCCGAACGTTGCGGCCTTCGGCCTGGGGGAATACGGTCTCGCCCAGGTCTCGGACGGCGTGCGGGGCATGGGTATTGACACCGGCTTTCCCGCCCTGCCTACCACCATCACCTTCCCCGTGCCCGTCACCGACTTCGGCGGTTACTGGGGCGTGGGCGCCATAGACGGCGCCCCCTCCGACCCCGCGCCCTTAAACTTTGACTTCTACGATGTCAACGGCGCCCTCCTCGGGTCGGATGTCCTGATGTATTCCGCTCCCAACGCCGACGGCGCCCTGATGTGGGCCGGCTGGAACTCCAGCACGCCCATCGGCTCGGTCGTCTACAGCGGCGACTACGCCGTCAACGACGGCCTGCAGGCCAACCTGGTGCCCGCACCGGGTGCCGCCGCCCTCCTCGGCCTCGGCGCGCTTGCAGGCGCCCGCCGCCGCCGCGCCTGAGAAGCGCCCGCGCGCATCCCGCTGGTGAAGACCAGCAAGCTACTCTAAGTTGAGCTCCCCTCCGAGGTCGACCCCCAAGCGGGTCGGCCTTCTTTGCCAATTGTGCCCAGTGCCGCCCTGCCGCGCAACCGGCCAGTTCGGAGAGGAAAGCGGCTGCACCAAACGCAACAGGCATCCCGGGGAGCGGCAGCGGGGCGTCGGCGATGCAGGCGTACCTCTCCCCTCGGCTTCCCCGAGGACTGGGTACCGCCTCCCACCCGCCGACCACAGCAGCGAATCACGCCTACTGGTCTCGCGACCCGCCTCCCTTGCGGACAAGCGACTCCGCAGCGTATCCTGTCCTCGGCACCGTCTCGCCGCTATTTGGCGACATGCCCAGCGACTGGAATCGCTCGGCCTCGCCCGGGGGTGCCGTGGAGGTTGGCCATGTCAGACGTCGTCTTCTCCGCCGCTGAAACGCCAGTCGTCATTGATGCGGAGTACACCGACCCCGCCTTCGATCGCGATCGCTTCCTGCTGCGGCAACGTTTGCTCTCGATCAACGAGAAGTACGACATCGCCGACGAGTCCGGCGCCTCTATCCTCTTCGTCGAACGGCCGCGCTTCCTCTGGCGGCGACTGCTCATGCTGCTCGTTGCGCTTGGCGCTTTCTTCGTCGCGGCGTTGCTCTGGCTCTTCGCTTCGCTGACAGCCTGGGGCGCGGTCTTCGGCGATGCGGTGCCGCCGAACTGGATCCTCGCGCTCTACGTGATCAGCCTCTTTGTCGTGCCGCTCGTACCGACGATTCTCATCGCCATTTGGCTCGAGCCGTATCGGCACATCACCTTCTACACCGATCAGAGCCGCAGTCTGCCCGTGCTCCGCGTCAACCAGGTGAACAAGTTCATGCTCCTCTGGGCCCGCTACCAGGTGACAGCCATGGATGGCCAGGTGCTGGCGCACATCTGCAAGAACCACCTGACGAACTTCGTTCGCAAGTGCTGGTGCGTCGATAGCGCCGATGGCGAATGCCTCTGCCTGGTCAAGGAAGATTCCGTCATCCTCGCCCTGGGCCGCCGCCTGTTCGGTCCCGTCCTGGGCGTGTTGCGGACCAACTTCATCCTCCTCGCGCCCGACCACACGACGAAGCTGGGCGAGTTCAACCGCAAACTGACCCTGCTGGATCGCTACGTCCTCGACCTGACGCCTGACCCGCAGCGCACGATCGACCGCCGCATCGCCGTCGCAGTCGGCGTCATGCTCGACACCGGCGAGGGCCGTTAGGCGAAGGGATCGCATCGCCCCCGTCCCCCGAAGGCTGGGTACCGCCTAGCAGTGCCTGCACCGCGCCGGTCCCGCGTTCCTCCCCCGCCCCGATCGCTGTCCCGGCTACGGCCTGAATCCGATCGTCGAGTGACGTTTCTCGGCAACGACGTCCGCGTTGCTCTCCGCCGCCGCGAACCCGTATTGGATCGCGCGCCCGTCCGGACCCTGGAAGTAGAGTTCGAGGTACTTCCCCTCCGCGAGCCGCCAAGCCGTGAGCCGAAAGGGACCGAAGCTCTGGAACGCCCCGTGCTCGTATGCGGCGTTGTTGCGCAGATTGCGCACATCTTCGTCATCGAGTTCCACGAGATTGAACCCCTGCAACGACATCAGGCACCTGAGCACTTCGTCGGTGTCATCACCCGCGAGCGACTCGACGTACGCCCGAATGCGTCCAAGGGACGGTCGCGTCGGCACTGCTTCGAAAGAGGCCACCCGAGTCCAACCCTCCCCGACCAGCGGATCGGCGTCCGCTTCCCTCAAGGTCGATTCGTGCCAGGCTGCCAAGGCGGTCCGGCCGGCATCGACGACCGCTTTCGGGTTCGAAGCCGCCACGTTGTTGAGCAGGATGATCGCGCTCGCCGGCTCGCGCACCATGAGCCAGGTGTTGGCAAAGCCCGGCACATGACCCGACGCTTGCAGGACATTGGTGTCCGCGATGTTCGGCCGCCCGAACTGGGCGAAGAGTTCATCCGTCGAGGCCGCCGACAAAAGATCGCCGTCGAGAAGGCACTGCGACAAAGTCTCCAGATCGTCGAGTGAGCTGTAGAGGCCGCCGGCCGCGTACCTGCCGGCAATGTCGTATTGACCGATCAGCTCGATTCGGCCTGCTTCGTCCCTCCGGTGACCCCGCACGTGGCCGTCCGCGCCGAGAACATCCATGCCGAATCCCGTAGACCCAAGTCCCGCCGGCTCCACGACGAGCTCTTCGATGGCGTCGGCGAAAGACCCCTCCGTCACGCTCTCGAGCACGGCCCCGAGGTGCATGTAGCCGAGGTTGCTGTACGTCGTGCGAGTTCCGATTGGTACGACTGGGCCAATGTGCGCTAGCGCATCGAGAAACGGCAGCGCCAGCCCCGCCTCGTCGAACTCCACACCCGAAGACTCGGGATCGGCGACGTTCCATTCCCGAGGAAGGCCCGAGCGAAACGCCAGCAGATCGCGAATCGTCACCTCGTCAGCCCACTCCGCCTGCAAGCTCGAGCGATAGGTACGCAGCGGGGCGTCGAGATCGATTCGGCCCTGATCGACGAGGCGCAGTATCGCGACCTGGGTGAACAACTTGGTAAGCGATGCCAGACGGAAGTTGCTACTCGCGCCGATCGCCGCGCCGTCCGGGTACCGATCGCGGCCGGTCAAAATGCGTCGCGGCTCCTCGCCGGCGACGAGCACGGATGCCGCCCCGTGGAGCACGCCCGCATCGGCCGCGGTCCGAATCGAGGCGACCGTCGCGTCGATGCCCTCTTCCGTCCCATTCGGACTGTCGCACGACACCAACGCCGACATCACGAGCAGCAGGAGAGGCCAAGCAGAGACACAAGCTCTTGATGATCGCACAGTCAGAATCTCCTTTGATCCCCGGTTCACCCAAGCGTTCTTGGGATTCGGATCGCTCGCGCTTCACGCCTCAGAGAACAGGGCGCAGCCATACGAATGCCCCGGACGACGGAAGAACGCAGCGGTCCCCTGATCCGCCCCCGTCGTCCGTTCCCCGGCGGCAGCCAAAGGCAACCAAAGCGCACCAATAGGCTTCCTCTTCATCCGATTAATGGTGTGCTAATCTGCCTGCGACCGAACACCGCCACACGCAAACCTACGAGAGGACGGGCTATCACCATGGCTGCAATGAAGCAAACTGCGGAACGATTCTTCGACGCCTGCGAGACCGGCAAGGGCTGGGAAGGGACCCAACAGTACTGCCACGCCGACGCGACGTTCTCCGCCCAGGCCGCCACTCTGGAGGGGATCGATACCCTGCAGGCCTACACCGACTGGATGAAGTCGATGTTCGTTCCCGTTCCCAATGGTTCCTACGAAGTGCGCTCCTTCGCCGTCGATGAAGAACGCCAGAACGTCGCCGCCTTCGGCGTCTTCCGCGGCACCCACACCGGCGAAGGCGGCCCAATCCCGCCCACCGGCAAGAGCTTCGAAGCCGAGTTCGTCTACGTCATGCAGTTCCAAGGCGACAAGATCCGCCACATGACCAAGATCTGGAACGACGGCCTCAGCCTCACCCAACTCGGTTGGGCCTGACACGGGCGTCTCGGAAACGTCCTAGAACTCGTACCTGTCCCTTGTTCGCGTTGTGGGCCTCGTCGTTTTTCTGGTCAGCAGCGCTGCGGGCCTCGCTACAATAGTAGGCTCGGTGTGACCGCACGGAGGATCGACATGATCCAGATGAAGACCGGGTTTACGTCTCGTTTTGCCTGTTTCGCGCTTGCCGGCATCGGCTTTATTCTGAGCTATCAGTCGGCCCACGGCGACGACAGCATTCACAGGGAGCCGCCGCGCTTCCTCGAGCGTCCGGGAGAACTGGAATTCTCCGGACAGATGATCGTTCGCCCGCTTCAACCTGCGACTCTGCGCGCCCGTGGTCTCGATCCGAAGCAGATTCAACTGATTCGCAAGCGCGCCGCCGCCCGCTTCAATGGGCAGGTCATCGAGCACGTGCCGCAGACCGACGAGTACATCGTCAGCCTGCCGGCGAACGAAACCGAGAACAGCTACGCTGCCCGCCTCATGGCCAGCGGCGACTACCAATACGCAGTGCCCAACTGGATCTGCCATCCGACGCAGACGATCCCGAACGACGGCGGCTACTGGCAGCAGTGGCATCATCCCCGCGTCCAATCCTCGCTCGCCTGGGACATCACCACCGGGGATCCGAGCCTGATCATCGCCATCGTTGACGGCGGCGTTGAACTTGATCATCCCGACCTCGCCGATGCACTCGTTCCCGGCTACAACGCCGACGACCGCATCGCGCAAGAGGACGGCGGGCAGGTCCACGACGTTGACGGGCACGGGACCTTCGTAGCCGGCCTGGCGGGGGCGATCGGCAACAACGGCACGCACGTCGTCGGCATGGGGTGGAGCTTCTCCATCATGCCGGTGCGCTACTACAACAGCCCCGGCGGCGGCTACCTGCATAACATCCTGGCTGGCGCCCGCTGGGCGGTGGACAACGGCGCCAAGTGCGTCAACGTGAGCCAGACCGGCGTTGAATACGAGACTGTGCAGACAACCGGGGAGTACATCAAGAGCCAGGGTGGTCTCTTGTTCTGGGCCGCCGGCAATGACAACCGCGACCTCGCCTGGTTTGACTGGCAAGACGTCATCGTCGTGGGCGGCACGGATCGAGCCGATGCCAAGACCTGGTGTTCCGCCTACGGTCTCGCCGTCGATCTCTATGCGCCCGGCATCGACATCATAAGCACCTACGTTGACGGCGGCCTGGGCCTCAGCGGCTGTGGCACGAGCGCCGCAACGCCGATGGCGGCCGGCGTCGCGGCTCTCGTCTGGACCACCGACCCCAGCCTCACACCCGAGCAAGTCGAGCAGCGTCTCTACGCCGGCTGTCTGGACCTCGGTGAGCCGGGCAACGACACAATCTGGGGCTGGGGGCGCCTCCACTCCTACGGCGCCGTGGTAGCCACGACGCCCTGCATCGGCGACCTCGACGGCGACGGGGATACCGATCAATCCGATCTTGGCATCCTCCTCGCTGCCTACGAGTTCGATGAAGCCGGCGACCTCGATGGCGACGGCGACACCGACCAGTCCGACCTCGGCATCCTCCTCGCCGACTGGGAATGCGGCGCATAGATCCGCACGGATACGCGCTGGCGTGAGTTGCCTAAGATCGAGAAGGCGGGGTAGACAACGTACCTGTCCCGTGTTCGGCCCCCAGGGTGCGAACAATCATCATCTGAAGCGGAGTCGCTGGCGACGCCTGGCTCGGCAGTGGATACAGGATCTGCTGATCGCGTCGGTGCAGAACATCAAGATCCTGGTTCAGGGAGCGCGTCGACCGAGACGTGCGGCGCTGGCCCTATCGCAGTTGCGACCACTGGCGTTAGCGGGATCATCGCAGCGGCCTGCATCGCTCTTCAGACGGCCGGCAACGCCCGATTGGCTCCGTTACCGCGTAGCCATCACCGCGACCGCGAATGTCGTTGGTCCGCGATGGTGTGAAGCATGAGAGGGCATTCGGTCAACACGCCCTCAAGAGTTGACCCCATTCCGCCGCCGGGAAGTGGTACCTGTTCCGTTGTCCTGCTCGGTTCCTTCCTGCACCGTATTCCCTCCGTCTTCCCCTCATTCTCGATCAGGCTTGCTCTGGTCTTGGCCGATACTCCAGGTCCACCTGGAAGAACGTTCGGATCTGCCGAAGGCGTTCCTTCGCGTACGTGCCCATGTAGCTTGGCTCCTCCGCCCATTGCTGATAGATCCCCTGGGCCCGGAGCATCCAGTCTCGATAGTGAAACTCTCGCCCTGGTTCTCCATCGGTTTCGCCCGCCCGCAGCAAAGTTGCTTTGACTTCATATGCTTGCGCAAGCCTTAGCGGGACGGCAGCCGCGTCTATATCTGACTGAAACTGGTCCTGGTAATCGACTGTGAGCGCGCGCTCTAGGTGCTCGATCGCTTCATCAATTACATCCACTCGGCTAGCTCCGCTGACCGGGGCGTGCTGCAGAAGCAACTCGCCAGCGGCGAAGGCGAGTTGCTGGCTGTGAGGGTTAGCTTGAAGGCCAACATCAAGAATCCTCCCTGCCTGCTCCAAATCACATCGAAGCATGGCAACTTCGGCGCGAGCGTGCCAGCACTTGATCATTGTGGGTTGGATCTTCGTTACAGCATCCAGCATACCGGCACAGATGTCGGCCCATCTGAGAGGATTGGG
>SWCB01006992.1_pt1 | contig 11504 bp, 9 predicted proteins | sample 4692901 | NCBI WGS metagenome assembly SWCB01 (sample SAMN10267276, study PRJNA491770) | bioreactor metagenome | isolation source: DHS bioreactor inoculated with subseafloor sediment | place: Japan: off Shimokita Peninsula | collected 2006-08
AGGTATATTTTGCGAATCAATTTTTATACTATAATGCTGATATAACATCAACAAGTGAAGATGATTTAATTGATAATGGTAAATTCAAAGTGAATTTGGGTATCACTCAAAGTATATGGGATGAAGTATTCGTATCTCCAGAAGATCTTGTGGGCGATTATTTAGATATCGGCATTAACCCTGATGAACTTCTTGACAGTGTTGAGATGATGACATTTATGCTAGATTCTGGCATGATTTCTACATATAAAGATGGATCAACTTATACATTTATGATCGAACTTACAAAAGCAAAACTTTTAAGTAATCTTAATGGGATTTTAGATGCTACAATGGATACAACAGGTTGGGATGAAATCGATTATTTTGAGTACTCTAGAGAACTTCAAGATAGTATCAATTTATTTGATCAACTAGAATTATCATTAGTTTATGTTATTGAAGATGATTCTTTACAAAAAATTGGTATAGACATGAATTTTGAACTTAATCAAGAAGGTGCGATGATTAAGGTATCTGGACAAATAGTTGCGGATATGAATGTTGAATTACCTGATTTTCCAAAAGATTTAGATGAATATGAGCTGACAGATTCTCTATTAGGCAAACTTGGATATTAAAATATAGTTTTTATATAAGGGCTAAAAATTTTATTTTAGCCCTTTTTATTTTTATATTTGATAGGATTTATAGCAATATTTTGTTATGATATACATAGGAGATATAACAAATGAAAAAGTATGTATTTTTTGGTGATAGTGTCACAGAAGCAAATAGAAATAAAAATGACTCTCTAGATTTGGGAGAGGGTTTTGTGTATTTATTAAGTAAAGAATTTAATAATATTGAGTTTTTTAATAGAGGCATAAGTGGACACAGAGTAAATGATTTATTAAAAAGAGTAAATGACGATGTGATTAGTTTAAAGCCTGATGTTTGCTTTATTTGGATAGGTGTAAATGATGCATGGTTACCATATTTACTAAATCAATCATCTACATTAAAATCATATTATAGTGATTACAATAAACTTATTAATAGAATTAAAAGAGGATCTATTAATACGGAAATTGTCTTAATAAAGCCATTTGCAATTTATAGTGATATAAGTAATGAAGATGTACTAAGAGATTTAGAAGTCTTAAGATCTGACTGTCAGAAATTAGCTAATCATCATGGATTAAAAATTATTGATATAAAAGATGAGATTAATAAACAACTTGTTTTAATGCCTGCAAAATCTGTTTTTCATGATGGAATACATCCTACACAATTTGGATATAAAATTATAACAGATGTAATCTCAAGATTCATAAGAGGTAACTTATATGATCTATGATGCAATAATTATAGGAGGCGGGCCAGCGGGTTTAATGGCAGCAAATCAATTCGAAAAAGAAAAAATAAACTATTTATTATTAGAAAAAAATGAAAAATGCGGAAAAAAATTACTATTAACAGGCGGAAGAAGATGCAATGTAACAAATCACTTATCAGTTAGAGATTTTATAGACACATTGACTTTTAAGCATAAAAGATTTTTATATCCTGCATTAAAAACTTTCGGATCACAACAAGTGATATCTTTTTTTCATGCAAAAGGCCTTGAGTTAATTTTAGAAAATAACTTCAAGTATTTTCCAAAAACAGAGAAAAGTTTAAGCGTTTTAGAAGCTTTAACTAAGGATATCAAAAATAATCATATTAAATACAATCAAGGTGTTAAAGAAGTCCATAAACAAGATGATATATATAAATTAGTAACAAAAAACCAAGAATATTTAGCAAAAAACATTGTGGTTGCAACTGGATCTAATAGTTATCCTTCTACAGGTAGTAGTGGAGATGGTCTTGTTTTTGCTAAGCATTTAGGGATAAAATATTTTGAATTTTCTCCAGCTGAGACACATGTTTATTCAAACCAAATAAAGAATCAATTTATTGAACTGCAAGGTGTATCTCTAACTCAAAAGTTAGTTAAAATAAAACAGTTAAATATATCATATACAGGCGACTTGCTTTTTACCCATTTCGGACTTAGTGGACCTGTTATTATGCACCTTTCTGAATTTATTGATGAGGATATCAAAAAAAATCAGAAATCTATTTTAGAGTTTTCTTTTGTTGATTTTAATGCTGAGCAACTTATGAAAAACCTATCATCACATAAAGATATGTATCTTCACAAAGTCTTAGAAATATATACAACAAAAAGAATTGTCGAAGTTATATTAAGATATTTAAAAATTGATTCAAAGAAAATCATAGAAATTAAGAAAAAAGATTTACTTAAAGTGTGTCATACTTTTACAACATTTGAAGTCGTTATTGATAAAGTAGAAGATAAAGAGAAAGCCTATGTTAATAAAGGTGGTATCGATATAAAAGAATTAGAACCAAAAACAATGCAAGTTAAATCAAGTGAAGGTCTTTATTTTATAGGTGAGGTTACTGATCTACATGGTCCTATAGGTGGATACAATATTACAATTGCTTTATCAACGGGCTATCTTTCTTCTTTAGATATTATTAGCAAGTTATGAAAAAAATTTTTTAATTGTGATAAAACATGTCAATATGAAGATTGCCAATTGATATTTAATAAGATTTTATGTATGATAATGTTGAAAGTAGAGTGAAATAATGCATCCATTTAAATTTAATGTCACACCTAAAATAAAATCAAAACTAGATATAAATTTTTCTCCAGCAATTCTAGCAAACATGAACTTTGAATCACATGTTATGAATAGCAAAAATTATGAAAAAATAGAAATAGGCATTCAAAGACAACAAAAGAGTTTATCCGTATATAAAACTGTAGTTTTTAATGAAAATCATATAGATTATCAAGAAAATATGTTTTATCTAGAAAGACTTGTAAAAAGTCTACTATGGCTAAAAGGTGGATATATTGTTTACTTTAAAGGCCCATATAAACTTGGAGAATATTTACAAGATGTATTTTCTCGAAAAGGGAAAAGATCTTTTGACGTTTTATTTATGGAACGTATTTATGAAAATGAGTTTCAAGTGATTATATTAAATAATAATCAAGAACTTGTTGAAACTGAATCAGCGAAACCTGTAGGTAGACATCTTGATGGATATCGTATAGGATTTGATGCAGGTGGTTCTGATAGGAAAGTGTCAGCTGTTGTGAATGGCAAAACAATTTTTAGTGAAGAAGTGATTTGGCATCCAAAAACAAATAGCGATCCAATGTATCATATTAAGGGTATCAAAGACTCTATTTTAAGAGCAGCATCAAAAATGCCACAAGTTGATGGCATTGGAGTCTCAAGTGCTGGTGTTTATATTGATAATCAAGCAATGGTAGCATCACTTTTTAGAGAAGTTAATGATAAAGACTATGAAAAACATATAAAAAACATTTATATAGATATAGCTAGAGATATGGGGAATATTCCTGTTGAAGTTGCTAATGATGGTGATGTTACTGCACTTGCAGGAGCGATGAGTTTGAATGACCATCAAGTTTTGGGTTTAGCGATGGGAACCTCTGAAGCACTTGGGTATATAGATAAGAACGGCTATATTACTGGATGGTTGAATGAACCTGCATTTGTTCCAATAGATTTTAATTTAGATGCATCAATTGATGAATGGAGTCATGATTTTGGATGCGGTGTAAAGTATTTTTCTCAAGATGCTGTTATAAAATTAGCTCCAGCGGCTAATATACATTTAGATGATTCTTTATCTCCAGCAGAAAAATTAAAGGCAGTTCAAGACTTACTCCAAGCAAATCATCAAGGCGCAATTGAAATTTTTAATACAATTGGTATATACTTAGGATATGGTATCGCATACTATGCTAAGTTCTACGATATTAAGCATGTTTTAGTGCTTGGAAGAGTGACATCTTCTTTAGGAGGAGAACTTATCATTAAGATGACTAAAGAAGTCTTAAAACAAGAATTTAAATCTTTATATCAACATATTAATATACAGTTACCTGATGAAAAATCAAGAAGAGTTGGCCAATCAATCGCGGCTGCAAGTCTTCCAAAAATAAAGTGAGAGAAGGATACATATGAAACTATTAAAAGAAACAGCTGAATTTTTTATCTTTGATCAAAAACCAGTCAAAGATGCTGTTAGAAGAACTACACATATGTCAATTGCTGCACATCAAGATGACATAGAAATTATGGCGTATGATGGTATATTACAATGTTTTAATAAACCAAACAATTGGTTTTTTGGAGTTGTAGTTACTAATGGTTCAGGATCAGCAAGAGATAAAGAATATAAAGACTATACAGATCAAGATATGATTAAGATTAGAAAATTAGAACAAAAAAAGGCTGCATTTATTGGAGAATTTGGAGCTCTAGCTTTACTTGATCATCCAAGTAAGGAAGTTAAAGATCCCAAAAATACTGAGATTATAGATGAATTACTATATTTATTAAATGAAGCTAAACCTGAAATTTTATATACGCATAATTTAGCTGATAAACATGACACACATATAGGTGTTACAACTAAAGTCATAAAAGCTATTAGAAAAATGGATAAAAAAGATAGACCTAAAAAAGTATATGGTTGTGAAGTATGGAGAAATCTAGACTGGGTTGTTGATCATGAAAAAGTGAGCTTTGACGTAAGTGGACATCCAAATTTAGCATCTAGTTTAGTTGAAGTATTCGATTCACAAATTGTTGGTGGGAAAAGATATGATCTTGCGACCATTGGAAGACGATTAGCAAATGCTACATATAGTGAATCACATTTTATTGATAAGGCAGATCAAGTAAGTTTAGCAATGGATTTAACACCATTAATTGAAGATGAAGGATTAGACATTTCAAAGTATGTTTTAGATTATATTGATAGATTTAAAAAAGATGTTGCAGATAGAATCGCAAAAATGTTATAAAATGATGGCTACTTAATTATTTAAGTAGCTATTTTTTTAAGTATTAAAAGTTTTTTTCAATCAATAAAGTATAAAATGAAAATAATGAAGAAACTTAGAGAGAGGGATAGAAATGAAAATATTAAAGATACTATTAGTAGTTGTTATACTATTTTCTATTACTGGATGTAAGCCTGAAGATCCAATTGATCCGATTGATCCAATTGATCCACTAATCTGTGGTGATAATCAAGTAGAGGAAAATGGAGTTTGTGTAATTGTTGATCAAGATTTAGAAGACGTTAAAATAGCACTTACTGCAACAAAAGAATTGACTAACTATCAAATTGATGTTCTTGTTAATTATTCAGAAAATACGATAGAATACAATTATGAAATGACATTAAGTTTTGATGACAATCTTGCGCTGTTTGAAATGGAAAATGAAGTCGTTTATTTTGAGTATTTAGAAGATACGATGAATCAATATATGAAACAAGGGGATAGCTATCTTCTTGAAACTGTAGACAAGGAATCTGGATATGGATTTTATCAATTACTAGATCCTCATTGGTTTACAAAAATTGATGATTACTATATATTAGGGAATCAATATTTAAGTGAAGTTACTGAATTGATTCAATCAGATTTTCCAGATGGTGAAGTAAACAATTTCAAAATAGGTCTAGTTTCCAACAGACTTGATTACTTCATGTTTGATATGATTTTAGGAGAAGAAACATATCACATCTTATTTTCATTTTCAGCAATTGATTTAGTATCAATTGAATTACCTACGGTATAAGGAGGCGATGATATGAAAAAAATATTTATATTTATTTTACTTACAATAATATCACTGAATATATTTGATTCTCCTAGTGCGCATGCATATTTTAGAATTAATGAAGATACTAAAATAACCGAATATAGAGAAGGAGTAAGACACACAAAAATTGTCGGCTCTATCAATAAAGATGGTATAGAAACCAATCAAGTCATGAATTACGTAAGTGCAAATGTTATGCAGCACTCTGATATAAACATAGTTGTTGGTGATAACTATAGTTTACAACAAGATGAAAATGATAAGTGGGGCATGTCCAATATTTTAGGACTAATTGAAAATGTTCATTCCAGATATGGAAATTTTGAAGTTATAGCTGGTGTTAATGGTGATTTTTATGATATTAATAATACAGGTAGACCAGTAGCTGCACATATAAGAAACTTTGAAGTAGTGAGTAAAGGAAGCACGAGTAGACCTCTTGTAGGATTTAAAGATAATGGTGAGGTTGTATTTGGCATACCTGAATATGATGGCTATGAACTTTTGGTTTTTAATGATGAAGGGCAGTTAAAAAATAAAATAGATGTTGACCACATTAATTCAGACCCTCAAAATGATGAGGAAATTAGTGTATATTTTGATAATTATTTAAACGCACTTCCTGAAGCATATAATCAAATACATATAGATACTACCGAAACGAAAATCACAGAATCTAGTAATAATTACTTTGGTAAAGGTCATCTAAATCAATCAACTCCAAATGGTGACATTCAAGAAAATCAATTTGTTATCGTTGGTCATCAATTCAATGATGACCAACTGATAACTGAATCTGATTATGTAGTTGTTCAAGCAAATATTATAAATACATTTGATGACGTGAGATTCGCATTAGGAACCGATAGTCAGCCTCTTGTTATTGATGGTCAAGCTAATACAGGATTAAACGGTGGAGCTGCTTGGAATTATGTAGCGCCTAGAACTGCTGTTGGTATTAAAGCAGATGGCACAGTGTTCTTTATGGTTGTTGATGGAAGAAATAAAGAGATGGGAATGGAAGGAGTCACACTACCTGACCTTGGAGAAATCATGGCATATTATGGCGCACAAGATGCTTTTAATTTGGATGGTGGTGGCTCTTCTACAATGGCACTTATTGATGATGAAGCAGATGAAGGATATATTATTTTAAATACACCATCTGACGGAAGATTAAGATCAATAAGTAACGGGGTATTTTTTGTTAAAGGTGAATATAATCCAATTCCTGATCCAATTCCAGAATGGCCAGATAATAGAGATCAATTAGATATACCTACAAACATATATGTTGATCACAATGGCATACTAAGATTTAATGAAATCGCTGGAAGCATTTCTTATAGTGTTGTTATCGATGGAAAAGAAATGATAGTTCAAGATAATCAATTAGAATTAGATTTAGGTATTGGTATGCATGAAATATCTGTTAGAGCAAAAGGTGGAATAGATTTTAAATCGTCACAGTTTAGTCAATCTATTTTATATCAAGTTTATCCACATGATATTAATTTAATAATAGATATGATTAAAGATTTTACGAAATCAGAATTAAATGATTAAATCATCGAATATATTTTCCTAATCCTGAAAAAACATATATAATCTTTTATATGTTCTTTTTAGTTTTACATATCTATGATATGTTATTTATGTATAAAAATATTTTTGAGGTGTAATGATGAAAATAATAACATGTATAAAGCAAGTTCCCGCTTCATCAAATGTTGAAGTTGATCCAAAAACAGGTGTTTTAATAAGAGATGGGAATAATGTAAAAATGAATCCGTATGATTTATATGCCCTTGAGACAGCTTTTCATATTAAACAAAATAATAATGATATTAATATACATGCTATAACTATGGGCCCACCTAGTGCAACCACAGTATTAAAAGAAGCTCTATACATGGGGGCAGATGATGCAACATTAATTACAGATAGAAGATTTGCTGGCGCAGATGTTTTAGCAACATCATATACACTTAGTCAACTTGTTAGACATATTAATCATTATGATTTAATCATATGTGGAAAACAGACCACTGATGGTGATACTGCTCAAGTCGGACCTGAAATTGCAGAATTTTTACATATACCTCATGTACCATATGTAAAAGAAATAGTTGAAGTAAAAGAAAAATCAGTTATCGTAATTAGTGGATATGATTTATATGATGAAAAAGTAGAAATCACTTATCCTTGTTTAATTACAGTGGAAAAAGATAGTTATGTTCCAAGATTACCTTCATTTAAAAGAAAAGAAGCATATATATCTTATAAAATACCTATGATGGCATTAAAAGACTTAGAAGATAAAGATCCAGAGCATTATGGATTAAGCGGCTCTCCTACTCAAGTGGAAGAGATTTTTCCTCCGAACAAAGAAAAAAAATCAGAAATGGTTGAAGGAAACGCAAAAGCTTTATCTAATAAAATATTTGATATTTTAAAAGAAAGTAGATATGTTTAGGTGATGATATGGCGTATATAAAAATTAATCAAGATAAAGTAACTAAAGAAAACGCAAAACAACTCATTGACATGTGTCCATTTAATGCATTTGATTATCAAGATGCCTATTTATCTATAAACGCATCATGTAAAATATGCAAGATGTGTGTGAAAAAAGGTCCTTTAGGTGTATGTGAATTAATAGATAATCCGAAACCTAAAATTGATAAGTCTACATATAACGGTATTGCTGTATTTATTGAACAACATCAAAATATAGCACATCCAGTAAGTTGGGAACTTATAGGAAAAGCAAAAGAGCTAGCCAAAAAAAGTAATGAAGAAGTTTTTGCCATAGTCTGTGGTAATGATATATCTCATATTGTTGAACAAGCGTTAAGTTATGGTGTAGATAAGGTTTATGCATATCAAGATGAAGCATTTAAAGACTTTAACGTTGAAATATATGCAAATGTTTTAGAGACATTTTTTAAAAAATATCAAAATAATGTTATCTTATTTGGGGGAACACCACTAGGAAGAAGCTTTGCACCTAAAGTTGCAGCAAGACTTAAAACAGGGTTAACTGCAGATTGTACAATGTTAGATATGACTGAATCAAAAGACTTATTACAAATAAGACCTGCATTTGGAGGAAATATCATGGCTAAGATACATACGCCAAATGATAGACCTCAAATGGCAACTATACGGTATAAGATGTTTGATAAGGCTAAGCTTGTTCATCCTCATGGAAGAGCAATATTTGAAGATACATCATCTATTTTAAAAAACACGAATATTAAAATATTAGATCATTATCCTAAACCTAGAGTAAATGATATTAGTGATGCTGAAGTGATTATAGCTGTAGGACGTGCTTTTAAAAAACAAAAAGATTTAAATTTAATTGAACCCTTAAGAAAAAAATTAAATGCAGAAATCGCATGTACAAGACCATTGATAGAAAATGGATGGTTTGATGCAAAAAAACAAATAGGCTTATCAGGACGAACAGTTAAACCTAAGTTAATTATCAATTTAGGTATAAGTGGTGCAGTTCAATATATAGAAGGTATGAAGGATAGTGAGCTTATCATTACCGTAAATAAAGATAAACATAATAAACTATTCGATATAAGCCATTATGCAGTTGTTGGTGATATATATGAAGTGCTACCAGAACTCAATAAATTAGTAGATAACATATTGGAGGCCAAAGATGGAATACAAAAAAATTGATTATAAAGATTTGAAAGTATTATCCTCATTTGTTGATCAAGATAGATTTTATGCAGGTGATGAAATTGAAAAAGATTTTTCTCATGATGAACTAGGAACTATAAGTGCATTTCCTGATGTTCACATCATGGTTATAAATAAAGAAGAAATATCTAAAATCATGGCTTATGCTTATAAAGAAAATATAGCTGTTACGATAAGAGGTGCAGGAACAGGATTAGTTGGAGCTTGTGTACCTATTTTTGGTGGTATCTTATTAGATACCTCAAAAATGAATAAGATTATAGAACTTGATCAAACAAATCTTACATTAAGAGTTGAACCAGGTGTATTACTTTTAGATATTTATGAACATGTAGAAAAAGAAGGATTGTTTTATGCACCAGATCCTGGTGAAAAAACAGCAACGATAGGTGGCAACATCTCTACAAATGCTGGAGGTATGCGTGCCATTAAATACGGAGTAACTAGAGACTGGATTAGGGGATTAGAAGTCGTTTTACCAGATGGATCTATTGAAAAATTTGGTGGTAAAGTTGTTAAAAATTCAACTGGATATGGACTAAAAGATTTAGTGATTGGCAGTGAAGGAACACTAGCGATTATCGTAGAAGCAACTTTGAAACTTATTCCAAAACCTTTAAAAACTGTCAGTTTATTAGTGCCATTTAAAAATAGAGAAGATGCTATAGCAGCAGCACCAAAATTAATTATGGATCATGTGCTACCTGTTGCAGTGGAGTTTTTAGAAAAACAATCGCTGCAATATAGTGAAGAATTTTTAGGTAAAAAAATACCTCATAATAATTTTGAAGCATATTTATTATTAAGCTATGATGGCAATAATGAAGCTGCAATCGATCAAGATATTGATATCGCTAGCAAATTATGTATCGAAAAATATAATGCAATTGATGTATTTTTGGTAGATACCGAAGAAAGACGAAGTAGTGTTTGGAACGTTAGAGGCGGATTTTTAGAAGCTATTAAATCATCGTCTGATGAAATTGATGAATGCGATGTTGTTTTACCTAGATCAAAAATTAGTGAATTTTTAACATATGTAAGAGAACTTAGTCAACAACTAGATATTAGAATCCCTTATTTTGGGCATGTCGGTGATGGGAATTTACATATCTATTTTTGCAAAGATTCAATGCCAAAAGAATTATGGGAAGAAAAAATATCAAAAGGGTTTAAGCTCATGTATGAAAAAGCCTTCAGTTTTGGAGGATTAGTCTCTGGAGAGCATGGAATCGGCTATGCTAAAAGAGAATATATGAAAACTTTATTGGGCGAGAATCAATTAAGAATTATGAAAGGTATTAAACAAAGTTTTGATCCAAAAAACATTTTAAATCCAGGGAAAGTCATTTAAAGATTAATATCACATCTTTCTTTTTAATAAATATCAATGTAAGTTTAAAAAAAAGTGCTAAGATGATATAATATACATGAAAACACTTACAATGTTTTATTAAGAACGGAACTGAGGTGATTGATATGAGCGTTATGTTAAATATGCTTAAGTATAAAGAAGATTTAAGTATGGCCGAAAGAGCAGTATTGGATTATTTAATTGAAAACAAATCAGTTCTTAAGGATTTTAGTGTAGAAAAAATTGCAGAAGCTGCATATACTTCACCAGCATCAGTTGTTAGAATGTGTAAAAAATTGGGGTATAAAGGGTTCAAAGATTTTAAAATTGATTTTATATTAGCCAATTCTAAAGTTGAAGTACCTGAAAATAAAGAATATTTTGATGTTGTTTTAACTAAAGATTCTCATTGTGGTCAATCAGCAATTGAAAATAACATTAAAGTTTTAGAAGATACCCTTAAGCTCTACGATGAAGAAACTGTAACTAAAGCAGCTGAACTCATTATGAGTGCAAGAAAAATACTAATTTTTGGTAAAGGATCATCGTTTCTAGTTTGTAAAGATTTAGAAATGAAATTAAGAAGAATTAATAAATTTTGTATTGCTCAAGGTGAATCACATGACCAGCTTGTAGATGCCACATTTATTAGCCAAAAAGATGTAATTATATTTGTTTCTAATTCAGGAAAGACTAAAGAAATTATAAGTGCT
>SWCB01004164.1_pt1 | contig 11494 bp, 6 predicted proteins | sample 4692901 | NCBI WGS metagenome assembly SWCB01 (sample SAMN10267276, study PRJNA491770) | bioreactor metagenome | isolation source: DHS bioreactor inoculated with subseafloor sediment | place: Japan: off Shimokita Peninsula | collected 2006-08
CTGACCGGTTCGCCGGGCGCTGAACTCGCAGAGGTGGCGGCCGCCGCAGAAGGTGTCTTGTCGCGCGGCTTGGCGAGTGCAGCGGTGGTGACACTCGCTGAGCAGGGCGCGCTGGTGGTGCGGGAAGGGGAGCGGCGACGCGCCTGGGTGAACTTGCGTGCGAGCGAGACGGTCGCCAACACCGTCGGCTGCGGCGATGCCCTCCTCGCGGGGCTGCTCGTTGGGGGACGTGACCCGGAGCTTGCCGATGAACGGGAGCGTTGGGAGGCAGCGATGCGCCTGGCGCTGGCGACGGCGACGGCCAGCGCGCTGACCAGTCGAGCGGCGGTGGTAGCGCCGGCTGACGTCAAGGCGCTCGCGGAACGGGTCGTATTCGAATCCATATGAATGTCTCCGCATTGATTCCTGAGGATGAGGCCCGATAAGAACCGCCTCCTGGCGGTTGCCTCTCTTAACCAGGCCGAAACGCCGGCATGACCGGACCCTGGTCGTGACGGTGTTGGCGCTCGGCGCTTGCATCCGGGTGCCCTGGGCGTAGGCTATGCCCCGACGCTGCGGGTGTACTCCCGCGCTGGACGCAGACGGATGTTTGCAGGAACGCCCGAAGGATTGGGCGCAGCGCTCGCCGGCAGCGACATCGGAGTCAGATGATCTTGAAGAATGGCCGACCCCATGCTGTGTGTTTGCAATTGCAGCGCTCGCGCCGGATGCGTGAAGCGATGCTCGTGACGCTGCTTGTGTCGCTCGCGGCCGGCTTCGGTTGGTTGGCGGCGAGTTGGCAGCCGGTTCCTTCCCTGGCGGCGGTCGAGCACATCGCACCTTCCCAAGAGATTTCAGTCGAAGTCACGTTTGAACCCGTGCGTGCGACTCCCAGCGAAGCCGAAGTCCAAGCCGAAGAGGTTCGCCTCTTCGATGGCCGACCTCTGCGAGCTGTGGGGACCATGACCATGGTCGTGACGGCCTACAGCCCCGACGCCCGTTCCTGCGGCGCGTTCGCCGACGGTATCACCGCCAGCGGCTACTCCGTGTGGACAAACGGCATGCGACTTGCCGCCGCCGACACCAGCTTGCTCCCGCTCGGCTCGCTCATCAGCGTGCCGGGCTACGACGGCGGCAACGTCGTCCCCGTGCTCGATCGTGGTGGGGCGATCAAGGGCAATCGCCTGGACATGCTCTACCCGACGCACGAGGAGGCGCTGCAGTGGGGCGTGCAGAAGCTGACCGTCACCGTGTGGGAATACGCTGACTGATCCGTCGGGGGCTCGACTCAACCAACAAGAGTGCAAGACAGGACCGGAGCGCTGTAATTCCGCAAGGCTGAAGAGCGGCGGCGCGGTCACACTGGTCAGCGATTCACTCGCGTTCACTCCTGGTCAGCGGGCGGATCGGCAGGCTCCGGCCCCACGACCTCGAGCGAACGGATGATGAGTTCGTAGTCGTAGATGACGTAGGGCGCGAGGAACGGCGGGTCGTTGAACATGCCCTGCACATCGCGTTCCTCGTCGTAGGCCAGCTTCGCCGCGAAGTGGGCAGTGAGCATGAGCCGATCACCCTTGCCCCTCCCGTTTTCTACGGCACGACGAAGTGTCCGTATGGGCATCAGCACAGGGAACACCTCGCCGATCGGCTCGAGCGTGTCTGCGTCGAGTACTTGCAGGTCGACGCTGAGATCCGATCCCGGTGCACTGCGGGTCTCGAAGGGCAAGACGAACCACTCGACCTCGCCGCGCAGTTCCCGGTTCATGCGGCCGACCCAGAGCTCCGCGAGCCGCTGATAGCGGGCCAGCTCGTCGTCCGTCTTCCGGGGGACGTCGCCGAGTGCCTCCTCGTAGGCTTTCTCCAGATAGGCAAACAAGGCATCCGGGGCGGCCAGGGGGTCGTCGGGCAGCGGCGACTTGTCGGCGGCGTCGGCCGGGGCGGCGAGACCCTCCCCTTGCTGCAAGGTCTCGATCGCTTGCGTCAACGCCGCGATCTGGGCTTCCAGTGCCTCGACGCGCAATCGCAGGTCGTCGAGTTGGAACTGCAAGCGGTGGTTCTCTTCCCGCAAGCGCTCATTCTCTTTGCGGAGTTGGGCGTCGCTGGTCTGAGCCACAGCAGCGGCGGGCAGGAAGGCGAGGAACGCCAGGAGCAGCACGATCAGGCGAGTGCGATCAGGCATGTCGGGGATCCTTTTGTGGCCGTTTCTGCCGAATTTCTCATATCGGCGGAAACTACCAAGCGATATCGTAGAATAACAAGAGTAGACACCACCCGGTGGGGGCCTGCGCCCTCATCCAGCAGGGGGTTGTTATGCAACAGATTCAGAACATCCTCAGACAAGCCTCTCGTCGCCTCACGACGGCCCGCTTCCTCAGCCGAACGCATCTGCTCGCCATGTTCGGGGCGGCGGTGTTTTTGCTGATGGTCTTGGCGGATCGCTTCACCAGTGCCGCGTTGCCCCTGGCGTGGATGGGAGTCGGTCTGGGAGCCGTCGTCATTCTGGCTGCCTGGCTCTGGGCGTTCCAGACACGCCCCAGCCATCTGGCCGTGGCGCTCCTCGTGGACGAGCGGCTCGAGCTGGATGAACGCCTGTCCACGGCTTTGCAGTGTCATGGGATCGACGACTCCTTCGCCCGGGCGGCGGTGGAGGACGGCATCACCGTCGCCAAGACGCCGGGCTTGTATCAACGCATCAACGAACGTTTCGTCGTGGCCGCGCCCCGTCGGGCCTGGGTGGCGCCGCTTCTCGTGGCGGTGGCGGTGCTCTTTTCGCTGATGCCCTCACGAGACATCTTCGCTCGCGATCCCGGTCCGGATCCCGAGGAACTCGAGACGGCCCTGGAGATCAGCTACGAGATCGATCGCCAGAGCGACACCATCGAGGCGCTGGCCCAGGAACTCGAGGACCGGGTCGGGATTGAGCAGGGAGGCGAGGGGACCGGCGGCGATATCGAGTTGCCCCGGGGCGACGCCCCCATCGATCAGCTCCGAGACAACCTACGCCGGATTACGGAACTCAAGGAACGCCTGGAGGCAATGCAGCAGAGCGACCAGATGAAGGCGCTGGAGCGGCTGGAGGACTCCCTGCGGCAACTCAAGACGCCTGGCGACGGCCCCGCCTCGAAACTGAGCGATGCCCTGCAGCAGAGCGACTTTGACAGTGCCCAGGACGAGCTGCAGAAGATGCAGGAGAAGCTCGCCGCCGGGGCGATGTCCGAGGCGGATCAAGAGGCGCTGGCGAAGCAGATGGAGAGCCTGGCGCAGCAGTTGGAAGAGCTCGCCAAGGAGCAGCAGGAGAAGCTCAAAGAGGCCCTGAAGCAGGCGGGGCTGGATCCCTCGCTGGCCTCCAGTCCCGAGGCGCTCAAGCAGGCGCTGGAAGAGGCCTCGAACCTCTCGGAGGCGCAGAAGCAGGCCCTGCAGCAAATGGCCCAGCAGAACGCCGCCATGCAGAAGCAGATGTCCTCGATGAGCCAGGCTTGCCAGAATGCCTGTCAGGCCTGCGAGAACGGCAATCCCAGTCAACTTTCCTCGGCCCTGGAGACCATGGCGAGCACGCTCTCGCAGATGGGCGACATGAAGCAGGGCGCGACGCTCAGCAAGGAAGCCCTGGATCAGCTTCAGAAGATGGCTGCCGCCTGCGGCAGTTGCATGGGCTCCGGCGACGGTGAGGGCGGCGGCGACCAGATCATGATCACCCAAGGGGCGGTCGAGCTGGGCGAGTGGAAGGAAGCCTGGCTGGAGGAACTCTCCCAAGGCAAGGGCGGCGGCCCGAATCCCGGCACCGGGGCGGGCGGCGAGATGCCCAAGAGCGAGACGCGTTTTCGCATGCAGGAAGAGCAGCTCAAGACCTTCATGAACGAGAATGGCGCCATCGTGGCCCAACAACTCGTGCAGGGCACACAGATTCGCGGCGACTCGAAGGTAAGACTCCAGGAGATCCTGACCGAGATCAGCGAGGGCCTGGAGGAAGGCGTCAACGAGGAATGGGTGCCGCGCGAATACCAGGAGGCGGTGAAGGCCTACTTCAGCAACCTGCGCCAGGAGACTGGAGCGAGTCCCGAACCGGCCGAGGCCGAGCCGGCGGATGGCGGAGCGGAGTCGGAGGAAGCGACAGCGAGCGAGGTGGAATCCGGCTGATCCCAGGCCCACTTCGCCGCCACGTTTCGCGCCTTCCCTGGTATCCTGACGAGACACGCAAAGGAGCGAACGTCATGACGAGGTGGATGGCCCCATTCAGCGTTCTGATCGCCTGCTTGCTGCTGGCGCTGCCGCTCGGTTGTTCCAAGGACAAGCCGAAGCCGGCCGAGGAGGAGCAAGCCACCGGAGAAGCCGAGGGGTCGCAGCCGACTGAAGCGGAGGAGAGCGCGCCGACGGAGGTCGTGGTGTACGTTTCCGCCGACCAGCAGTTCGCCGAGCCTATCCTGCGGGAATTCGAGACGCGGACGGGCATCAAGGTTCTGCCTCGCTACGACACGGAACTGACCAAGACGACGGGGCTGGTGTCTCGCCTGCGCCAGGAGGCCGCGGCGGGCAACCCGCAGGCGGATGTCTTCTGGTCGAGCGAGGTGTTTAATACGATCGCTCTGGCTCGCGAGGGACTCTTGGAGCCGACACAGGCGACGCTTGATTTCGAGCCGCTCTGGGGCAGCGCCGAGGCGGGGTGGTACGGTTTTGCGCCCCGGCCGCAAGTCCTCACCTACAGCCCGGCGCGCGTGAGCGCTGAGGACTTGCCCGAGACCTGGCTGGATCTGGCGCACCCGCGTTTCTCAGGTCGGCTGGCGATGGCCAACCCGGCAGCGGGAACGACGGGCGGACACGTGGCCGCGATGTTCGTCGTCTACGGCGAGATCATGGCCCGCAACTACCTGCAGCAACTTGCCGACCACGGCGTGCTTGTCGCCGGAGGCAACTCCCTGGCGGTGCAGCGGCTCGTGGAGGGTGAGGTCGACTTCGCCATGACCGATGCCGACGACGTCTGGGCGGCCAAGCGCAACGGAGCCGAGATCGAAATGATCTATCCCCGGCATACGGATCTGACGGGCGGAGGAACGCTGGCCATTCCCAACACCGCGGCTCGCATTGAGGGCGGGCCCAACGGTGCGGCCGCTGACGCCCTCATCGCCTACCTGGTCAGCGCCGAAGTCGAGCGCGCCCTGGCGCTGAGCGATTCGCACAACGTGCCCACCCATCCTTCCCTGCAAACGGAATTCGCCCATCTGGGCGTCGAGGATCCCCTGGCCGTGTCCTTCGAGGCGGTGGCGGACACCATGACGACGGCGGTGAATGCGGCGACCGAGGTGCTGGACTAGAGTGCCGTGCCGCCTCGCGGAATCGCATCGCATCTGATCGCACCGGCGCTGGGGCTGGCGGCGTTGTACGCGCCGTTCGCGGCGCTGCTGGTGCATTCGCTGCGGACGGGCCTCTCGCAACCGTTGGAAGCCTGGCAGTGGGAGGGGGCCCCGCGCCTGCTGCTGACGGGCTTGCTGTGGTCGCTGGCGATCGCGGTGGGGGCGGCCCTGGTGGGCTGGATCCCGGGACTCCTGCTCGGGCGACGGCGCTCGCTGACGCTTCTGGCGTTGCTCGTGGCGATGGTCTGTATTCCGAGCTACATCATGTACTACGCGTGGGGGCTGCTGCGTCTGCCCGGCTCGCCGCTCGGTGATTGGATTGCCCAGGCGAGCGAACGCGCGTTCTACGCCCGACAGGCGCAGGCGTACCTGGGACTTCTCATCTGGACCTGGCCGCTCTGCGCCTTGTGTGTGGCGGCGGAGGCGGCCCGGACGCCGCGCGAACGGCAGGATCTTGGTCGCCTCGAACCTGCGGGGTGGTTCGTGCGCCTGAGCTTGAGCTTCCGCGACAGTTGGCGCGGCCTGCTGCTGGGCGTGGGGGTGGCGACGGCGGTCCTGGTCAACAGCTTCGCCGCCTTTCACCTGGCCGACATCCCCACCTACACGATCCAGTTGGATCTGCTGCGGGCCTTGAACGCGGAGCCGGCCGTGGTGGGGCTGGCGGGGCTTCCAGCCGTCGGGCTGGCGCTCGTCGGCGGGGGCGTCTTGCTCTGGGCGATGCGGCTCACGGTGGCGGGCGAGTTGCCGACCGAGTCAGCGCGGGCGCGGCGGTGGCAGGGCGTACTGACCTGGGTGATCTGGGGCGCATCGTTCCTCGGACCAGCCATCCTCATGCTGCGGGCGCTTGGCTCGGCGGCGGCGGCGCGGGCGGGGCTGGCCTCGGCCGGGGGTATCGAAGCGATCATGGGCAGCCTGGGTATCGCGGTCGTGGTGGGGCCGCTCGCCGGGCTCTGTTGCGCCGGTCTGGCGCTGGGGTGGGTCTCGCGGGATCGCCGGCTGCGGGGGCTGGCCACGGCACAGGCGTTTGGTTGGCTGGTGGGGGCGCTTATGCCCGGGACCATCGTCGCCGCCGCCCTGGGAGCCGCCTACAACCGGCCCGGTGTCGGCTTCGTCTACAACTCGATGCTGATCGTCGTCCTGGCCCACCTGGTGCGGACGGCGGTCCCCATGGTGCTTCTGGCCAGGTACGCGGCCGCCCGGATGCCGACCGACTTGCGCGACATGCAGGAACTCGACGGGGTGCGGGGCCTGGTCGGACGCTGGCAGGCGAGCGGGCGATATCTGGCCGGGCCGGCCCTGGTGGCGGGGGTGCTGGCCGGGGTGCTGTCGCTGGGCGAGGTGGCGACGACCGTGCCCTTGCTTCCACCCGGACGATCGATGCTGGGAGCCTTGCTGCTCAATCAGTTACACTATGCCCGTGATGAGGTGGTACTCGTGACCTGCCTGTTGTTGTACTCCTTGATCCTGCTCTTGCTGCTCGCGGCGGGCGGGGGACGCACGCTGTTGCATCGCGCTCCGCGAGTCGCGCCGATGCTGTTGCTGGCGTTCCTGCTGCCCTGGCTGCCTGGCTGTGAACGTGCGGCGGTGGACGCCGATCGCTTCCAACCCGATCTGGTCTTCGGGGGCTCGGGCTACGGCGACGGGCAGTTTGCCTACCCGCGAGCGATCGCGCTCGATCGGGAGCGGGATTGGCTCTACGTCGTGGACAAAGCAGGTCGCGTGCAACGTTTCGACTACGAGGGCGTCTTCCTCGCCGGCTGGGCCATGCCCAAGATCGATCGCGGCAAGCCGGTCGGCCTGGCGGTGGGGCCGGACGGCCTGCTTTACATCGCTGACACCCACGAGCAGCGGGTGATGGTCTACACGCCGCAAGGCGAACTGCTCCGCAGCTTCGGGAGCTACGGCAAGGAACTGGGGCAGTTCATCTACCTGACCGATGTGGCCTTCGCCGACACGGATCAGATGTTCGTGGGTGAGTACGGCTCCAACGACCGAGTCACTGTCTTCTCACTCGAAGGTGAGGCGCGGTACGCCTTCGGGCACTTCGGGTACCCCGGCGAGGCGGCGGACCCCGAGTCGCTCGTCCTGAATCGACCCCAGTGCTTGCGAACGGCCCCGGACGGTGAATCGCTCTGGATCGCGGACGCCTGCAACCATCGCCTGCTCGAGGTGTCCTTCTCCGGCGAGCAGCTCCAGGCGTTCGGCCTGCCCGGCGAGAGGCTGGGGGAGATGCAGTATCCCTACGGCCTCGACTTCTTGCCGGATGGCACGTTGGTGGTGGCGGAATACGGCAACAGCCGAGTGCAACGTTTCGAACAGGACGGCGAGGCGATTGCTGTGTACGGTGAGCCGGGCCGCGGTCCCGGCGAGTTCGCCAGCCCCTGGGGAATCGTCGCGGATGGCTGGCAAGTGTTCGTGCTGGACTCTCGGAACAACCGCGTCCAGCGGTTTGCGTTTGAGTCAATTCGATGAGTGACGAACGGCGCTGAGGCCGAGTGCCTCGTCAGCGGTAAGAGAGACAAGTCCACTTGAATCTCCAGTTCGACCATCCCGAGTTCTTCTACCTGCTGCCGCTGCTGGTGCTGCTGGTGGTGTGGATCGCTCGGCGGAGCTTGTCGGGGCTGGGCAAGGTTCGCCGCTGGGTGGTGCTGGTGCTGCGCTGTCTGCTCATCGCCTTGCTGCTGGCGACGCTGGCCAAGCCCAAGGAGGCGGAGCGCAGCGAGGATCTGTCGCTGCTGGTGGTGGTGGATACGAGCTACTCCATCCCGCTGCCGGTCTTGACTCAGCTTGAGCGAGATCTGCGCGAAGTTGTGGGCGGGAAGAAGAGCGCCGATCGGCTGGCAGTCATCACGGTCGGGGCGGAAGCGCGGGTGGCGGTGATGCCCAGTGATCTGGCGGAACTGGTCCTGGAGCCGCCGCTGGGAGCCTCACGCGACGCCTCCAACCTGGCCTCGGGGTTGCGGCTGGCGACGGCGGTCGCGCCCTACGACACGGCCACGCGCATCCTGCTGCTTTCGGACGGCCTGGAGACGCTGGGGAGCGCCCGGGCCGAGGCGGAACTCTGCCGAGCCAACGGTATTCCCGTCGATGTCATACCCATCAGCTACAACCGCCAAGCTGAGGTCGTCTTCGATCGTGTGGACGCCCCGGTGCAGGCCAGGCCGGGCCAGGCGCTCAACATCAAGCTCGTCCTGCGGGCGACGGGGCCGGCCTCCGGGCGCATCGGGGTGCTGCGGAACGGCGAGCCAGTGGATCTGAATGGTCCCGCCCCGGGCGACACCCTGCCGGTCAACCTGGAACCGGGCATCAGCACCTTCCGCGTGCAGGTCGATGTGCCGGAGAAGGGGCTGTATCGCTGGATGGCGTTCTTCGAGAGCGAGGGCGGCGAACGCATCGAGATGCCCGGCGGGGCGCTCCAGCCGGCAGGCGAGTTCGCCGCCGACGAAGACAATCCACAGAACAACTTTGCGGAGGGCATCACCTTCGTGCAGGGGCAGGGAAGCATTCTGGTCATCGATCGCGACGGCGAGGAGAGCGCCCAGATGGTGGCGGCGCTTCGGGCTTCGCGCTTGGAGATTGACGTCCGCCCACCGGGCGAGGCCTTCACCGACCTGATCTCGCTCATGGGCTACGACGCTGTCTTCCTGGTCAACGTCGCTGCCTTCGACCTGAGCTACGCCCAGCAAGAGACGCTGCAGGCGTACGTGCACGATGTGGGCGGCGGCCTGGTGATGGTTGGCGGGCCGATGTCCTTCGGAGCCGGCGGCTGGATCGGCAGCCCCGTGGCGGAAGCCTTGCCGGTCAAGATGGACCCGCCGCAAACGCGCCAGATTCCGCGCGGGGCCCTGGCGCTCATCATGCACTCGACGGAAATGGCCCAGGCCAACTACTGGACGGAACAATCCGCCATTGCCGCGGTCAACGCCCTGACTCGTTACGACCTGGTGGGCGTGATTGACTACAACTGGCAGAAGAATGGCGATGTCTGGGAGTACCCGCTTTCAGAAGTGGGTGATCGCAGCCAGGTCAAGAAGGTCATCAGTTCCATGCCGCTGGGCGACATGCCCAGTTTCGAGTCGTCGCTGAGGCTGGCGCTGAAGGATCTCATTCCCGCCAAGGCCGGCCAGAAGGCCGTCGTCATCTTCAGCGACGGCGACGCCTCCCCTCCCAGCAGGGCCACGCTGCAGCAGTGTCGTGACAACAAGATCACCGTCACCACAATCATGTTCGCGGGGCACGGCACGAAGTCGACGATGCAGCTCATCGCCGAGGCCACGGGCGGCGACTTTCACTACGTGCGCAATCCCAAGAAGCTGCCGGAGTTGTTTTCGAAGGTCGCCATCGAGGTGCAGCGTTCCCTCATCCAGGAGGGCGAGGCGTACGCCATCCAGCATCGGGCCCTCATGGGACCGACGATGGGATTGGGATCCTCGCTGCCGCCGGTGACGGGCTACGTGCTCACCGTTGATCGCGGTGGCAAGAGCGACATTCCCATGGTGACGAGCCTGGGTGATCCGGCTTACGCCTATTGGCAGTACGGCCTGGGGCGGAGCATCGCCTGCACCTTCGATGTCAATCCCGAGCGTTGGGCGAACCGCTGGGTGCCCTGGGAGAACTTTGAGGAGTTCTGGGAGCGCAGCGCCCGCTGGGTGATGCGTCCCTCCACGCCGCAGAACGTGTCGATCCAGACCTCGCAGGAAGGCGACACGGTGAGCGTGGAAGCGCGGATCCTGACGGAAGAAGGCGAGTTCGCCGCCGGCGAGCAGATTCGGGCCACGATTCTCGATCCGAGTTTCGACGCCAGCAGCTTCCGCTTGAACCAGATCGGTCCGGGGCGCTACGTGGGACAGTTCAAGGTCGCTGAGCCGGGTGCCTACGCCGTGACCCTGCAGACGGGCATCGGCGGATCGGAGACGGCGGTCGCCGGGGGCGTGGCCCATGCGGTGGTGGCTGTGCCCTTCAGTCAGGAGTTCCGGGCCGTGCGCAGCGACAACGCCCTCTTGCGCGATGTGGCGGAGATCACCGGCGGCCGCTACCTGGCCCGCTATAACCCGCAGATCGATCAGCTCTTTGACCGGACGGGGCTCGAGTTCCCGGTGACGATGACCGACATTTGGCCGCTCTTCGCCATCCTCGCCGTCGGCTTCTTCCTGATCGATGTGGGTGTGCGGCGGGTGGCGATCGACCCGCGCGCCATCGCCAATCGCATCCGCAGACTGTTCGGCGCCCAGGTGAAGTCCTCGACGGACAGCATGGAGGCCTTCCGCAAGACCAGGCAGCAACTCGAAGATCGTTTGCGCGGCAAGCAGGAGCCGACGAGCCGCGAGTCGGCGGAGGAGATCGACGAGCGTTCGCGCTTCGAGGCGACCGAGCCGGTGGACCTGGGCATCCTGGACGTTGGCGACGAATCTGCCGCTCCGAAGCAGCCGGCCGCCCGACCGACTACCGCCAAGGAGAAGGGGAAGGATGAAGTGGAGCCGCAGGACATGCGGGCGCGCCTGCTGGACGCCAAGCGGCGGGCGCATCGCCAGGATCCCGGTGCGGACGCGACAGAGGAGGGCGATGATGACTGAAGCGCCCCGTGAACAAGTCGCTGCCCCGCCTGATGTCACCTCCGCCGAGGAGATCGAGGCCGTTCGCGCTCAGTGCGCTGCCTTCCGCGAGATGTTCGAGCGCCTGCAGCAGGAGATCGGCCGCATCATCGTGGGGCAGGAAGCCGTCGTCGAGGATGTCTTGGTGTCGCTTTTTGCCGGCGGGCATGTGCTCCTGGAAGGCGTGCCGGGCCTGGGCAAGACGCTGCTGGTGCGGACGCTGGCGTCGGCCTTGTCGTTGCCTTTCCGGCGCATCCAGTTCACGCCGGATCTGATGCCTTCCGACATCGTGGGAACGACCGTGGTCATGGAAGATCCGAGCACGGGCAAGCGGGCCTGGACCTTCCGCAGGGGGCCGATCTTCTGTTCGATCCTGCTCGCTGACGAGATCAACCGGGCCACGCCCAAGAGCCAGTCCGCCTTGCTGGAAGCGATGCAGGAGCGCAGCGTCACGGTCGGCTCGCAGACGCACCGTCTCGACGAGCCTTTCCTGGTGCTGGCGACGCAGAATCCGATCGAGCAGGAAGGGACGTACACCCTGCCCGAAGCGCAGCTCGACCGCTTCCTCTTCAAGCT
>SWCB01006982.1_pt1 | contig 11481 bp, 4 predicted proteins | sample 4692901 | NCBI WGS metagenome assembly SWCB01 (sample SAMN10267276, study PRJNA491770) | bioreactor metagenome | isolation source: DHS bioreactor inoculated with subseafloor sediment | place: Japan: off Shimokita Peninsula | collected 2006-08
TTCGCGATGTGGTTGGCGGTTTCGCCTCCGGCCGTGGTGAAGGATCCTCCTGCGTAGAGCGCGGGCCCTGAGCCATCGTCGAAGACCGCCAGAGCATTGACGACGTCGTTCATACCGCTACCCAGGGGCGACCAGGAAGCGCCATCCCATCGCGCGATGCGGTTGGCGGCTTCGCCGCCGATGCTGGTGAAGTACCCGCCTGCGTAGAGCGCAGGCCCTGAGTCGCTTCGTGGGGGATCGAAGAGGGTCAGGGCGCGGATACCGCCATCCATGTAGCCGCCCAGGGGCGTCCATGTGGCGCCATCCCATTCGGCGATGTAGTTGACAGTGGCATCGTCAGTCGTCCTGAAACCTCCGCCTGCGTAGAGCGACGGGCCCGAGCCGTCATCGAAGACGATCAGCGCCCCGACCGACGGATAGGAGCCGTCCACGCCGCCGCCCAGATCGGACCAGGAAGCGCCATCCCACTTGGCGATATGGTCAACAGTCTCGCCTCCGGCTGCGGTGAAGTCTCCACCCGCATAGAGCCCCGATCCAGTCCCGTCGTCGAAGGCGGTCAGTGCGTGGACATAGCCGGAGTTGCCGCTCATGCCACTGCCCAGAGGGGACCACGCCATCCCGTCCCATTTCGCGATGTGGTTGGCCGCCACGCCTCCGGCCTCGGTGAATTCTCCACCCGCGTAGAGCGCCGGCCCCGAGCCGTCGTCAAAGACCGTCAGCGCGTAGACACGGTCGTCCATGCCGTCGCCCATAGCGGACCAGGACGTGCCATCCCACTTGGCGATGTCGTTGACAGTCACATCGCCGGCCCAGGTGAAGCGTCCGCCCGCATACAGCGCCGGGCCGGAACCATCATCAAAGACGGTCAGTGCCTGGACGGCGCCGCGGAAGTCGCCTAACGGGAGCCAGGAGACGCCGTCCCACTTGGCGATGCCAACTGCTGTCTCGCCTCCAGCTCGAAGGAAGTACCCGCCCGCGTAGAGCGCCGGCCCCGAGCCGTCATCGAAGACTGCCAGCGCGTAGATACGATCGTCCATGCCACTCCCCAGGGGTGACCAGGAAGCACCATCCCACTTCGCGATGTGATTGACCGTCTCGCCGCCGGCTGTGGTGAACCGACCACCCACGTACAGCGCCGGCCCCGAGCCGTCGTCAAAGACAGCCAGGGCGTAGACTTCTGGAGGGTACAGGCCCCCGTCAGCCACACCGCTGCCCAGCGGCGACCAAGACGCACCGTCCCACTTGGCGATACGGTTGGCGGCCACGCCGCCGGCTGAGGAGAATCGTCCCCCGACGTAGAGCGCCTGGCCCGTTCCATCGTCGAAACCGGTCAGGGCGTTGACCTTGTAACCCACGCCAGCCGCTCCGCCGAAGGTGGGGACCCAGGCGCAGTCGTCATTGGCCGCCGCAGAGTTCCCCATCGCGCCACACAGCATCGTCGCCAGCACCAGGGACTTTGCCGCCGCCGCCGCGATCCTCTTGAGTCCACGATTCATGTGGTACTTCCTTCGTGTCTTGACCAGCGATACTGGCCGGTGGTCGCGCCCCGTGGAGCCTCACGAGAAGCCCCAACTCCCTACTGCCTACCCTCGGTTCGTATCGAGGTCAACGAGAGATCCACTAAATCAGCTAAAACTGTCCAATATTCGGTCTCTGTGGCGCCTTTCCCGCGGCCGTTCGTATCCACGAGCGCGCAGCGTCACTGACCCCGCTCCCACCACCGCCGTGGCGAAACGTACGCTCGTCGCGGTCGAACTGCACCTGCCGCCGCTGCAGCCGTCAGGCGTGGCGACGGAGGCGGCGCGTTGCCGGTGTGGGACAGGGCAGGGTGAACCGGTGCTGCGTCTAGACGTCGCAGCCGAAGTCGGCGAGGAGCACGCCGAGATCGGGCTGGCCGACCTGGCCGTCGCCGTCGAAGTCAGCATCGGGATTCCACCGTGGATCGCCGACCTGGGTCTCGTAGGCGGCCAGGAGGATGCCGAGGTCCGAGCTGTCGACATCGTTGTCGCCGTCGATGTCACCGGGACAGAACGGCAGGCAACTCCACTTGGCAAAGTAGCGGTCGCCCGTCGGCGAGACCGTGAAGTACCCGCCTGCATAGAGCGCTGCTCCCGAGCCGTCATCGTATTCCGTCAGGGCCATCACCTGTCCGCGCTCCAGACCGGCGCCCAGGGGCGACCAGGCGTCGCCGTCCCATCGAGCGATCTGTTCGACGGGCTCTCCGTCGACCGTGTTGAACCTGCCGGCAGCGACCAGCGCTTCGCCCATGTCCGCTCCCGGCGGGTCGTAGACGGTTAGCGCCAGAACAAGTCGGTCCATCCCACTACCGAGGGGCGACCAGGAAGCGCCGTCCCATCTGGCGATGCGGTTGGCCGCCACGCCACCGGCCGTGGTGAAGTCACCACCCGCGTAGAGGGCCGGCCCCGAACCATCATCGAAGGTCGCCAGCGCCGCGACTCCATCGTCCACCCCATCGCCCAGGGGTGACCAGGCAGAACCGTCCCACTTGGCGAGGTGATTCGCCGGCACGCCGTCGGCCGTGGTGAACACCCCGCCTGCGTAGAGGGCCGGCCCGGAGCCGTCATCGAAGACGGCCAGAGCCAGGACCCCGCTGTCCATTCCGCCGCCCAAGGGCGACCAGGAAGCGCCGTCCCACTTGGCGATGGAGTTCGCCGTCTCGTCGCCGGCCGTGGTGAACGCTCCGCCTGCGTAGAGCGCCGGCCCGGAGCCGTCATCGAAGACGGTTAGCGCGTACACGTCATCATTCATCCCGCTGCCCAGTGGCGACCAGGAGGTGCCATCCCACTTGGCGATGGAGTTCGCCGTCTCGTCGCCGGCCGTGGTGAAGGCTCCGCCCACATAGAGGGCCGGCCCGCTTCCGTCGTTGAATATCGCGAAGTCAGAGACCCAGCTATTCAGGCCGCTGTCCAGAGGCGAGCAGGTTTCACCATCCCACCTGGCGATGTAGTTGGTTGCGAAACCGGCTATCGAGGTGAAGGCTCCCCCCAGGTACAGCGCCGACCCAGTTCCGTCGTCGAAGGTGGTGAGGGCGGAGACCCAGTGGCCAACGCCCCCGCTCAGGAGTGACCAGGAGACGCCGTCCCATTTGGCGATGGTCTCGCCGCCTTCCCAGGCACCCGCGAAGAGCGCCTCACCCGAGCCATCGTCGAAGACGGCCAGGGTCACCACCACCGCGTTCATCATGTCGCCCAGGGGTGACCAGGAACTGCCGTTCCACTTGGCGACGTTCTCGGCCTCCAAGCCGCCGGCCGAGGTGAATTCCCCGCCCGCATAGAGCGCCTCGCCCGAGCCGTCGTTGAAGACGGTCAGGGCATAGACACTGCGATTCGTGCCGCTGCCGAGGGGTGACCAGGCTTCGCCGTCCCACTTCGCGATGCGGTTGATGGGATCCCCGCCGGCCGTGGTGAAACTTCCCCCCGCGTAGAGGGCCATTCCAGATCCGTCGTCAAAGACCGTCAGTGCATAGACCGCGCTGAACTTCTCCACGCCGCTGCCCAACGGTGACCAGGAGGCACCGTCCCACTTTGCGATGTGGTTGGCGGGCTGGCCGCCGGCGGTGGTGAAGTACCCCCCGGCGTAGAGCGCCGGGCCCGAACCGTCGTCGAAGACAGTCAGGGAGAGGATGGTGTTGTCCGTACCGCTGCCGAGTGGCGACCAGGAGTGGCCGTCCCACTTCGCAATGTTGCTACTGGGACCGGGCAAGTTGCCAGCCGCATAGAGCGCTGGTCCCGAGCCGTCGTCGTAGACAGCCAGGGCGCCGACCCAGCCGTCCAGCCCGCCACCCAGGGGCGACCAGGAGGTGCCGTCCCACATCGCGATGTTGTTGACAGTCTGGCCGCCGGCCATGTTGAAGTCGCCGCCCGCGCAGAGCGCAGGGCCTGAGCCATCGTCAAAGACAGCCAGAGCGGAGACGTAGCTATACCCACCACCCACTCCGCTGCCCAGTGCTGACCAGGAGTCCCCGTCCCATTTCGCAATGTAGTTGGCGGGGTTACCGCCGGCCGTGGTGAAATGTCCTCCGACGTAGAGTGCCTCCCCGGTGCCGTCGTCGAAGACCGCCGTGGAGTAGACGGAGTCGTTCGTGCCGGCCAGTCCCTCGAGCGCGGGGCTCCAGCCGCAGTCGTAGTCCTGCCCCACCACGCTCGTCGTCGGGCCGCAGATCAGGGCCGCCAGCGTCAGGGACCTTGCCGCCGCCGCGATTCTCTTCAATCCACGATTCATGCCGTACTTCCTTCCTGTCTTGATGAGCGACCTTGGCCGGTCATCGCGCCCCAAGGAGCCTCACGAGAAGCCCTCAACTCCATACTGCCTACACGCGCTTCGCATGGCGGTCAACGGAATACTCCGGGAATCGGGCAAAACCATCCTGTATCTGCCGTGATCCAGACGCCGACTAGGCAGGTACCCAGGGGTTCACCGACTCCCGCTATCCCCATCTCTGCGGAGGAGGATGCGCTCGTCCCGGTCGAAACGAACCTGCCGGCGCTGCACCAGCCAGGTGAGGCGAAGGCGGTCGGCGTGGCGTCGGGCGGAGGCGGGGTCACCTCCGGTGTGGGGCGGGAGCTGCAGCACCGGGCCCAGGAAGCGTTCCAGGATGGGCCAGATCGTCGTGCCGGCCGGCGGGTTCATCGACGCACTCCAGCCGAGCGCCGCGTCGTCCGGCGCGCGCCTGGGGCGAAGCGGGTCGAGCAGCCAGTCCATGCCGTGCGCGGAGCCGGCTGCGAGCAGAGCGAAGAGCACATCGTCGGCGGGCAGGTCGCCGCTCTCCGCCAGGACGATGGCCGCCTCGCCGAGTTGCTCACGCTCGGCTGCGTCCTCCTCGTTCATCAGGCGGGCGAGCAAGGCATAGCGGCGGTTGGTCAGGTCGTCATCACCTGCCGCCAGCCGTTCGATCTGGGCGCGTTCGAGATCGAGCAAGCCGCAGGCGAGCAGGCCGGCCCGGCGCACGTGGTTGTCGAGATCGCGGAGCAGTTGGGCGGCCAGATCCGGGTCGTCTTCCACTTCGACACGCAGGGCGATCCGCCAGCGGGGCCCGGGCCAGTAGGCCAGCTCCAGCGTCGGCTCGGGACTGGGCGGCAAGAGCGCCTCCGCCGCTCGCGGCTTCGCGGTTTCGGTCAACACGACTGCCAGCAGTTCCCCATCGCGCGCCAGGGCGGCATCGTCACTCGCCAGCGCCAGGTCCAGCAGCGGCTGCGCGACATCAGGCTGGCTCGGCCCCGCCAACGTCGCGAAGACGAGCAGCAATTCGTGGGTGGCTTCAGCGTCTGCGGACACCGTTTCGGCCAATGCTTGCGCCAGGTGGATCAGCTCGGCCCGATTCACTGTGTCCGGCGAGGTGATACGACGCAACAGATCCTGTCCGACGCGCCGTGCCGAGGCTGGCTCGATCAGGCCATCGTTTCCCAGGCTCTCCAGTAGATACCGCTCGTAGGCCGGATAGCCGACATCGGTCGGGGCAATGGCGTCGGCCGCGGCGAGCGCCTCCGCCACCTCAGCGAAGACTTCGTCGGAAGCGCCCGCGAGGCGTTCTCCCTGGCGCAGATAACGCAGCACCTCGGGGCGGCGCAAGCGCGGCTGCGTGGAATCCCCTAAGTCCGGTTGTTGCAGTGCGCTGAGAGCGTTGGCACGCCTCTTTGGGTCAGGGCTGAGCGACAGGCGTGCGAGGCGTTCCGTCTCACCTGGCAGGATCGAATGACCGATACACGCCCCGGCGATCAGTGCGAGCAGAAGCGAGATGAGCGTGTTTCGTTTGCTCATGCCAGTCCGAGAGAAATGTCGCGATGCGTTGCCAAACCGTGCTTCTTCCTCGACGCTTGCGCGCGCGGTTCAACCAGGAGCGTAGCGGCCCGCCGACATTCTGACAGAGTGCGCTGAACTTCGTTGAAACAGAAGCCCTAGCCATAGACTTGACGGCCTGCGCGCGGTACCCCAGCGATTCCGCGCATCCAAGCGCCTGCCCCGGAAAAAGCAGCCGTTTGGATCTCGCGATTCCGGAGTCACCCTCATGCATCTTCCGAGTTACTTGTCCAAGATCTTGCCCTCGAACTACGCCGGCGTGCTGCTGCACCACGACGATCGCAAGGAAGCCAAGTCGCACCTGGCGCGCATCATCGGCTTGATCATCGGGCCGCTTCTGGCGCTGGCGGTGTACTACCTGATTCCCGTGGACGCGCCCATCGGCGACGGGCAGACCCTGGGGCAGGCCGGCCGAGCCGTGGCGGCGGCGGGTGTGTTCATGGCCACCCTCTGGGTGACCGAAGCCCTCCCCATCGCGGCGACGGCGCTCTTGCCCATCGCCCTCTTCCCCCTGGTCACGTTCGGCAAGGTCACTGCCGCGCAAGCGGCGGCTCCCTTCTCGCACGAACTCATCTACCTCTTCATGGGCGGCTTCATGCTGGCCTTGGCCATGCAGCAGTGGGGCCTGCACCGACGCCTCGCCCTCTGGATCATTCTCGCAGTCGGCATCGCGCCCGGTCGGCTGGTGGCCGGCTTCATGATTGCTTGCGCGCTCCTCAGCATGTTCGTCTCCAACACGGCGACAGCGGTGATGATGCTGCCCATCGGCCTCTCGGTCGTCGAGATGGTGCGCAAAGAGTTGCGCGAGACCAACCCCGACCTTGTTCCGCCGGACGGTGAGCCTTTCAACTTCGCTATCTGCCTCATGCTGGCCATCGCCTACGGCAGCTCGATCGGCGGCGTGGGCACGCTCATCGGCACGCCCCCCAACGCCCTCATGGCCGCCTTCGTCGAGAGCAACTACGGCCGGGAAATCGAGTTCGCCAAGTGGATGGCGGTGGGCTTGCCGCTGGTGGTGATCTTCCTCCCCCTGACCTGGGTGCTGCTCACCAAGATCATCTTCCCGATTCGCATCAAGGAAGTGCCCAACGGCCGGCAAATGATCAAGGGGCAACTGCGCGAGCAAGGCCCCATGTCGCGCCCCGAGATGGCCGTGCTGGTCATCTTTACGCTGACCGCCCTGGCCTGGATCACTCGTCCCTGGCTCAAGGGGATTACGTTCTACGGCGACTTCCAGCCCTTCGCCGGCCTGTCCGATGCGGGCATCGCCATCATGGCGGCGCTGCTCCTCTTCGCCTTGCCCGTTGACATGAAGAAGGGTGTCTTCCTGCTCAAGTGGGAGCAGGCTCGCAAGGTGCCCTGGAGCATTCTGCTGCTCTTCGGCGGGGGCCTGAGCCTGGCGGCGGCGGTGAAATCGACGCACGTGGCGGACTTCATCGGGGCGGAACTCGCCAGCCTGCAGGCGCTCCCCTTGCCGGTGCTCATGGTGATCGTGGTGGTGCTTATGAAGTTCCTGACGGAGATGACAAGCAACACCGCCACCATGGCGACGTTCCTGCCCATTCTGGGCGCCTTGTCCGGGGCGATGAACGTGGATCCGCTCCTGCTCATCATCCCCGCGACTATCTCTGTCGCTTTCGCCTTCATGATGCCGGTCGGCACGCCCCCCAACGCCATCGTCTTCGGTTCGGGTGAGATCCGGATTGGCCAGATGGCCAAGGCCGGTCTGATCTTGAACATCCTGACGATCCCGTTGTCGATCCTGGTGACGTACCTGATCGCGGTGCCGGTTCTGGGCATCCAGCTGCCCTAGCGACCAGTCGAGAAGGGAACCGGACATTAAGGGCCCGATAAACCGGGCCCTTGTGTCCTGCGCGGAGGGCTCGGGCTCGGGGGGCGGTCCTGCCAAGGTCAGGTCGCCACCCAACCGATCCTAAACGGTAGGAATGGAGACCAGCGGTGTTCCGCGCGCCAGTTCGGGCGAGGCGCACCGCTGCTGTCTCGACCCACATCGCACGCCGGCCCCTGGGCCAGCCCAGCAGACAACGGAGTGGACATGAACCGCAGACGAAATCATCTCGGGTGGCGCGGAGCGGCCTTGGCGGCGGTGGCAACGCTGTCCGTCGGTCCGGCCCAGGCCAGAGAGCTGCCGCCCTTCGAGCAAGTCTCGGATGGCTACACCAAGGTTGTCTCGACCGCGGACGGCGCTGCCAGCCTCTACACGATCTACCGCAACGACAAGGACAGTCAACTGTTGGCGGAACTGCCCGGCTCCTACGCCGGCCAGAAGCTCTTCATCGCCACCTCCATCGCCGGCGGCGGCGAGGACACCGGCTTCCAATGGTCGGACATGTACGTCTATTGGAAGCGAATCGGCGACCGGCTCGTCCTCATGGAGCCCAACCTCGACATCCGCACCGACGACCGGGAGGCAGGGCCCTCCATCGCCCGTACTTTCACCGATCGAGTGATTCTCGATGTGCCCATCGTGAGCATGGGCCCCAGCGGCGGGCCGGTCATCGATCTGGACCAACTGCTGCTGGGGCACGGCGGCGAGTTCTTCGGCCGATACCTCGCGGGGGCGCGCTCCCATCTGGCGACGATCGCCAAGACCAAGGCGTTTCCGCAGAACGTCGAGATCGCCTTTGAATTGCCGCGCAGCGACGGGCAGTTGACCACCGTGCACTACTCGCTCAGCGCCTTGCCGGAACACACCGGCTACCAGCCGCGCCGGGCCGACCAGCGCATCGGTTACTTCACGACGACCTATCGCGATCTCGGCTTGACGGATGGGGACAGCCAGTGGGTGCGCTACATCACTCGCTGGAACTTGCAGAAGCGTGATCCCGGTCTGAAGCTAAGCCCGCCGCAGGAGCCCATCGTCTTCTACATCGATCACACCACCCCCGTGCGTTACCGCCGTTGGGTGCGGGACGGCATCCTGGCCTGGAACAAGGCCTTTGAGAAGATCGGCATCGTCAACGCCGTCGAGGTCTACTACCAGGACGCCCAGACCGGCGCCAACATGGAGAAAGACCCCGAGGATGTGCGCTACAACTTCATCCGCTGGACCACGGCGGACCTGGGCTTTGCCTATGGCCCCAGCCGCGTCGATCCGCGCACCGGCCAGATCCTTGACGCTGACATCATCATGGACCAAAGCTGGATCGCGCACTACGTCAACATGCAGGACCGCTACATCGGCCAACTGGCGGAGCAGTCGATGCATCCGGCATCGCTGGCCTGGCTGGAACGGCATCCGAGCTGGGACTTCCGCCTCACCGCCATGAGCCCGCTCAAGCGCGAACAGACGCTGCGCGAGCGAGCCCGGCGCCTGGCGAGCGGCGAGGCGACTCAGATCAACCCCTTGGCCGCCGGCGACGGGCAGGTCATCGGCGACGATCGCTTCGACGGCTTGGCGCATCGCCAGTGCCAGATCAACGGCCGCTGCGAGCTGGCCCGGATGCGGGCCATGGATGTCGCCCTGGTGCGCAGTCTGGGCGCGGGGCTCTTGGATGGGTCGCTCCTTCGGGACGAAGGCGAAGAGGATGACGCCGCCGACGAGGAAGAGACCGGCTCCGTTCTCGACGGCCTGCCCGAGGAGTTCATCGGGCCGCTGGTCGCCGAGGTGATCACCCACGAGGTCGGACACACGCTGGGCCTGATGCACAACTTCAAGGCCTCCAGCATCTACACCTTTGAGGAGATCAACTCCGAAGAGTGGGGCGACAAGCCCATCACCGGCTCCATCATGGAGTACTACCCGCTCAACCTCACGGTGCTGGAAGGCACGGTGCAGGGTGACTGGGGCATGCTCGACATTGGTCCCTACGACCTGTGGGCGATCGAGTACGGCTATACCTTCGACGAAGGCAGCCTCGGGGAGATCCTCGGTCGCTGCGCCGAACCTGAATTGGCGTACGGCAACGACATCGACTCCTTCGGACCGGATCCGCTCTGCCGGACCTTTGATCTGGGCAGCGACCCCCTCGTCTATTGCCAGAATCGCATCGAGCTGGCGCACCTGCTTCGCGATCGCATTTTCGAGAGCGTCGAGGATGGCGACAGTTGGGAGCAGGCCCGCACCATGTACGAGATCACCCTCTCCGTGCAGTCCAAGGCCATCGCCATGCCGGCTCCCTGGATCGGCGGCGTGCACATCCATCGCGATCATAAGGGCGACCCCGGCGAGCGCGACCCCGCGGAAGTCGTCTCCGTCGAGCAGCAGCGCCGGGCCATGCAGTTCATGATCGACAACGCCTTCGACGATGACGACTTCGGCTTGACTCCCGAGCTTCTCGCCAAGATGGGCATCGATAAGTGGTGGGATGCGGGCGGCATCGACCGATTGCTGGAAGGCGATGCCTATGCCGTGCATCAGAACGTCGCCGCCGTGCAGTCGATGGCGTTGACCTTGCTCATGGACCCGTTCCGCTTGGAACAGGTGTACGACAACGAGTTCCGCGTGCCGGCGGAGGAAGACGCTTTGACCCTGCCGGAAGTCATTGGCGCCGTCGCCGATGCCGTGTGGTCGGAGCTCGAGGAGACGCCCGGCCGCAAACTCAGCAATCGCCGGCCGCACATCTCCAACCTGCGTCGGGATCTACAGCGGGAACACCTGAATCGGCTGGTGGATCTGGCGACGCCCGGCACCGCCACCGGGGCGGCGGCGAACCAGATCTCCAACCTGGCGGTCTTCACGCTCCGCAATCTCCAGGTCGCGCTCACCGAACAACTCGACGGCGAGGCGGCGGGACGGCTCGATGACTATTCCCTGGCCCACCTGACCGAGGCGCACGCCCTCATCGAGCGCACGCTCGACGCCACCTACATCTACAACGCCGACCAGATGAGCGGCGGCGGCGGGATGCCCTTCCTGCTCTTTCAACCCACATCGGAGTGACTGCGAAGCCACGTGGTGCTTGGTATTGGGTGCCAACCAGGAATCGTGTTAGCCCCCGGTGAATACACCGGGGGCTTTCTGTGTCGTGGCGGCGGTCTCATCACCTGATCCGCTCGACTAACGCATGGTCGCCGACACGTATGCTCCGGGTGTGCGGCCCCAGGTGTATTCACGTGGGGCTAGAGCACTTTGCGTAATCATGTTCTGTATCCACAAGACGTGAAGTAGTTGGCGCACTCGTCGATGCTCACTCTGCGGAAGGCGTTGCCGGCGGCATGGACCAGGCCATCAAGGGTGTCCGCCGCCGCTCGCTTGAGCCAGGCCTTGACCTTACTCCACAGCTTCTCGATTGGATTTAGATCCGGAGAATACGGCGGCAGCCACCAGAGGCTCGCTCCCGCCGATTCAATGGCCTCTTCGACACCGGCGACCTTGTGTGAACTGAGGTTGTCCATCAACACGATGTCGCCCGGTCGCAATGCCGGCCCCAGACACTGCTGGACGTAGCCAAGGAACGTCGCGGCGTTCATGGCCCCGTGCAGCAAGAGCGTCGCCTCGGGGATCACGCCGTCGGGACGCATGGCGCTGAGCATCGTCGTCGTTTGCCAATGTCTATGAGCGTTGTAAAAGCGGCACCGCTCGCCGACCGGGGCGCGGCCGTAGACCCTGGTCATGTTGGTCTTTGCCCCGGATTCATCGAGGGATACAAAGCATTTGGGATCAACGAAGCGACGAGCAATCGCGAAGTTTCGACGTCTCCG
>SWCB01009403.1_pt1 | contig 11469 bp, 10 predicted proteins | sample 4692901 | NCBI WGS metagenome assembly SWCB01 (sample SAMN10267276, study PRJNA491770) | bioreactor metagenome | isolation source: DHS bioreactor inoculated with subseafloor sediment | place: Japan: off Shimokita Peninsula | collected 2006-08
GGGGGGAGTTAGTTCATTATTTAATTGAAATTTGTCGAAACAAAATCATTACATTTATTAATGATATATTCAGGAATCATTTCAAATTTTCGAAAATCAAGATTATAAAGGTAATCATTTTCCACATGATATGTTTGGTCAATATGGTTCAAAAAATTATCATCACAGATTTTAACTCTATTATTTTCAAATTCGAGAATTATTCTAAATAGTTGTAGTTTGAAATAATTACAAGTTTCTAAATTGTAAGATTTAATGAGAGCATCCAAGGTTATAGTGTTTCTTATCAATAAATCATAGGAAAAAGTAGGAATCCAACTGATAATATAATTTGTTCCAATATTAATTTCTTCAAAATTCATGTCAATACATTCTATTGAGTTGATTTTTTTATCAGGTTTTTTCTTCGCCTTAAGAAGGCAAGAAATAATATTATATGCATGTTCTTTCTCAATACTTGTTTCGGTATGTTCAATATATTTTCTCAAGGAAATTAACCTGTTTACTTCATTTACTTTTTCATCAGTGATAATACTTGCTAATAATTTAATTTGAGAATGCATATCATCAATTAAAATTGGTCTTTCTGAAACAATTCCGTTTTGATTTTCCAAATGAAATGCAAAAACAAATCCACCTGTAGGTTTATTGATTACAATAAAATCAATAACTGGTTCTAAATCATGGGTCAGCATTAGAACAGTTTGTTTATAAAAAGATCGATGCTTCCCATTATTTTTAAAGAGTCTATTAATAATTGCATATTTTTTATGACTATCAAATGAAGATATAGGATCATCTAAAATTATTAAATCTGGATTTTGACTTAATGAATAATGCATAAATAAAACTAAAGCAAATGCATTTCTCTCCCCCCAACTTAAATGCTTTTTAATCTTATCAACTTCATATCTATCATTTTTTCTATCTTTGTATTTTAGTATAGTTTTAGAATCACTTTCAGATATTACTTCAATCATTAGTTCATAATTAATTCCAGCAGATTCCAAAAAACTGTTAATATCTTTTTTGGCACTATTTGCTAATCCTTGAATTACTCCTTTTAATTCACCAATTTCTTTTTTTACATCGCTCACCACCATTAAAATTAAATTAATTTTTGAATTAATCCTCGAGATAATTTCTATAGTTTTCTCACTATTAAGCATATTCAATAATTCGGGATTAATTTTCATATCGGTAAGTTTTTTATCTAATTCCGATATTTCATTACTATTGATTCTAAATGAATCAAAATTTACAATTTCTCTAATTTTATCTTTTAGTAGGATTATTTCAATAATAAATTGCTTTATAATTGTCCTAATTTGATCTTCATCAGTTATTGTTTTTATACAATCGTTAAGCAATTTGTATTTATCAGTTGAGATATATTCTTTGAGAGTAATAAAATATCCAAGGAAATCCTTTAAATTTTTTGCGTTATTTTTAGAATATGTATTAGTAAAAGTTTCTTTTTCTTTTTGATATTCGGCGATAAACTTTTCAGTACAAAATGGACATTTTTCTTTATCATCAAATTCAAAACCCTTGTTTTTCCAATCAATCCATTCAACTGTATAATCAGTTTCAATAAAAGATTTGAACTTTTGTAGATTATCGGGAATTTTATAAAGATGTTGTTTACTAATAATACTTTTAAAAAAAGGATTACTTTTAATTTCACCATTTGTATTAAATTGGATTTTTGTTGTTAGTTCTGAAAAGGTATTTATTAGTGATAATAATTCATCATCTTTTCCAATATCAATTTTTAAAACACTTAATCTTTCATTTACGTTTTTTATTCTTTCGTCATAAGACGGTGTTTTAATAAATATTTCAAAAGATTTTTCAATTACTTCACTCTCGAGAAAGACAATATTGTTAACAAAATCTTCGTCAAAAATAAGAACTTTCCCTACCGGCTTTGTCGATGATAATGATGGGTCTTCTTCAGTTCCAAACGAATGCAATTCCGATAATTCTTTATTGTTACCAATTAAATCGATAGCTTTTGCAATAGTTGATTTACCTGTTCCATTCGGAGCGAATTTTAGATTAAGGCATTTATTAATTATTTCTATATTTCCAATTGAGATATTATTACAATTACTTATTGTAATTTTATTGATACCGTTTTCCATAAATTTTGCCATTGACAATTTGAAGGTCTAACCTAATTTCAAACTAATTCCCGAATTTGGTTTAACTAATTTACTTCTAAAGCTTGAATCGATATCCTTTAATTGAGCTTCAATTTCATTAACAGATATTTTTTTATTTATGAGCGATTCTGATTCTAGACGCGGGTTTTTAGTTTCTTTCGCTCTGTAAACAATTAATTGAGAAATACCTTGACTACTTGCTAATTTACATAATCCTAGCATATAAAAACGATTGAATTGACCTTCTGCAAATGTTTCAGCAGCTATATTAGGTACAGATTTAATTGTATATCCACCTAAAGGTTTTTGCACACCTTCAAAATTCTTAAGTAATTGGTTTTCTTCAATTTTATATGCAAGCCAGTGTTCATTGTATTCAAGAGCAGCTTGTTTAAGCAGAGGAAGCCATTGCTTTTTCCCCAATTCATTAAAACGAGTGCTGTAATAGATATTACCTGTTTCCTCAGCTTCGTTAATCGCTTCAAGCATAAAAGAACGGGTTGTTTGATCAAGATTAATGAAATTAAACATATTTATCCCTCTTATTAGTTAGTGTTTATAGCTAATGATATAAATCAAGTTTCAATTAATTTTATTAAATTAATCTACTTTTAACTATTATTTATTGTCAATTATATACATAATATCAACTGAATTCAATCCATTCCATATTTATTCCTCCTTTATTAATCTCATACCTAATTTATAATAATCCGATTATTAATTCTTCTATGCAGTTCAAGCACACGTGAAGAATTTCCGGCTCAATAAACCTGTTCTGGGAAGAATATCATCAATATTTACAGTTTCCTGCAAATCCTGATTGACATCATTAATCGCTGATTTGATGACCTGATCCTGGTTCTCGAGATCTGCAATGCGATCCTCCAGCAGCGATAAATAATCATTCAAATCGTTGAGATTTTTGATTTCTGATCTGGTCATATGGTCCCCTTTCAAAATCCGGATGGTGATTTCACAATCATTGTATGATGAGATGATAAAAAATTCCAGTAATATCGATAGAATTTCGTCTATATAACCCCCATTCCATGGATAATATCGGGATCATGTGTACGGGCGGGTTCCGAACCCGCCCGTACGTCCGATCCACCATTGTCATCATCAACGGAATCCGTACGGGCAAAGCATTTGATTTCAAAATTCCGGGTGGAAAAGCATGTCCATGATCAAATGCTTTGCCCCTACCGTTATCAATGGAATGAATTTTCATGGTGTTTTTTATTCGTTCATATCATGCTCTTGTGGTATTCGTTCATTCGTTCACCATTCGTTGACGGCCACCCCCCATGCGGGCAAAGCATTTGATTTCAAAATTCCGGGTAGAAAAGCATGTCCATGATCAAATGCTTTGCCCCTACTTGTGGTATTCGTTTATTCGTTATAAATTCGTTGACGGCCACCCCCCATGCGGGCAAAGCATTTGATTTCAAAATTCCGGGTGGAAAAGCATGTCCATGATCAAATGCTTTGCCCCTACCGTTATCAATGGAATGAATTTTCATGGTGTTTTTTATACGTTTATTCGTTTATTCGTTCAAAATTCGTTGACGGCCATCCGCTACCAGCTATATTATGCCCTTATTGTACGAGTTACCCCCTTAAAAAATAAAGCTCCGTAAGTAGAACGAATCTACAACCAAGCAGTTGAGGGTTCAAGTCCTACAGACATGTGATAGTGATTGTCTGGTAATTGACTAGTGGTTTTCGATAATGACTTATGGGTGGGACAAAATTCTCTTCTCGAGTAAAAAAAATAAAACTATTTAGCCCTATCAACACCATCTGAAAAACAATTCACCTGGCTTAAATTATTTGGGTGAAAATTAACTTCCTGCAAAATTTTGGTAATGTAAAAGTAGATTAATGCTGCATTCCTAAATTGATGCTTCGCCAACTATTTAACCAAGCCAGGGGGAGGTGTCAAGGGAAAGTTTTCAATTAATAATAATGTAGCTATAATAAAATTCCACAAAACTTGTGAATGTAATATATTCCTTGCATATGAAAAAAGATTTAATAATTAGGTAAACTATCATTCGTTTATATTTGATCGATTTATTCCTCCATTAAACCACCGGGTAATACAAATGAGCCACTCTCAACAGATAAAAAACCAAACGAAGACATTGATCCCTTTCTTTTTTCTAGTTGCTTTCATCGCGATTGGGCTGTCGATCTATAAGGATTATGGTATCCCGTGGGATGAACCGCCCCAAATCAATATCGCACGCGTCAATCTCCTTTACATACTGCAGGGTGATCCCACCTTATTATCTTTTCCATTCAGGTATTATGGTCCCATAATCGAGCTCCCATTATTTTTAGTTTCGTCTATTCTTTTGTTGCCGAGACACCTGGCTCTTTTTTTAATATTTGTCAGCGGATTAATAATGTTCTACATATTAAGCTGTCGCCTTTTTCACAACTCATGGATGGGGTTATTGGCATCTGGTTTGCTTGCGATAAGCCCGAGAATTTTTGCTGACGCTTTTTATAATTCTAAAGATATTCCATTTTTAGTTGGATTCATCGCAGCCATTTTGACGCTCGTATTACTGTCTGATAGCCTGGTCAAAAAGCCTCAGTGGCTGAATGTTTTTGTGCGATTGGTTGGGCATGCTGGCGCAAGCGCAATATTAATCAGCACCCGCATACCGGGTATCGTAATTATTCCATTAACTCTATTTTTGATATTAATTAATATCGAGAGACCACGGGTTTTCTGGAAACGCAAACTGATGATCACGTTTGGTTACCTTGTTTTAACCGCAGGTCTCACCATCCTTTTCTGGCCAATTCTATGGCACGACCCTTGGGGTGAGTTTATAAACGCATTCAATAATATGGCTAACTATCCATGGCCATACACGGTGTTATACATGGGAAATGTATTTTTTGCGAAGGATCTTCCCTGGCATTATCCCCTCGTTTGGATTGGCATAACTACTCCAATAATCGTTCTAGTTGGGTTTATACCAGGTATTTTGAAATTTATTGGAAGTCTACTGAATAGGTTGAATTTGATAAAGAACAATCACCATGATCCGGTGTTTAAATCTATTAATTCAGAGATTTTTGTGTGGATGGTAGTAATGGGTTGGTTATTGATCCCGGTTTCGGCTATTTACATCTTTCAATCCACACTTTACGATGGTTGGCGACAATTGTTTTTTGTCTACCCGGCAATCTTACTGATAAGTTTACTTGGTCTTAAAGCCTTGTATCAGTGGATGCTGCACTTTGATTTAAATTCGAATTACATTCGGATTGTTGCCTATTTTTTTCTGCTAGTTGGGTTGGCAGAACCAATCTGGTTTATAGTACGGTATCATCCATACGAAAATGTTTATTTCAATGCATTTTCTGGCGACTCCTCAACACTGAGACAACGTTTTGAGTTAGATTATTGGGGACTTTCTTATAAACAGTCTATAGATTTCATACTATCAAATGATCACAGACAAATTATTAATATTTTTGTTGCTAATTCACCCGGCGAAAGCTACATAAATAATGGGTTGCCACCTGAAATGAGATCCCGATTGAGAATAGTAAAAGATCCTGGTGACGCTGATTATTTTGTGAGCAATTTTCGTTCTCATCCAGAAGATTATCATTATGGAGACGAGTATTATTCGATCGAAATTAAAGGAACAAAAATTATGGTTGTCTACAAAAGGTGATGTGAGAGTTTTAAGTGCGTGATAATCACGATTAACCCAAACAAAGAAAATAAAAGTACCAAGAATGAATATAAAGGTGGACCAATTCATTTTTGCAACCCATAAGTAATTGATACAAAACCACTAGTACCAATAACGGCAATTATTGGGAGCAAGATACCAGCAAGAATATTTGTTAATACATTTGTCAATGTATTGGAAAAAATTTATTGAATCCATTAAAAAATTTTTCAATTTTTTCCTCATATTTACCTCATTTAATCAAAACTTTTTAAAAAAGCTCCGCAACCAGGCTCAATCATCGAATCTGTTTCAACAGATTTGAAAATGATAACCCGTGGTTTGAACCACAGGTGTAGGCGAACCCCATTGCATTTGTTCTCAGGGATCCAAAGATTCGTTCAAATTTACCATTGGATCCAGCGACCAGATCCTGCCTTTTCCGAAAGGGGTGTGTCGTACGGGTGTGTCGTACGGGCGGGTTCGGAACCCGCCCGTACACGCCTGATCCATCACTCTCACAATCAACGAAATTCTCACGAATTAAATTCGTTCATTCGTTCACCATTCGTTGACGGCCACCCCCCACGCGGGCAAAGCATTTGATTTCAAAATTCAAGGTAGCAAACAATGTCCATAATCAAATGCTTTACCCCTACCAGCCCAATCCATCACTCTCACAATCAACGAAATTCTCACAAACCAAATTCGTCATCGTTCACCATTCGTTGACGGCCACCCCCCATGCGGGCAAAGCATTTGATTTCAAAATTCCGGGTGGAAAAGCATGTCCATGATCAAATGCTTTGCCCCTACCGTCATCAACGGAATGAATTTTCATGGTGTTTTTTATTCGTTTATATCATGCTCTTGTGGTATTCGTTCATTCGTTCACCATTCGTTGACGGCCACCCTCATGCGGGCAAAGCATTTGATTTCATCCTTTCGCCTTCCGCCTTTCGCCTTTCGGCTATAGGTTTTGCCCTTACACCACCGGCATCAATCCCTCCTCCTTCGTCCAGTGCAACCCCCGCAAAATCACCTGCTCATCGACTTCCATCTGAGGCAGATAGACGCCCCTGCCCAGCAGATCCAGCGGTAGTGGCAGGCTTACGCCGGAAGTCATTCTCAAGCTGCCATCAACTCTCAATTGCACGGGGATCTCCTGCAAACGGGGAATACTAAACACCTCCAGCACTCTTTCCGCATTCACGAATGCACTCAACTCGCGCTCATCCGCACAACCCATTTCCAGCCAACTTTCCAGGGCTTTCATCCGCGTCAAATCCAACTCGCGCCAGCGTGGCAGCCACTTGCCGCTTTCCTGCCAGATCTGCACACCCTGCAGCACGCCACCTTGCACAGCCCGTTCCGCCACCGAGCGCATCAATTCGGTTGACTCGCTCACCGCTACCAGGCAGAAGCGTAAATCCTGGTTCAGTAATACCCAGCTGCTGCCATTCCAGCGCTTACAATCGCCGTCCGGGTAGCCGCGGCCATCATCCGTTTCCAAGGCGAAATAATGGCTGCTATCCAGTGCTCCAGTGCGTTCCACCACCAGCCAGAAGCGGGTATTGGCTGCCAGGTTCAGGGTTGCATCCAGTAGCCAGACCTTCCAACCCCAGCCACCCTGCAGGTTTGCATTGGGAAGGATGCTGCTGGCCAGCACGCTGCCCGGTACGCTGGCGTTGTCCGTGCAAATCTTCACCCGCAGGTCATCAACGGGGTTCCCCAGAATGGCTCCCCGCAACCAGATATGCCCCAATGTAAAAACATCCGACCCGGTTTTAAAGCTCTGCGCCAGGCGTTCGCTGCCACTCAACCCCAACAATTGTTGGCTCTTCCCGCCCGGCAGATGTGCCAGTAAGCCGCTATCTTCCCCATCCAGCGTCCAATCCAACCGCTGCCACCAGCCTTTCGCACGGATTTCCAATCGCGGATTTCTTTCCTGCGCGCGTAATATCAGGCCATTGGTGTCATCCTGTCCTTTCTGCAGGAGGTGGTAAAGTGCCGCCTGCTGTGCGCTGTTCGCATCCACCTGCTGCAGGCGGATCATGGCTTCTTTGGCACCCAGAACTGCCAGGCGTTCAGCATGCTGTACCCACTCGCTGAATTGTGAGCTGCGTAACGGATCCAGCAGCGTGCTGACCTGCGGGTAGCGCGCGATGACCCGGCTGAGTAGTTTATGCGTTGACCAGCTAAAGCGCAGCCTGCGCACATCCAGGGCGATCTCTTCAATCCAACCCCGCCAGATCGCTTGCCCGGTTTCGTTGTAAATGCTGACCTCTTTGCCCAGCCACGAGCGAATCACCTTCTGATTGATCAGCGTTGGATTCAGCACCCCGGCCGAAAGCGACGCTGATTGTGCGCCACCCGGCAACGACCAATCCATCTGATCCACCTCCCAGCCCGCATTGTGATGCAGCATTCCTTCCATACCGGGTAAGTCCAGTTTAACTTGTGGTTTCATGGCAGCATCCTGCGGCGTGGTTGGTATTCCAACTGCAAAAGGGTGGACATGGACAACGGCATGCTGCTGCCACTGTCGTACAGCATTTGCAGCACATGCTCCTGCCCGGGTAGCAGCCAGAGACCATTCCCCAGCACCTGGTACGCATGCTGGTTCTTTTGCGTCTGCGCCAGGTGAATGTAGGGTTGCTGCAGGTCACACTGATCGATCAGGGTCTGCCCAAAAGCCAGCTCGCCGTCTTCCAGGGCAGCAAATTGCCGCCAGCCGTCCGTGAAGAACAGAAAGACAGCATCGACAGCCAGATGGGAAGTGCCCGGGTTGCGATTGTGGGCAATCAACTCCAGGCGCAAATCCCGCCAGGGTAGCTCGTGATTCGGGAGGGTTGGCAGGCACAGCATCGGGAGTAATTGCAATTCACGCTCCAGGGATAGCTGCTGGGCTGTGCTCTGAAAAACCAGGCTGCCCTGGTATAGCTTCCAGCTCAGCCAGGTTTCAGGGCGTAACCCGGCCGGGTTAACCAGGCGCACCAGGGGTCGCAGTTGTTTGCCTGCCAAGCCTGAAAAAGCAACCCCGGGTAAAGCCCACGAGAGCACCCTGATGGCCGCCGGGGTATTCCATTGCACCAGCCCATAGGCACCCGCCTGGCAATTGGCATTCACCACGGCACCGAAATTCAGGGTGCTGGTTGCCAGTTCGCCTTCCAGTGCCGGTAATGGGCTGGTAAACCCGCTGCCCAAACCAAAGATGATCCGGTCCAGGTTCTCCAAGGAATTCAGGTCATTGTGCAACTGGATGCGCACCGGCGCGGGTAAATCACCCAGCAGTTGCTCTGCTGGAATCCAGCACCAATTTTGTCCGCTGCTATCTGCGCGGTTGTCAATCTGCAAGCCATCCGTCACCGCCATGCCGTGGCTGTTGGTCAATGCCAATTCCCGCCAGGGCAGCTGCCAGAAATCCTGACGTTGCAATTCCAGGCGCAGGCCAATCCCTTTCGGTTGCACGCTGCCCAGGATCCAGTTAAAATCACCCGCATACAAACGGCTCTGATAAATCTCGGAACTTCCATCCGCTTGAAGTTCCAGCCAGGCGCTGTGCCCCAAGCGCACACGTTCCAGCAGGGTTTGTAACTGGGTGATCAGGCTGCGGGATTGTGAGGCTGTGCCCTGCAACACCAGATCGAGCTGCTCCAGACACAATCCGGAGGGCAAACGCTGGGCCGGCTGGCGCGTGCAACCACGCAATCCCGCCGCCCGCCCGTTGCCGTGCAGAACAAATTCATTTTCCTGAATTTTGATGGAAAGTCGCTGCATATGTCCTCCTCCATGAAGTCAATAAGGGTTCTGGTGCCCCGGTGGAATCATCTTCCGGGACACCAGCGTTGATTAATAAGGAACAGTCGGGCTGCGCTGGAGAAAATAGCGCCGTACCTGCTCCAGCACCATTTGCAAGCCTTCCTGTGAAATCGGTGCCAGCTGTTCACTGTTCAACCTTTGTGGGTCGGGATGGAAGCTCTCGCTGCGCTGCACCTGGCGATGCTGCCAGGCCTGTTGTTGTGCCAGTTGCAGCAGCAAGGGGCTCAGACACAATTCCTGGTCTAGGTTGCTCTGCAGCGCTCCATCCAGCCCGGCGATGGTTAAGGGTGTGGGGCAAACCCGCTGTATCTGACCCAACCCCCAGCGCAGGCATTCCTCCAGCACCTCACCCGGCCAGATGGCAGCATCCGGGTCATCCAGCAGCACCTGCAGGCGTGTGGTCAGCGTCGTCAACGTGTCACTCATGTGCACCTCCTGCGCATGCAGGCACGCCATCCACAGCCACCTGGGCAATTTCTTTCACTCCGTCACAGGCGTTGGGATCCTGCTTGTCCGGCGTTGTTTCCAGCGCGACCTCATGTACCAGCTTCATCCCATTCGGGGCAATTAAGACCACCTTGCCGCTCGGGTAGACCTTCCAATCCAACAGCATTTCCAGGTCAAGCTCATATTCGGCTGCCAGGCTGACCACTACCGCGGGCAATGCTCTTATTCGCGTGCTTGCCTCAGTCACCAGGTTAATTTTTCGCTTGCGGGTAGCTCTAGGCATTCTGCACCTCCTCCCAGATTTCCGGGTGTGCCTGCCATAAGGCCTCCAGTTTCTCCTGTAAACTCAATTCACGGGCCGTCACAGGTTGCCCCAGCCAGCGCTGCAAGTCCTGCAGGCTGCCGTGGTAGAAGTTCAGATCAAGCGCAGATTGCTCACCCGGCAGGATGAATTTATCGCCCGAGAATTGCCAGAAGCGCCAATCCTGACAACCGCTAGGGGTGGCAGGTGCCGGGATGCCGGGTATGTAATCCTTTTTTAACTGTTCCCAGCTCAGATGCAGCTTACCCGGTCGATAGGGGTAATGCGCCAGCCACAACGGCCAGTCCGGCAGCCAATCCAGCATCTGTGGGGCATACTCTTTTACAAAACTGGCGCGGGTATAAATGAGCACCGGCTTGTGAAACTCAGCCCGCATGGATTCTGCACAGGCTCGTGCACAATCACTGATCTGCTTGCCAGTGTACCGCTTGCTGATCATACCCTGCTGCCATTCCCCCCAATCCGACCAGTATTGCTCCACATCCAGCGCCAGAAAGCTGTATTCCTGCCGATTGAGGCGGTGCTTCAGATTGCTGATCTGGGCATCGACAGTACATCCGGGGTCCATCCAATGATAGACACCGCAAATCATGCCGGTTGCCTGGGCTGCTTTGAGATGCGCCGGGCATAGCGGATCCTGCCGGTAGCTGCCCTGTGCGGCTTTGATGATCGCAAAGCGCACCCCGTTGGCATGTAATTTTTCCCAATGGACCGTGGATTGCCAGGATGACACATCCACGCCCAAACAATATTGATCAAACATTATTTTCTCCTTTCTTTTTTCTGTATGAGTAAAGCGGTTGGTGTTTTTCAAATGCTTCGCCCTTCCATTTTGTGATGCGGCTGGTGTACCGGCGTTTTTGTTTGCCCGTCCGGTGTACGGGCGTCGGTGTACGGGCGGGTTCGGAACCCGCCCGTACGCCATTGGTCAAAGGCACCTGGGCAAGGACAAGCCATTGGTCAAAGGCACCGGGGCAAGGACAAGCCATTGGTCAAAGGCACC
>SWCB01014842.1_pt1 | contig 11458 bp, 19 predicted proteins | sample 4692901 | NCBI WGS metagenome assembly SWCB01 (sample SAMN10267276, study PRJNA491770) | bioreactor metagenome | isolation source: DHS bioreactor inoculated with subseafloor sediment | place: Japan: off Shimokita Peninsula | collected 2006-08
TACTATTTTTTATCATTTATTGCTTGACTTATTATAGTAAGTCTCCTTTTATTTTAAAATTTCTACAAGTTTTGAAACTACAGGTACTTGCCCTGATATGACAACTTTTCCATCAACAACAAGTGCTGGTGTACGCATCACACCATAAGACATAATGTCTTTAATTTCTGTAACTTTTTCTACTTCTGCTTCAATATTTAATGCTTTTAAAGCATCATAAACATTTTTTTCTAATTTTTTACAACTTGGACAACCTGTACCTAATACTTTAATATTCATTTTCTTATCTCCTTTTTATATGAATAAATAACCAAATATATTAAATAAATAACCCGTAATGATAATACCAACAACTACAATAGATACAAACATCGTTAATAGTTTAGGTTTAATCACTTTTTTAAGCATAATGATTGATGGTAAGCTTAATGCTGTTACAGCCATCATAAGGGCTAATACAGTCCCAATGCCAACACCTTTTAACACTAATGCTTCTGCTATCGGTAATGTTCCAAAAATGTCTGCATACATTGGAATGCCTACAATCGTCGCGATCAATACAGAAAATGGATTGTTATCTCCTAAAACAGTTTCAATCAATGACTGTGGGACATAACCATGAATGATTGCACCTATACCGACACCTATGAAAATATACATCCATACTCTTGAAATGATTTCCTTAACCTGCTCGAAAGCATATGTATGCTTTTCTTTTCGTGTTTTACTTTCAGTTTCAATATTAGTCATAGTTTCTTTTTGTTCTGTAATGAACGATTCCACATGTTTTTCCATATGGAATTTATCGATGAGCAATCCACCAATGACTGCAATCACTAATCCAACAACGACATAAGACAATGCAATCGTCCAATTAAAGATGCTCGCAAGAAGTATCACAGATGCAAGGTCAACAAGAGGTGATGAAATTAAAAACGAAAATGTAACCCCGACTGGTAATCCGGCTTTTGTAAATCCAATAAAAATTGGAATTGATGAACACGAACAAAATGGAGTTACTGTGCCTAATAATGCACCAACAACATGACCAGATATCCCTTTAAATTTAGATAAGGTCTGTCTAGTTCTTTCTGGAGTTATATTCGACTGTATATAAGATGATATATATATTAATACCGATAATAGAATAAATATTTTGATTACATCATAAATAAAAAACGATAGACTGTCTTTTATATAAGTTTGTTCTTTTATTCCGACTACATCAACTAAAAATCTATCAACAAGTGATTGTAACCAAGTCATTTTTAGCAGAGCATCATTTAAAAAAGCAAAGAAATCTCCTATATACTGCATGCATCTTCACTCGCGTTTTTCAAATTTTCTAAAAATTCAATCATCTCATCAATTTTTGACCGATCAATGTAATGCTTAATCCAATTACCTTCTCTTCTAGCGGTTGCTAGTCCAGATTTTGTAATATGTTTTAAGTGATAAGATAGTGTTGGTTGTGAAATTGGCAGTTTATCGATTAAAGTACATCCGCATGTTTCTCCTTTAATTAATAACTCCACAATCTCTAACCGGTTCAAATCTGAAAGCACTTTAAAGTAATCTACCATTTTTTCTTTCATAAATTCATTCCATCCTATATCGATGTTTATCTATATTGATAACCATCTATATTATAAACCAATAAACATCGATTATCAATCTTTTTTTTGTAAAGAATGCGAAAAAAAAAGATGCATGAGCATCTTCTATGACTTGATTTGATTACGTCCAGCATTTTTTGCTTGATACATGAGATCATCAACGCGTTTGATGACATCATCAATGGTTTCTTCTAGTTGATACTCAACCACACCCATACTTACAGTAATGTGACCAACTTTTGGAACTTTAAGATTTGATATCAATTGATGCAAGCGTTTTGCTGCTTTAATTGCTCCTTCTATATCTGTACTTGGAAGCACCAAAAAGAACTCTTCACCACCATATCTATAGATATAATCACTCGATCTTTTATCTTCCATAATTAATTTTGCTAAAAGCTTTAAAACATCATCTCCAACAAGATGTCCATAACGATCATTAATCTTTTTGAAGTGATCGATATCAAACATGATCAATGAAAAAGGTGCTTGTTTATGGAATTTCATTTTAATTAATTCATCTATTTTGTGAAATAATAATCTTCTGTTATACGTATGTGTTAATGTATCTCTTTCTGATAGTTCAATAAGATCACTTTCAATTTTTTTAGATTTACTGATATCAAAAACAATACCTTGTAAAAACAATGGGTTCCCATTTTGGTCTCTTTTAGTCACTGTACCTCGATCATAATACCATAAATAATGTCCATCTTTATGTCTAATCCGGTATTCAACTTCGTATGTTGGAGTTTTACCAGCTAAGTGATCTCTCATGTTTTGCATCACTGGTTCATAATCATCAGGATGCAGTTTATCAGTAAAAAACTCGAATCCTACTTCTCCAATAACAAGAGGATCGTATCCTAACTGAGAAACTTTCTTTTCATTAAATACAACTTTATTACGATCATAAAACCAATGCCATTGACCTAAATTTCCAGCCATGGAAACTCTACTAAAAATGAGTTATTCTTTACATCAATTTCTTTTTCCAGTGCTTCTTCCAACTCATGAATCTTTGTTATTAAATCTTCTTTGCTCCACTCTTCATATTTCATAGTCTACCCCTTCTCTATGATATCTGATAGTTTAGATATGTAAAAACATATACATCAGTTATATAAAAGTATATTAAGACCAAACTAACAATAAACATAACTACGCCACCAAAAATGACAGAATGAATAGCATAATCGGTGTATTCAACTTTACCTTTAATTCTAAAATAATCGCTTATTTTCAGTATAAGGACTGGTTTGAAAATTGAAAGACAACTTATTGTCCATAAGAAAAAAATAAATAATATAAACCCAACCATTGATTTAATCTCCATTAATCATATCTTAGGATTATTATACCACTTAAAAAAATAAAACTCCATAATCTGGAGTTTCATGATATTATTGATCAGCTTTTCCCCAAGGGAAAATCATAGGAACTTTTTTTGTATAAGCTTCCCAACCGTCATATTTCGACATATGCTTTTCTAACATAGGTGTTGATATCTTAATGAGTACTGTGCTCATTAATAATGGGGAAATCACCATAATGAGATAATAGATGATACTTATATTTGCATCTGTAAATAACATTGAAAAACCTACAATATATAATCCAGTCCATATCGCGATCTCTCCAAAATAATTTGGATGTCTTGTAATAGACCATAAACCTTTATCCATAAGTTTCTTTGTTTTCATAGCTATATGTTTTCGTAATTGCTCATCACCAACGACTTCAAAGAATAATCCTATTGCTGCAATAAGTAACCCAATGATCACAATGATCAGTGATATGCCTTCAAAAGCAAATGTATTAAACTTAATGATGTAATAACTTGCAGCACCAACAATAAAGTTGATAATGCCTTGGATCATAAATACTCTAAAAAAAGCAATAATAACAACTTTATTTCCCCACTCTTTACGCCAATTTGCATATCTAAAGTCTTCAGGTTTCCCCCAATTTCTTCTGATTAGTCTTGCGGAAAGTCTTACACCCCATAAAGTAATAAACCCAGCAATCACAAATGATAATATGGTAGGATTTTCTGTAAACAATATCGTAGCCCACGCTCCAAATACAAATCCTAATCCCCAGCCCATATCAACAATTGAGTTATCCTTAATTATTTGTGCAACAATAAAAAATACAGTGAAATAGCCTAATGTGATAAGCATTGGATAAAGTAATCCTTCATCTCCAAACTTAGTAAAGCCTATGGTTGCAATTGCAACAGTAATTGCAGCTAAAACTGTGTAAATAATGATTCTTTTAATATCCATAATGTCACCTCTATGTTTAGTATATCACTTTTATTTAGAAAAATTATTATATATGCATAACAAGAGATATAGATTTAAACTAAACTTTACCCATAGCAAAATAAATCTGTTCTTTAAGTGTTTTTACATCAATCACATCTGTAAAAAGCTGTTTTATAGATTGAAAACCATACTCGTGAACTAATATCCCATGCAAGCATAATGTTGCAAGCTCATGTATATTTATATCTCCAAAAAAACCACGAATAAAATCTTTATCAAAACTAAAAGCGTCTGCGATGAGCGGCATATATTCATATATTTTAGGTGCTGATACTGCATCTGCAAAGTCAAGTATGTATATATCAAAATTAGGCGTGATTATGATATTATCTTCTGTTAAATCACCATGTACAAAAACTCTTTTTTCATCTTTGATTTGATTTAGAAAAAGTGTTTGCATATCTTTTATATCTTTTGGACAATCCATCCATTTATCAGATGCTAACGTCCGATTTATAACTTCAATTTCATTGATATGTTCAGATGATTTTGAAAAGCGATCCACAATCCATTTTATCTTCTTACCGATAATGTATTTTTGATCGCTTGATAACGAAGACTTTATGTCTCCTATTGTTATACCATCTATATATTCCATGATCAGGTAATTAAACTCATACTTATCATCAACACTACCTTTCGCGATCATCTTTGGGACTAAGATATCTAGTTTATGAGCTATATCCATAGCCTTTATTTCTGTTTCATATGCTGATGTACTATCATATTCAGATGCTTTTGGAGCAAATATCTTAACTATATATTTACCCACTTTAAAAACACCATGAGTACCTGGTTTCGTGTTTTCTATTTTACCAAATGGTATTTGTTCAATCTCAAAAATTCTTTTGATTAAAGGTTCAAAAATAGAAACAGATTGAAAAACATCTCCCCATGTTTTCCAATCTCTAATTTCATATTTAAAAAATATATTTCTCTGTTCATAATACACCTTTTTAACTCTGCAGTCTATTATACTATATATTCGCTGATGATAATCCTGTTACCAAAAAGGTTCAAGTTTAACATCTATATGATGTGTGATCGCTTTTTTCTCTACTTTATCTTCTTCAATATTAAACGCATAGCCAATCTTATCTTTATGTATATACCCCTTATATGGAGTAATCTTTATATAACAAACACTATCTAGTGATTCATTATTGACTTCTTCATACCAATGGTGAAACACTTTCATGTATACATCTCGAATGGATTTGTTTTTCTCTTCTAAAGGATGACCAACAACAGATGCCTTTGACCAAAATCTGTTATGTCCTCCATCAGATATCATCACATTTTCATTACTCATGATTTCATTGACGTAGTTACATCTCAAATCTGTCACCACCCAAAAAGAACCATCGTGATAAAAAGTATCTACTGATCTAACTGATGGTACATTATCTTTTGCTGTAGCAATTAATAGTATCGTGTCTTGTTGATATTTATCTTTAATAATATCTATGATTCCGCTTTCTTTAACGTTCATTTCTTTGTTTTTTCCTCTCGCTATAATATTATATTTGATTTTTGAATCCATGCTTTAAGCAATAATCCTGTGCACTCCTATATATAAATATAACATTTAATTATAACATTTACAATTAAAAAAAGATGCTTAATAATCAAGCATCTCTTTGTTATAAACTTGTGTCTTTATTACGGAGTTTTACCCGATTTTGATGTATACATTACGGAGTTTTACCCTAAAATATTGTGTGTTGCTTTTATTTCCAAAACGGTTTTTTATTTTTTCTTCTCTCAACTTTTTCAGATAAAAAATCATCTATATCTATATCGTTTATAGTAGGAACATATATCCTTGGACCTTTAATAGTATAGATAAGAAGATAATCTTTTTTTCTAATATAGTAATCAATCAATTCGTACGGAATCGTTTTTTTATTGAAATAGAAACAATCATAAATGAGATAATCGTTATGAAATTCGATATGAATATTATGTTGATTCTCAGTCTTTTTTAGAATATTGATATAAATATAAAACGGATAGATGATCAATCCAATCATGTTGCTAATAAAGCCAATAATTAAAGCAATTCTAGCAATTTGAATTTCCATATTCAATGCACTTAAAAAAGATAATAGCGCAAAAATTAAAAAGGCAAGGCTTAAGAAGAACATAATCATATCAGCTTTTGAGTTTAAGTACTTGTAATCTCTACTATAAACTACATGTTTATCTTCTTTATATTCGATACTAAATAGTGAAGTTTCTTCAATATTTTCTACTATTGTTCTCACATCTTTTACACCAACTAATTCATCAATAGATGTATTAAATAACTTTGCAAAGGAAATCAGATTTTCCACAGATGGAGAAGCTTGATTTGTTTCCCACAAACTAATACTTTGTCTAGAAACACCTAATTTGTTAGCCACTTCTTCTTGTGACAGACCTTTTTCTTTTCTTAATTCGTATATTTTTATTCCATAATCCATTTTATCACCCCATAGAAGAATTATACTATTAACTAACAGAATAACCCACCAACTTCATTATCCATTTTGTCAAGTATGACTTGCACATGTATTACAGAACAAATTTTAAATGAATTACAATAATTTTATCACAAAAAAAAGAATTTGAGAAATAGTCTCAAATTCTGTCTTAGTCATTGGAGTCTCTGTTAACCTTAAAGGGTCGTGTTTTTGGGGGCTCTTTAACCCTAACTGGTAAGAAATTGCTAATTCGAGAAAAATCGAGTAAGTAGTGGTATCTATGGGTAAATTATGGAAAATAGTTGACCTACTACAACTGGTAAGAAAATGACCTAAAGTGGAAAATACTGGAAAATTCGAGAAAGTAAATACCTGATTATTCCACTTAATTTAGTATTGAAAATGAAATGTTTTTTTTAATTCCGGTTCACTAATGTAATCGAAATCGTCTAGTTTCTACAAAAAACTACTTATCTTCATAATGTTCTGATTTTACTTCATCCTCATCATACTCATGTTTTTCGCTAGACTCATCATCAGATTTAGCATACCATGTTTTGTCTTCAGTCCCATCTGAATTATGATCATGCACACAAACATCTCTATCGTTAGATTCATTGTTGTGCTGTGATTTATAGTAATCCGAGCCTTTTTCTATGTCAGTTGTGCTACCATCAGATGTTGTATATGAACTAAGTTCAACAGGTCCTTCAGTAGTTTCAATCACCTTGCTCCAAGATTTTTTATCAGGCATTGATTATCTCCTTTCATTTAATTTATCATCTCTCTATATATTCGTGAAAAATTAATGTTACCTTCATCTTTATAACTCTATTATTTAATATATGTTCATCATTAATGAAAATATAGAAATATTGCTAACTTAAAAATCATTTGATCCAATCTTCTCTTTGTATTCTAAGATAAATTTATCCCACAATAACTTTGCTTCTTTTTTATATATACTCCAATATGGGATAATAAAAACCACAAGTAAGGCGAATATATAAGTATTTGAAGAGCTAAGAACAAAGTTATGAAAAATATAGAGTGAGAAAGGAACAATAGCTGTTAGAATTACAGATACACCTAATTTTAAGCCTATTTTTTTATTAATTATAAAGTCCATATAAAAAATCCTTAGAATATAAAAACAAAGCAATATACTTATGAATATTAGTACAATTCCAAAGATTCTCATAACAGTACTATTAACAAATATGATTGACATAATTAATAATACATATGAAAAACCCAAACAAAAAGTATTAAAATGTAATTTTGAAATCATTGTTTTTGAAGCACTAAATAATTCTCTAAGATTCTCATCATCAGCAATATTAGCTAAATTATTCATAGTCATGTCTGGAATTTGATAACTATTTAAAAAAACTTCTTTAAACTTCTTGTTGTGAAATATGTAATTATCCATCATATGCGACACAAAAATTAGGCAAATCAACACACTAAATAATAGAACTTGTACAGTAGACATTAAAATATATTTTCCAGCATTATAACCTAATAATACAAGCAATACTTTGACGAGGAATGTTAAAGCATAATATTTTCTGATATCTGGTTGGAAAATTTTAAAATAGTTAGCAAAAATAAAGATAAAAAGATATGGTGAGACCAAAAAAAATCCATTAGTACTCTCTAGCCCAAAATTAGATATAACAATAGACAAAATAACTATATCTAAATAAAAAAACATATTAATAATAAAATAAATTTTACTTTTAGCCATATTGTGCTCCTCCAAAGGTATTCCACACCAAACACAAGTTTGGTGTGGATCCTACTTAATTATTGGACAGAAAATGAGAATGTTCCTGTTGGTATTCCCCAAAAGGTATTTGCTTGAATCATTATACCTTTTCGTGACCCGGCAGCATCAATTAAAGCAACAGCTAATTGGGCTGCGTGTGCTAGAATATAAGCACTAGCTAACAAGCCTAAAACTGGGATTGAAATACCTACAGTAGCTGCGATTAAATGCACTCCCATGTAAGCGTAAGTGACTGTCATTCCTGACATCATTGCGGCACCTAAAAGTCCAACTAAGTCATTATATGATATGTAAAGTAAATCGACAGTTCCTCCACCATTTACATCATACATTTCATCTTCAGTCATTAGTTCCCAAGAATTATCTAAAGTCATCGCGTATGTCATTTTTTTCACCTCCTATTCTATCACAGATTTTCTTCATCATAAACCCTTTTCTCCTATAGATATTTACCCTCTTAGATTGATTGTTGATGATTAGTCAACTTATAGGGTACTTCAGATCCATAATCCCTCTACCGCCATAAACGTGTGATTTCGTTTCCCTTATTGTGTTTTAATTGACTTTGATATAGACTTCTAAGTCAACTTCGTTCTTCTTTTGTTCTTTCTTTTTAGTCTTTTTATCAATCTTCATCACTTGATGTACTGGACTGATTGGTTCTAGTTCATGTTTTTTAATGTAGTCATTTACTTCTTTGGTTGCTATAGAAGCGTTTTGTGGATGACCTTTATATTTAGAGACGACACAATTGGTTAATTCATAAATGGGTAGATATGAAAACTTGTTACTACCTATGGTGGGTTGATTCATTTCTATATAAAAATCCATCACGAGTCTTTGTTTACCTGTTTCAAAGTTTAATCCCTTAGTAATGGTTAAGATACGTGTTGCTTTACCTTTTTTACTTTCAATATAGTGAATCATCTCACCAATGATGTCATCCATCTCATGGTTATAAAGAATCGCTTGATATTTTAAGATATGAGTAAGTTTAAGTTCTGCACATGTTTCGATAAATTTCATTTTGACTAATTTTGCATTTTCATTCCACCTTTTAAATACATTTGAAAACGCGATTGATAAATGCGATTGGCATAAAAAAAGAACTTATAACTCTATGAAGTTTTCCGCTTCATTTCATTATAAGTTCCTTGACTACTCTGATAACTACTCTAATACTAAAATTGTATAATCATGTATTCTCTTTATGAAGTTGCTTCTTGTACTCATGCAAAATGTAATAATATCCTAAAAATGATACAAGTACTAACAAAAAATATGCAATAAGTAAATTGAAGTCTATGTTATGCAAATTGAGTATATATAAACTGACTTGTACTCCAAAGTTCATTGCTAGCAAAAATGAAACACATAATGACAAAACTCTAATTCTATTTATTGACTTATTTTTTTCATTAATTTGCATATAACCGCTTCCTTTCCTTAATAAATGCTAGCTTGTCATCCAATTTCCAACTGCTATTCCGAGGGATATTCCCCCAGCAACAGAAGTTGCAAAAAAACCAAGTGCAACTTTAGCACCAACTGCACCTACAAGTGCTGATACAGGTCCTAGTACCATGACTGCTGACCATCCAGCAACCAAGATAGCACCGGCTGTTACTATGATTGCTGTAGCAATTGCAGCTATAGCTAAAGCTCCTAGTGCTGCAGCCCACCAAGGAATACTGCCCCCCCATTAACATCATACATCTCTTCTTCACTCATGAGTTCCCATGAGTTGTCTAATGTCATTGCGTATGTCATATTTTTCACCTCCTATTCTATCACAGATTTTCTTTATCATAAACCCTTTTCTCCTATAGATATTTACCCTGTTAATAATATTGATAAAATGTACATTATTTAAAAGTGATTTATGTACATTTTATCAATATTATTAACAATAAATGTATGTTTGTTCTTTTTGTATATATTTGTTGGTTATTGAAAAGTTGTTAATATGACAATGTAAACTGCTCAAACTATATAGCCCACTATAAAAGTCAATGTTTTCATGTGTATGATGATTAATGTTTAGTAGCATTGTTTTAATCATTTGCCAATTGCTCGGAATATTTTTGCCATCATAAAGCCATGAGTTTGGTCTTTTAATATCTTTTGTTTTTACGTTTTGGTTAAAGTTATTCTTAAAATAGTCTTTTAAAAATGTGAGGTTTTGTTGATAATACTGTTCGACCGTCATTTTATTATTACTAGAGTTTATATTCCACTTTTTAAAGTCAAAAGGTGGTTTAATATAGCTTTTTCTCATATTAATAACATAATCAGCATTTATATATCTTTGGATATCCGTATATGATTGAAATATTTCTATTTGTTCTTCGGTCATATTTAATATTTGATTTATGTATGAAACATCTTCCAAAACTTGTCTAATTTTTGAATAGAAAATAGCATTATTTTTTTGATAATATCCAATTAATAAATCTCTTAAATCTTCAGCAAATATGTCAACCAACTTGCCTAGTGATCTTTTTTTTCTTTCGCCTAATCCATTTTCTATAAATGATGCCGTTATACCAACAGTCATCATTGAAAATTCAGCTCTGATATTATATGGCACTTGATTATAATCCACCTGTTTAAAATTACTCGCATCGGAAAACTTATTACTTAATTTAGTGAAAAAATCTTTTTTAAATAATGACAAATTGAAACTATTTGATTAAAACGGACAACTTAAAAAAAGGCTAGGACATAGTATAGTGTTCTAGCTTTTTTTGTTAGAATGAATATAAAGGAGTCGTTAGAATGAATGAAAGAAAAACAAGAAAGCATCCATCGTATACAATTGATGAGAAAAACAAGATTGTAGAACTGTATTTAAGCAAAGAGAAAACACAGCGTCAAATACTTAGAAGTTTTGATATTGTTCATAGTCAATTAGATTTATGGGTAAAACAGTATCGAAAGCATGGCACTTGTGTAGATCGTAGAGGAAAAGGTACGAAAAAAGATATACCAAACAAAGGTAGACCTAAGAAGCTTAACTTGGACATCATGAGTAAAGAAGAACTGTTAAAATATATCAAAAGTGGTGAAGACATAAAAAAAGCGGTAGCCTACCTAAGAACGCGCGAGAAAAATACCAAGTCATAGACCAATTAAAGGATCGTTATTCTATCATCTATCTCTGCATGAGGATGTCATGTTCAAGAAGCGGTTACTATGAATGGATTCGCTTAGGTAGGCCAAAATATAAAGCGTTCAATGAATTGCTTAACCATC
>SWCB01002760.1_pt1 | contig 11457 bp, 7 predicted proteins | sample 4692901 | NCBI WGS metagenome assembly SWCB01 (sample SAMN10267276, study PRJNA491770) | bioreactor metagenome | isolation source: DHS bioreactor inoculated with subseafloor sediment | place: Japan: off Shimokita Peninsula | collected 2006-08
TCACCACGCGAGTCATCACGGGTTCCTTGGTATCCGCTGGTACGTGCTGGACGTTCACCACGGGAATCGTCGCGGTTGCCCTGATAGCCAGCGCCCCGCTGGGGACGCTCACTGTAGTCGGCGCGCTGGGTGTACTCACGTTGAGCCGGGCGTTCTGTCCGACCGCTTGTCGGAGCGGACGTCGACGACGGGGCCGATGCCTGGCGGGACAAGTGCTGCTCGCGAACCGCCAACGCGCGTTCCCTGTCCGCTAGTTCACGTTCCTTGGCGGTCAGATGATCGCGTTTCGCGGTAAATGCAGCATCGTCGCGTGTCGATGTCACGGGGCGCGCGCGACCGGCGCGCTCCCTACCTTGACGGTCACGTCCGCCGCGCGAATCATTCCCGCCGCGATCGCGGCCGCCACGACGGTCCGCGCGCATCACGGGAAGGGGCTCGACGACGGGAATGCCTGGGGGATCCTGGGCGCCAGTGAGCTTGTCGATTGTGGACAAAGCCGCGGAGTCAACGGTGCGGAATGCGGCGTCCTCGGCGTCAATGTTTGCGGCGTCAAGAACCCGCAAGGCGGCGTTGCGCTGGTGCGGGAGTACCAACATCACGGCAAGACCCTCTGCGCCCGCCCTCCCTGTGCGGCCCGCGCGGTGGGTGTAGTCGCGGTGGTCGGCAGGCGGATCGATCTGAATCACGAGATCCACGGCGTCCACGTGAATGCCACGCGCAGCGACGTCGGTCGCCACGAGGACGGGGAGCCGTCCCGCACGGAACTCGACCATCACAAAGTTGCGCTCTGCTTGAGAGCGATCGCCATGCAGCGCTGCTGCGAGTACCCCGTTGGCACGCATGTCTGCCGCGATACGGTCGGCCGCAAGTTTGGTACGCACGAAGCACAACGTACGGCCGTCACGGGCCGCCATGCGTGTGGCCATCTTGTACTTCTCGTGTGGGGGAATCGAGATCATGACGTGGCGCTGGGTGGGGGTGGCGCTGCCATCGGTCACGTCGTGAAGGACGGGATTGTGCATGTAGCGCCTGACGAGATCATCAACCACGCCGTCGAGCGTCGCCGAGAACAGCAGGCGCTGGGCGTCGGACGGCGTCTTGTCAAGGATCTCCGCGATCTCCTCGCCGAATCCCATCTCGGCCATGTGGTCGGCCTCGTCGAGCACTGTGATGGAGGTGTGAGACAGGTCGATGTGACCACGCCTCACCAGATCGGCCAATCGGCCGGGAGTAGCCACGACAAGGTGCACGCCGCGTTCAACGGCCATAATCTGCTTGCTCATCGACAGGCCGCCAGCGACAAGCCTGTAGGTCAACTGTGTGGCATGCGCGTAAGGCTCCAAGGCATCGCCCACCTGCATGGCGAGTTCGCGCGTGGGGACCAGCACGAGTGCGTGGACTTGGTGGCGATCGGGCTTAGGCAACTCGGCCAAGCGGGCAAGGATCGGGAGGCCAAACGCGAGGGTCTTTCCGGAACCGGTCCGAGCCTTTCCCAAAACGTCTCTGCCTGCCATCGCGTCAGGGATAGTGGCTGATTGAATCGGGAACGGCACCGTCAACTCGTAATGGTTGAGCGTGGCCACGAGCCTCTCGGGAAGACCAAGATCGGTGAAGGACGCTGCGGGCGCGCCCTCGCGGCTTATGAGAGCACCCGCAGCCGCACGTTGGCCGGCATGGCGGACAGTGCGGCGATCGCCTCGTGAGCGAGACCCGCAGCGACGTCCGTCACTACGTAGCCAAGTTCGCCGCGCGTGGCGAGGAGTTGGGCTTCAATGTTGACGTCGTGCTCGGCAAAGACGCGGTTCACGGCGGCAAGAACTCCTGGAATGTTTTCGTGCAAGAAAGCTATGCGATGCGCACCTTGCAGGAGGGGAAGTGACAAATTCGGAAGATTGACGGACAGCGAGGTAGATCCGTTGAACACGTAATCCCTGAGTCGCGTGGCAACAAAGATGCCAATGTCCCTTTGGGCCTCTTCGGTGGATCCGCCGATGTGCGGGGTGAGAATGACGTTGGGCAGGTTCTGCAGGGGCGAGGAAAATTCATCGCCCTTGGTCTTGGGCTCGACGGGGAACACATCGATGGCCGCACCACCAATGTGGCCAGCCTCAAGACCACTCTTGAGAGCCTCCATGTCAAGGATGAAGCCGCGTGAGAGGTTGAGGAACAGCGCACCTCTCTTCATCGCTGAGAACTGTTCGCGACCAAAGAATCCTTGGTTTCCAGCGCGTCCGTCGACGTGGAGTGTCACGATGTCGGCTTCTGAAAGAAGCGATTCGAGCGTCGGCATCTTGGTGGCGTTGCCAAGGGCGAGCTTTTCGGCCGAGTCAAAGAAGATGACGTTCATGCCAAGCGCCTCGGCAATGACCGAAAGCTGGGAGCCGATGTTGCCGTATCCCACGATGCCGAGCGTTCGGCTGCGGATCTCATGGGCACCATTGGCACTCTTGGACCACACACCTGCGTGCATTTCGCGATTGTGCTCAGGCAACCGTCGGGTGAGAGAAATCATTTCCGAGATTGCCATCTCGACGACCGACCGCGTGTTGGAGAACGGCGCGTTAAAGGCGGCGACGCCTCGGGTGGCCGCAGCTGCCAGATCAATCTGATTGGTCCCAATCGAGAAAGCGCCGACTGCAATCAGGTCCTTGGCGGCCTCGAGGACACGCTCGGTGACCTGGGTTTTCGATCGGATACCGAGCAATTGCACGCCCTCTAAGGCGGCAATCAACTCGTCTTCGTCGAGGGCTCCATCACGGTTGTCGACGGCGATGCCGGCGGCGGTGAGGATATCGGTGGCTTTGGGATGGAGTGTTTCAAGGAGGAGGGCACGCACGTGGCCTATGGTCTCGCACTTCGGGTGTGTTTACCAACTTGGTCGCACCACGACAGCCGGGCGGGGTGAATACGTCGGGCGGCATTGTCGCCGCCGGCGATATTCTCACCACTCTTGTGGAGAACAGGCGCGCTCGCGCGGTCATCATGCACCAACGGCGCCACGTGATGCGCCGGGGCATGTCAAGGCGCCGAGTGGGCAGCCCTTTGACCGGCAAGGGGCGCCACCCTTAGGAATCAGCGAGGCCAGAAGGCAGTGAGCCGTGATACACCAGGACAAGTCTGCGTGTCGGCCGAGTGAGAGCCACGTAGAGGTCTTGAGGCACGTGAGCAATCGAGTGCGGATCGGCTATCACGACCGAGTCGAACTCGAGCCCCTTTGCATCGCGAGCAGTCATCACCTCGATGCCAGGGCGCGCGAGCGCTGCCACGTGCGGGAGCAATTCCTCGGGCGAGATGATGGCGACGAGGCCGCCGCCTCGCGTCGACAGCGCATCGGTCTCAAGGCTCGCGGCATCCGCAGCAACGCGGGCAAGTGCCTGCGATTCGGTCACTGGAATCGTCGCGACAGCGTCCTCGACGTCTCGTGCAGCACTCAGCTCGCTCACGGGAAGCCCTGCAGCGCGCGCAAAATTCTGGGCGGCCGATGCGACCGACGCCGGGATGCGGTAGCTCACGGTGAGTTCGCGCAAGTGCCAACTCGCCTGGAACAGCGGATCCATTGTTTCCGGCCACCAGCGGGTTCCAGCAGGAGCCGAGGTTTGTGCGATGTCGCCCACGATGGTGAACGAGCGAGACGGGCAACGGCGCAAGAGCATGCGCCACGCCATGGGGGAGAGCTCTTGGGCCTCGTCGACAATCACGTGTCCGTACGTCCACGAGCGGTCTGCGCTCGCGCGCTCCGCCACGGTCTTACGCGTCTCAGGCGTTCTCATACGGTCCGCAAGCATTTCGGCGGTCACTATCCCGTCGCCCCCAAAGAGGTCGAGAACCTCCTTGGCATACCTGAGCTCGGCCTTGGCGTCGTTCGCCGGACGGGCGGAATGCGGCAAGTCGCCCAGCAACTCTGCGGCTTCGTCGAGGAGGGGGACATCGGCATCGGTAAATGGCGCTCCCGGCTCTCGCGCCAAGAGTGCCCGCTCCGCCTCGGTCAATCGCGATGCGCACGCGGCGAGCAAATGAGGCTTGGTGAAGAGGTCGCTCACCAACTGTTGCGGTGTGAGCGGCAACCAGCACAAGTTGATCGCAACGCGCAGGGACCGATCGTCGCGGAGGTCCCGCGCAATCTCTTTCCTATCGTCGTCCTCAATCTCGGGGCCGAGTTGCTCCACGACCTGGCGGGTGAGCCTGTTAATCATCTCTTTAGAGAACGTCGAACGCGCGGCATTGTGTGGCTTGCCATCGCGCCGGGCACGGGCTTGCGCCTCGCGGACGTCGGAGCGCTTGATTGTCACGAGGCGACCGTCAATCCGAAATTCCTGATCGCGTCTGGGGATACGTTGACGTTCGCGCACGGCAAGCCTGATGACTGTCGCCATGTCGAGCCTGCCTTTGAGGGCGGCAATCTCGTCACGCTCTCGTGTGGTGGTGCTGATGCCCTTGACCAGCCCCGAGAGGGTGGTTGAGACGGCCCCCGTCTCTCCCAAGGAGGGCAGGACGTGGTCGATGTACCGTAAGAACGACGTTGACGGGCCGACGAGTAGTACCCCGCGTCGAGCGAGCAGTTCTCTGTGGTGGTAAAGCAAGTAGGCGGCCCGATGGAGCGCCACGGCGGTCTTTCCTGTCCCCGGACCGCCCTGCACCACGAGCGCGCCTTGCAAAGGCGCGCGAATGACGGCGTCCTGTTCCGCCTGAATTGTGGCGACGATGTCGCCCATACGCCCGGTGCGTTTGGCATCGAGCGCGGCGAGGAGAGCGCCCTCTCCCGCGAGTGATCCTGCCTGGCCGGAACCCCTGAGGGCCTCAACATCCAAGATGTCGTCTTCGATGGCGGTGACGATTCGGCCTTGGGTGGTGAGGTGTCTGCGCTTCATCACGCCTTGAGGCTGCGCCGCCGTCGCTGCGTAAAACGGCGAGGCCGCGGGCGCTCGCCAGTCGGTCAGGAGCGGCACATGGTCGGAATCCGACAGGCCAATGCGTCCCACGTACAAGACGTCGCCGCCCACAGTGTCGAGACGTCCAAAACACAATCTGTCTTCAACGGCGTCGAGTTGCCCGATGCGGTCTTCGTAGAGCGTCGCGAACGAATCCCGCTCGGAGCGGTTCTGAGGAGAACCTGATGGTCCGGCCTTGCGGATCTCCGCGAGCCGTTGCGCGGCCTCCACTCGCAAGGTGTCGAGCCGCGAGTACAGCGTGTCGACAACGCGTTGTTCTAGGCCGATGCCGGTGCCCGCCTCCACGGTGGACTCGTCGTGCATGAACTCCCTTTCGCACTCCCCGCGAACTCCGCGGGCAGTAGACCATCCTCGCATGACAGAGGGCAAATCCACATGTTCCCGCGTTCGCGGGGCGCGATATCGCATCGCGCCGGCCCGTCTTCGTGTCACAGTGATCTCATGGCTTTGATGACGTGGGATACAGATGGCGTGGCGCAATGGGCCGACCGCTCTGGGTCCGACGCTGTGTTGGTCCAGTCCCTCCGTGGCTTTATTGACGCGGGCAGGGTGGGCAAGCTCGTATGCGATCACATTCTGGGCATGGCCGAGCCTGTACGGCTCTTGACTTTCGATATCGACGAGTTCCTCGACTATCGCTCGCGCAGGCCCGAGATGACATTCTCGGTGAACGAGTGGACCAACTATGACGAGCCGTATCTGGCGATCGACATGGTGACTGATGCGGAAGACCGCGCGTTCCTGTTGCTCCACGGAAGCGAGCCCGATGTGCGCTGGGAGGCATACATCAGGGGAGTGAGAAGCGCCGTCGAGAAATTGGGCGTCGGACTGACAGCTGGCGCCCACGGCATTCCTATGGGAGTGCCTCACACCAAGCCGATGCAGTCCACGGTTCACGGCACAAGGCAAGACCTCCTTCCCGATGCCTCGGCCATGTTTGGGACGGTGAGCGTTCCAGCATCGGCACAGAATCTCCTGGAGTACAGGTTCCGACAATGGGGCCTTGACGCGGTCAACGTGGCCGTTCATGTGCCTTACTACATCGCTCAATCCCCTTTGCCGCAGGCCGCGCAACACGCCTTGAGCAAGCTCGAGGGCTTGACGGGATTGAACCTCGCACCCGAAAGATTGGACGAGGCGGCCATCGCCGCTACGTCCGAGATTGCAGGCCAGATGGCGGATTCCGAAGAGGTGCAAGCGCTCGTCACCACACTCGAAGAGCAATACGAGGCGATGGAAGAGTCGCGCAGGGACGGCATCCCGATGGACCGCCCACTGCCCACTGCCGACGAACTTGGCGACGAATTTGAACGATTTCTTGCGCAACAACGCCGAGAGTCTCCCCCAAACGACTAATCTGTGCCATGCTTACTAGTGGTTGCATTGACGTAGTGAGCAGAACCTGTCTGCTAGCAGACAAGGAACAAGGCATTGCGGCGACGAGCGAGACACAGTGTCCCGCTTCCCGTCCCGGGCATTAAAGGCAAGGAAATACCAGCATGACACAGGGTTCCGTGAAGTGGTTTAACGCTGAAAAGGGCTACGGCTTCATCGCGCAGGATGGTGGAGGCGCTGACGTCTTCGTTCACTACTCCGCGATCATCACCGACGGCTTCAAGACTCTCAACGAGGCGCAGCGCGTCGAGTTCGAGGTCACGCAGGGCCCCAAGGGCCCGCAGGCCGAGCAGGTCCGCGCTCTGTAACCAGAGACCTACTTAAGGAAACGCCGCCCCCTCTTGGGGGCGGCGTTTCTGATTTTCCCGGAGAGCAGACGCTTCAAGGGAACATCCCAGGTACCTCTGGGCGTTAAGAGGAAAACGGTCACCGATGGCGATCTGCGGAGGTGCAACGCGCACCGGGCTACTCCGTTGGCGGCTAAGGAATTAGACTGTGATCACGCAGATGTGTAAAGGAGGTCACGATGCCGCTGTCAGAACACGAGCAACGAGTGCTCGAACAACTCGAACGCGACCTCGGCGCGGACCCCAGGTTGGGCCGCAGCATGGCAAGTGGCTCCCACAATAGGGGCCGGATTGCGCTGGGAGTCATTGGCGTTATTGCAGGCCTCGGGGTCCTCTTGGTAGGCGTGGTTTCCGCCATTGTTCCTCTTGGGATTCTGGGGTTTGCCCTCATGACAGTAGCTGCGATGTGGGCCATTTTTGCACCCACTCGGCCCACTCTTTCCGTGGTGGGCGGCTCAAAGTCGCCTGGGCGACCCAAGCGTGGCAAGGAGTCCTTTATGCGCCGCGTAGAGAATCGACTCGAACGCCGCCGCGAACAGGGCGACCTCTAGAGTCCAGCCCTCGTGCTTGACGCGTGGCATCGACCACGTTGTCACCCCAGAGCTTCACACGGTCGATGTCGATCGTGGTGCCATGTGGCGCGTAGCGGAAGTCCGCCACGGCGTTGGATATGTGGTCGAAGTTGTCGAGGGTCTCTTGTGGCAAGAGCACTCCCTCTGCGGCGAGGGCCACGACAACATGGTCGACTGCTTCGGACGGCGTCAAAGACAGCGGCCAGGCAAGATCGGGCGATAGCCCCACTCTGACTCGTGACCAGAGAGTCTCTGGTGTGATCTCGTGAGATTCCTCCAGTCGCTTGCGTCTCAACCACCACGACACCGCAATCAGGATGGATGCGGCCACAATGATGAGGCCGATGATCAGCGGCCACGGCACTGATCCCGTTGGTGTTGCCCCTGCTACGGGAGGCGGTGCGCCTCCCTGATCGACGGGACGAGGTGCGGCGGAGGGCGCTGTCGTGGGCACGGGGATTCCGCCAGGCTGGACCTGGACGGGTTCGCCTGCCGGATCGGCGTAACTGGGCCGAGCCCCAGTCTGAATGGACGGAGTGGGCTCAAAGCGCACCCATCCGGCGCCGGAGAAGTAGAGTTCCGGCCACGCGTGAGCATCGCCGCCACTGACGACGGAAGCGCCGTCATTGCTGAGGGTGCCTGGGAGGAAGCCAATGGCCAGTCGCGCGGGGATGTCCAGAGCGCGCGCCAACATGATCATCCCTGACGCAAACTGGACGCAATAACCCTCCCGTGCGTCAAGAAACACTGAAACTGAGTCGGCCCCTGAGGGGTCCACTGCCGTCGTGTACGTGAAGTTCTGGGGATTGCGAAAGTACTCCTGGAGAGCGAATGCTTGGTCATAGCGCGTGGTGGCGTCTGCGGTGATCTCTTGGGCAAGTGTGACAAATCGATCGCTATCCGCGTCGACGGGAAGGTCCACGTATTGCGAGCCGAGCAAGGCGTCGTCGCCCGATGCGTCGCCCAAAGCGCGCAGGTTATCTCCATCGAAGTAGTCCAGATCGGCAGAAAACGAATAGTCGAGCCATTGCGTGTTGTCAGTGGCGCTTGACACCACATCCAGGGATGGCGAGTACGTCCACCCGCCAGGGGCGTCAATGGTGCGGGGCACTGTGGGGAGCGGCAAGTGGTTGCCCACAAAGTCCTGGATGCTCACGTTGACGCGATCGAGCGAGAGAGACTCCCAATCGGGCACGGGTTGAGTCCATAGCACTGACGTCACCGGCTCTTGGTTGCCCTTCGACTCGTCAAGCGACCACTGCGCTCCGTTGAAGTCCGTCAAGGTATAGAGCCGGAAGACCTCGGGCCTCTCGCCCGTCGATAGGTAGACCATGACGGGAGATGCCGAATTCACCGTCAACGAGTTGCGGAGGTCGAGTGCCAGATTGAGTCGAGTACTTGTCTCAAGGCCGTCGGGGGTAGTGAACCTGGGAATGAGTCCCCACCCATTCCCGCCGAGAGCGGGAGGCGCGACGAGCGCCACGAGGGCCACTGTAGCGCCGGCCGCGGCCATCGCACTCACCATCGAGGGACGCGATGCGATACCTGTTGGCCGCTTGCTGAGGGCGAGGAGGACGACCCAGCAGGCGATCGCCACAAGCAAGAGGCTCACTGACACTCGGTGCTGAAGGGTGATGGCTGGCATCCAGGGAATGATCAGAATGAATCCCGAGAGTGCGGCTGCCCTCCATGACACGGCAATGTGTTCGGCGACCAAGAAGATGGCGAAGACACCGCACATGATGAGTGCGAAGAGTGGCCCATTGATTTCAGCAGGGGCGACGGTGGTCGCGGCGACGTGGACTCCCTCGCGCACTGCGCTCGCGAGCTCGCGCAGAGCAGTAGGGCCAGGAAGCATTCGAACCTGTCCCTCTGGGCCACGGGCAAATGCGGGGACGCTGACAACCACGGCGGCAACGGCGCCGATGAGCGTGGGGAGGACGCGTGAGCGCGACAGCATGCGCGTAGCGGCGATCGCGACTGTCACCACTGCCATGAGAATGATGGCGGTGCCAAGCCAGGGCCCCCACACGATCATGGTCGTGAGGCCGTTGAAGCCAACGAGGACGGCTAGTGCTACCACTGGTGTGGCAAACCACGGTGCCCTTGTGCCTCTCAAGAGATCGCTCATTCGCTATCGCCAGCCATGAGCAGAATTGTCCAGATGGCAGCGAGATCATCTGTAGGAGTTGCTGTCGTCGCCCTCCAGCCCGAACGCCGAAGAGCCGTCGCGCAGCGCGTCGCGTCGTCGTCGCGATCGGACGATGCCCGGACTACTGCCCATGCATGACCCGCTTGCCCGAGCGGAGCGAGAGCGTCGAGACATGGTCGCTCGAGCGGGTCAAAAATCCCGACGAGGACCTCACCGTGCACGAGGTCCTCACCGGCCTGGTTGATGGCACGCAAGAGCTGCTGAGTCGCAGCGGCTTGGGTATCGGGGCTCGCCAGGTCGATCGTTTGGTTGAGAAGTTCGATGCGGCCCTCCTCCGGGTGTTGCTTGCCGAGGTGCCTGCCGCGCTCGTTGATGAGCGTCCCCCCAAGAAGTCGTACGGGGTGCCCGGAGCCCAAGACGGATACTGCGATGGACGCAGCCGCAGAGATCGACCATTCGAGCGCGTCGGGGGCCATGGGTACATCAAGAAGCACCGTGGCGGGACGTCGTCCTGCACGCTCGTCGGAGCGCACCTGCATGGTGCCTGTCCGAGCGCTTGACGGCCAATGCACCCTGCGAAGATCGTCTCCCTCCCTGTACTCCCGGAGCGAAGCATCGTCCGTCGAGGGCGTTCTTGCTCCCAGCATGACGCGGTCGGCGTGCCCCATCAGTGCGCCTGCTGTCGCGCTCAGATCCACGATGGCGGGCCAGACGGGAATGAGTTCCGCGGCGCCAACCGAGGTATCTGACCACAACACCCCCAGCGGTTCTGCAGAGTGCACCAAAGCGGGTCCTAGCGGCCACCTGCCCCTGCGCGAAGGGAGCAATGCGTAACTCAGTGAGAGCCTCTCGGGGGTTCGGCTCACCGTTGCCTTGGTCCCCAGGCCGCCCGTCAGCTCGGCCGAGGCCTGCTCCCTGATGTCGAGCGCCGCAGTGAGTGCCCTGCGTACAGCGGCCCCGCTACCTCGCCGTGAGGCAGACGTGATGGAAACCGTCACGCGACCGGGGACGCCCACTGTCAGTGGTCGCGGAGTGACCTCGCGCCGCGCGTAGGGAAATTGAGCGAGAAAACTGTTGACGGCAATCACAAGCCACAAGCCGGATACGACCACCACGGTCACCATGGCAATGCCGATGTAGACAAGGGGAGGGGCCGCCATGCCCACGCCCAAGGCGCCGACTACCACGCCCGAGGCGCTCAAACCGATTCCCCTCGACGTGAGAACCGTGTCGGACTGGGCTCGCGTCGCCATTGCTACACCGAGGTCACGCGCACGCCGACGTTAATGGCGGCCTCACGCTTCATGGCCACATCTCGTGCCTCGGTGGGAACCGCAGTGCGCGCCAGAATCTCGCTGAGGATCTTTGCCGCGCTGTGGCCCGCGAGCCTCGCCTCGGTATTGGGGATGAGGCGGTGTGCCAACACCGGCTGGACAAGCGCCTTCACGTCATCGGGGAGCACGTGGTTGCGTCCCGCCATGGCGGCCCTGGACTTCGACGCGGCGAGCAGTTGCAAGGCGGCCCTAGGGGAGGCCCCGAGTCGTAGTGATGACTCGCGACGTGTGGCGGTGACGATATCGACGATGTACTGCTTAATCGCAGGGGCCGTGTAGATGCGCTGAGCGGTCCGGATCAGTCGCTCCATTGTTGCTCCGTCGCACACGGGACGTACGGCTGCGAGAGGATCGGCGCCATCGTGATTGTCGAGCATTGTCATCTCGTCTACCGCCGACGGGTATCCCACCGAGACTTGCGCCATAAAGCGATCCCTTTGGGCCTCGGGAAGAGGGTACGTGCCCTCCATTTCGATGGGATTCTGCGTGGCCACAACCATAAAGGGCCGAGGCAAAGGGCGGGTGTGCCCATCAACGGTGACGGACCGCTCCTGCATGGACTCGAGCAGAGCGGATTGGGTCTTTGGCGACGCGCGGTTGATCTCGTCGGCGATCACGACGTTCGCGAACACCGGTCCCGGTCGAAACTCGAAGCGGTGGTCGTCGGAGCGATAGATGCTGACCCCCGTGACATCGGAGGGCGTGTAG
>SWCB01012035.1_pt2 | contig 11425 bp, 6 predicted proteins | sample 4692901 | NCBI WGS metagenome assembly SWCB01 (sample SAMN10267276, study PRJNA491770) | bioreactor metagenome | isolation source: DHS bioreactor inoculated with subseafloor sediment | place: Japan: off Shimokita Peninsula | collected 2006-08
ACTCAAGTTGGAGATACATTAGAATACACACTTACATTTACAGTTAGTGTTACAGAACCATATACAACTTTTGAATATAAATGGACTAGAGGTTCATGGGATAATGATGAATTTATTGCATCAAATCGTTTATTAGTTGTTCCTAATAATGTTGATGAAATAACTTTTGATGATGTTGTATTATCATGGAAAGATATTGATGCTCCAGCAGAACAATATGCAGCACCTGTTCGTGAAGCTGGAATGAACTTAAAAGCATCTATCGTACTTGATATGGATTCTGAAGCTCCTGAATTTGTATTTGTTTCTCCAGCAAGTATTGTTGATACTCCTGAAGCACAAAGAATTATCGAAGTTCCTTGGGGAACACCGTTTAACCAAAACTTATTCCCAAGATTTAGAGCTATTGATAATCGTGATGGAGATTAAACTACATATTTATATGTACCTAAGGGTGAAAACTCAGTATTAGATACAAGAACAGAAGGCGATTATACAATCGTATTGCGTGTTGTTGATAAATGGGGTAATGCTACAGAAGAAGCATTCACATTTAGAGTCGTTAAAGGCGAGTAAGGGAGGCTAATGATGAAAAAATTTCTATTGATATTATTCGTTTTACTAGGTAGCTTAACTCTTGCTGCATGTAACAATGATGATGATCCAACGGATCCAACAGATCCAACAGATCCAGAAAATAATGGTGAACTTATTGATTTTGCTGATACGTTTACACAAAAATCAACAATCCGTGTATGGATTGATGATGAAAATGGTGAATATATGCAAGAAGTTATTGCAGAGTTCAATAAAGTTTACCCAAATATCGTGGTTGAACATGAACATATGGGTTCAGTTGATGCTCGTGAGTTATTAAAGACTTTTGGTCCTTCAGGAAATGGTGCTGATGTATTCCAATTCCCACATGACCACTTAGCTCAAGCAATATTAGAAGATTTAGTATATCCACTTCCTGATGCAACACGTACTTTATTAGAAGCACGTTCTGCTCAATTAGGTTTAGATATCGCAACTTTAACTTTTGATGAAGGTGCAAACTCATTTGACCCACAAAGTCCAAATGCAGTTGAAAGATTATATGCTGTACCAATGTCTTTAGAATCAGTTGGCTTATATTACAATACTGATCTAGTGACTACTCCAGCAACTACATTTGAAGCATTATTTGCAGCTGCTGATACTTGGAATGCAGCTCAAGCATCTGATGGTTCTGGTAGAACTAACGCTGAAGCTGGCTTATATTATTTAGGTACATCAAGTCACTGGGCAGATAGTTATTTCAATCAAGCTATTTATTCAGCATTTGGATTCTATCCATTTGGTACAAACTTAGATGATCCTAACGCTGTTGGGTTTGTAAACGCAGTTCCTGCTTTAGAATGGATGAGAGACGAATTAAAACCTCGTACAACTGGTACAGGGTCTCATAATTCAATCTCTGCAAGTGGTAACTTCGAATTAGGTAAAGTTCCTTATATTATTGCAGGACCTTGGAATATTGAAGCATACAAAACTGCAGGTGTGAATTTTGCAATCGCTCCAATGCCAACTATTAATGTTGATGGTACTGATGAAACAACACAAACTTTTGCAGGTGCACAAATGGCAGCAGTATATAAATATTCAAATAATAGAGAAGATGCAATTAAGTTTGTTGAATTCTTAGCATCAGATATCGCTATGGAATTAATGTATCAATACAAAGGTAAATTACCAGCACTTAAAGCTGATTTACTAACAGATATTGAAGGTGTAAGTACTGATACTTATCTATTAGCAATGGCTGATCAACTAGCAACTTCAGTTCCAATGCCAACAATCCCTCAAGTAACTTATTACTGGGGACCAGGTGAAACTATGGTTATTGAAGTATGGAACAATGGTGTAGCTCTTGCAACAGCAGCAGCAACAGCTGAACAATCTTATAGAACTCGTGTAGGTCTAGCAGGTTAATAAAAAGATATAAAGTTTTATAATTATAACTAAGATGAGGCGGCATAAATTTTGCCGCTCTCATTTAGTTTATATAATGGAGGCCTTAATGAAAATAGTTAGCATTTTAAAAGCAATTGCATCTGGATTAATTTGGGGATTAGGTCAATTACTTAATGGTCAATTTTTTAAGTTTCTATTCTTTTTTGTCGTTTTTGCTTTATTTATTGGTATTGAATTTCAAACAAGTCATTATCTAGATGATATTAACGCATATGATAAAATTGTCGGTAAAGACTTTGGAAACGAATGGTATATAAATGGCTTTTTAGCTGAGTACAACTACAATAAACTTGTTGATGGTACATCATATGAAGACTTTGAAACATTTATTGATGAGATAGGTGGACAAGAGAATTTAACTGAAGAGTTATTTATTCAATTTTTTGCTCAAGATTTGAAAAAAAACAACCCAATAAGATATACAAATTTGATTACGAATGAAGATATTTTATTAGAAGATTTTAATCTTGATTATAATGAAGAAGATACCGTACATTTACTTAGAAAACAAACACTTTATAAAGATGATTTAGGTGTCTATTATAAAGAAAGAAATGTTGTTCAAGATGACGGAAGCAACAAAAAAGAATATGTAGAAACAACAATACTTACAGATGAGTTAAATGAAAATAATATTTTGACATCAAACGAAGATTTAACAGTATTTATTAAATCAGGTGATATATTTAGAGCTAATTCGAAACTCTATGTTAAAGCAACTGATGATGGTATTACTAAATATGTAGATCTACAAACCAGCGAAATAATTAGCTTAAATAATCCTACCGCTGTAAAAGTAGAAGGTCCAATTTATGAATTAGATGGTAACATTTATGAATACTATGAACCTAATTTAATTTATAATTCTAAACGTATACAATATAAGGAAACAGATTTTTCTGTTACCTTTAGACAAGCTATGAGTTATACTTTCTCATATGCTTGGAATGAATATAATGGTATAGATTATACTAAACTTATGATCAAAGTCTATCATGAATTAAATCCTGAAGTTAAAGATAGTTATATAGAATCTTATAATAATTTTTTCTATGATCAAGGTGGTTTATTTGTAAGAGGATATTGGGCAGTAGTTACGCTAGGTACAGCTCAAAAATTAAGTATTAGTGGCCATATGGGCTTAATGGATTCTATGATTGGTACAAGAGATTCTGATTATTCCTTATTATCAACTGTTTCTATATCAGATCCGGTTCCTATTCAAGGACATGTTTCCACATTGCTATTATTAGAAGGTCTTATTGGAGTTATATTATCATTCTTTTTCTTCATCATAATGATATGGAATATACGAGATGCTTATGTAACTGCAGAGAAGAAGAGAAATAAGAAAAAAGTATTGAAAGATATTGCTTATTTTAAAAATGTTTACGAAGAAAGTTTTGAATATATAGTTTTATCTCCTGCAATATTTGTACTAGGATTTATTTCTATTATGCCAATTGCATTTGGCTTTGTTATAGCATTTACCAACATTTCTGGTAATGAATCCATGCTTGATACATTTGACTGGGTCGGACTTACCAACTTCTTTGCTCTATTCAATTTTACAACTGGATTGGGTGCTTCATTTGGTCTTGCATTTTGGAGAGTATTATCATGGACTATTGTCTGGGCAGTGTTATCTACAGGGACAGTATTCTTTGGTGGATTCATCCAAGCTTTAATACTTAATAGTGAAAAAGTAGTTTTTAGAAAACTATGGCGTACAATACTTATTCTTCCATGGGCAATTCCAGCTTTATTATCTCAAATGGTCTTTTCAGTTATGTTTAATGAAGTAGGTTTTGTTAATACGTTTATGCAAGAAATTGGTATATATGAAATATTAAGAAATTTAAAAATGTTAGGTGTGAGTTATGATAGTCTAACTGGTTTTTCTAAACTATTATATCTAGGAGAGTCTAACATTCAGTGGTTTAGTAATCCGTTTAATCCAACATTCGTAAGGGCAACGTTAATTGTGGTTAATATTTGGTTAGGATTCCCATATTTTATGGCTCTCATGACAGGTGTTATGACCGCAATCGATAAAACTTTATATGAAGCAGCTGATATTGATGGTGCATCAAGTATGCAAAAAATATCAAAAATTACAATGCCTTTAGTACTCTATTCAACTGCTCCTATATTGATTATGACTTTTTCTGGAAATTTTAATAACTTTGGAGTTATCTACTTCATCACTGGAGGTGGACCGAACGCTGGCATTGCCAGTCGAGGTTTTGCAGGTGATACAGATATTCTAATTTCGTGGATGTATACGTTAACTGTTGATTACTCGATATTTAATATGGCATCAGTGTTCTCAGTGCTTATATTCTTGTTTGTAGGTTCCTTAACTGCATGGAACTTATCAAGAACAAGAGCTTTCATGGAGGATTAATATGGATTTCATATACTTTATAATCGGATATGTATTATTGGTCGCACTTGCAGTCCAATGGGGAACAGCTTATGATCATGCAGTAAAAAAAGGATACGAAGGCAGAAAGTATCTACTCATGAGTTTGATTCCAGTTTATGGTTATCTTTATGTAACAAAATTACCTGCTAAATTAAATGTAGAAGAAGAAGAATTGAAGCATTTATTAAGTTTCACTATTCTAAGTAAAAGAATTTTGCTATATATGCTTTTGGTTCTTATTGGATTAATTATATTTGTACCAATTGTCATACTCATATATTTATCACTTCAAAATAGTTTATTACAAACATTGTTCACAATATATATCGTCATATTATTATTCTTTATTCACCAAGGTACAGTTGTAGATTATGCTCGTAAAAAAGGTCATGAAGGTATTAGAGTGGGTTTAATTGGTTTGATACCGGTTTATGGATTTTATTATTACGTTAAAAAAGAGAAAAAGAGAAATGTTTCTAAACAAGGATTAAGAGAAGTTTTTAGTTTTTCTAATTTCATACAAAGAATATTAATTTATGGAGAAATCACTTTAATAGCAATTATCGTCATTGTTCCTGTTGTTTACATCTTTGGTATGGCATTTGCAAATCTTCGAACAGACATTCCTAGTGCTATATGGCCAGAAAACCCATCATTTGGAGCGTTTAAATTCTTATTCGAAGAAACAAACTTTACAAGATGGTATTGGAATACATTAAAAATTGCATTAATTAATATGTTTGTTGGAACGATTTTGATTACAGGTGCAGCATATGTATTTGCTAGATTTACTTTCAAAGGTAAAAAAGCTGGATTACTAGCAATCTTAGTATTACAAGCATTCCCTTCATTTATGGGATTGATTGCAATGTATGTCTTATTTTGGAAGTTTGGCCTTTTAGGTAAGCCAACAGCATTATCTATTTTATATATCGGAGGTAGTATCCCAGGTAACTTGTGGTTGATTAAAGGATTCTTATCACAAATACCAAAAGATCTTGATGAATCAGCAATGATTGATGGAGCTAATAAATTACAAATATTTATTCGCATCATCTTACCGCTGGCTGTTCCAATATTAACATTTGTGGCAGTATCAATGTTTATGGGACCTTGGATGGATTATATGCTTCCAGGATATCTCTTGAGGTTTAAACCAGTTGGTGCAGCTGCAGATTATGATATCACGACACAATGGACACTTGCGGTTGGATTATTTAAATTTATTAATGATTTAAATTATCAAAATTACAGTGCGTTTGCTGCTGGTGCTATATTTGTTGGTATACCAATTACCGCTTTATATATGGCATTCCAAAAATATTTAATTGAAGGTATTATGGCTGGAGCAACAAAAGGTTAAAATAATATTATATAAAGATGTTGATCATATTAGATCAGCATCTTTTTTTTAAAATAATAAGATAAATTATGTGAATTTTGATACATATTTTTAATTATTTAATAAGTTATAAAAAAAACAATATGCAAACGGTACCAAATCGTGCATATCATTGTATTTATGGTAAAATATAATGGAGAAACTATGTTAGGAGACATATAAAATATGAACACAATATTTGAACATAAAGACACATTTAAAAAGGCTTATGTAAAAAAATTATCTGAATTATTTCAAGTTGAATTAATAGACTCTACAGTCTATCAAAGATATAGCGTTTTAGCACATTTGCTTGATGCATCATTGAAAGAAAATTTTGAAAAAACAAATGCATATGTCAAAGACAATCATCTTAAAAAAACTATTTATTTTTCAATGGAATTTTTGATGGGACGCCTTATCACAAACAATTTACAAAATAGTGGTTACTATGATGTTGTTAAAGAAGCTTTCACAGATTTAAATTTAGATTTAAATGAAGTAGAGCATGCTGAAGAAGATGCTGGATTAGGGAATGGTGGCCTTGGTAGACTTGCTGCTTGTTTTCTAGATTCATCAGCCTCTTTAGGACTTCCTTTGTATGGGAACAGTCTACGCTATAGAGAAGGTTTTTTTGTACAAGAAATTAAAAATCACAAACAAGTTGAACACCCAGATCCTTGGTTAAATAAAGAGTTTATTTGGGAAGAAAAAGATGAAGCTAATGCAATAGATATTCCATTATTTGGCTATGTTGAACATACACAATTGATTAACCCAGTATGGATTAAAGCAATTCCATATAATGTCAAGATTGTTGGAGATAAAAATTCAATTGTCACTTCTCTAAGATTGTGGTCAACTGAGGCTTCTTCACTACAACATCACATTGGCGAAGATTATCTACGTATGGTTCATGGTGTTGACAGACAGCTATATCCTGATGATTCAAATGAAGATGGTAAAACACTAAGATTATTACAGTCTTACGTATTTAGTGCTGCTGGAGTTAAATTAGCTATTAAAGAGCATAAAGATTTAGGTAGAGATCCTAAAGATTTTCATAAATTTTATACATTCCAAATTAATGATACACATCCAACACTAGTTATTCCTGAAATGATGCGTATTTTAATGGATGAAGAAAAATTGGGATATGATGAAGCTTGGAATATAACTACACAAACATGTGCATTTACAAATCATACTATCCTATCTGAAGCCTTAGAAAAATGGGATATAAGAATATTTAGAAATTTATTGCCAAGAATTTATGAAATTGTTCAAGAAATGAATCGTAGATTTAAACACATTCTAACAACTGATGGAAGATTTAATAAAGAACAAGTCTATTTAATGGGCTTAATCGGTCAAAATCATGTGCGCATGGCACATATTTGTATATTTGGTTCATTTAGTGTAAATGGTGTTGCTGCTCTTCACACTGATATTTTAAAACACGAAGAAATGAAAGATTTCTTTACTTTATATCCAGATAAGTTTAATAATAAGACAAATGGTATTACACATCGTAGATGGTTGATTCACACCAATAACGAGCTAACAAAAATATTAGATGATACAATAGGCAGTTTTTGGAGAGATGATTTAACTAAACTAGAGTTACTTGATGCATATAAAAATGATTCAAAGACACAAAATTTGATTGATCAAATGAAAAAAACAAAAAAACAAGCTTTAGCAGATCAAATTTTTGAAAAACAAGGTATTAAATTAGATGTTAATTCTATTTTTGATATTCAAGTTAAACGTCTTCATGAATATAAACGACAACTTATGAATATTCTTCATATTATTTATGTATATCAAAGATTAAAATCTGATCCAATATTTAAAGAAAATTATTACCCACATTCATTTATATTTGGTGCAAAGGCAGCTCCAAGTTATTATATGGCTAAACAAGTTATTGAGTTGATTGACTCGATTGCAGAAATTATTAATAATGATGAATCTACAAATGCTTTATTAAAAGTTGTATTTGTAAGAAATTATAATGTTACTTATGCTGAGTATATTATGCCAGCAGCAGATTTATCTGAACAAATTTCAACTGCAACAAAAGAAGCTAGTGGAACAGGGAATATGAAATTTATGATGAATGGGGCCTTAACTATTGGAACCATGGACGGTGCGAATGTAGAAATCGTTAGAGAAGCTGGATTAGATAATAACATTATCTTTGGATTATCTGCGCCAGAAGTATCAGAAATATATGCAAAAAATGGTTATAAACCTAGAGAAATATATGAAAAAGATCAACGTTTAAAAGATATCTTTAAATATATTAGAACTATTAATAAAAATCCAGCACATTTTGACTATATCTTAAATAATTTATTAAATAGTGATCATTTCTTAGTCTTAAAAGATTTTGATGAGTATGTTAAAGCACATGAGATTGCAAATGAATATTATAAAGATAGAAGTGGTTGGTTACATAAATCAATAATGAATATAGCACATTCAGGATTTTTCACTTCTGATCGCACTATAGAAAATTATAATAATGATATTTGGCATTTAAACAAAATAGACTTAAAAAAATAATTAAAAAGGGTTGATAAAGATGGCTAAACAAACAAATATAAATATGCGCGGGTTAACAATTTATCAAGTATTTCCTAGACAACATTCAAAAAAACAAAATTTTGAGGGAATAATAGATGATTTAGATAGAATTGCAAATATGGGAGTAGATATTATATATTTACTTCCTTTTCATCCTATTGGGAAAGTATCTAGAAAAGGATCTAAAGGAAGCCCTTATTCTATTGTTGATTTTTATAAAATTCATGAAGATTTAGGCACTCTAGAGGATTTACAACTATTGATAAAAAAAGCACATGAAAAAAATATGAAAGTCATGATGGATATTGTTTTTAATCACACCTCAAAAGATTCTGTGCTTACTCAAGAGCATCCTGATTGGTTTTATAGAAAAACTGATGGTAGCCTAGCTAATCGAGTTGGTGATTGGAGTGATATCACTGATTTAAATTATGATTTAGAAGAAGTACAACATTATTTTATTGATGTATTAATGTACTGGGCAAATATAGTAGATGGATTTAGATGCGATGTTGCGCCATTGTTACCCATAGATTTTTGGGTTAAAGCAAGAAATGAAGTAGAAAAAATAAATCCCAATATGATATGGCTAACTGAATCAGTTCATCCTGAATTTATCAAATATATCAGAGATCTTGGATATGATTGCTCATCTGATGGACAAATGTATGATGCATTTGATATGTGCTATGAATATGATATCTTTGATTTTATGGATACTTATTTATTAAAAGATCGTATGAAATTAAATAGATGGTTAGAAGAAATATATAGACAAGAAATGATTTATCCTAAAAATTATATAAAAATTAGAGGATTTGAAAATCATGATCAACAACGTTTAAGATCTAAAGTCAGAGATCATAAACATTTTATGAATATGTTAACCATGATGTTCTTCTTAAAAGGAACAACCTTTATTTTTGCGGGTTTAGAACATGAAATCGATCATTTACCGAACCTTTTTGAAGATGATATCATTGCTTGGAATCCAGAGCATTCAATAGAATCATATATTAAAAAATTAACTTTTATGAAAAAAGATCCTATTTTCTCACATGGTGTATTTAGTATGCATGCACAGGATCAAATCGCAGTATTTTCTTATGCATATAAAGAAGAAATGGTCTTAGGCATCTTTAATTTAGAAAATCTAGATGAAGTAGATGTTCCATTAAAAGATGGTAATTATGAAGATTTTCTTTCTTTACAAAAAATCAAAGTTAATCATGGTAAAATTAAACTTAGTGATGAACCTATCATTATAAAGACAAATAAAGGACAAAAATTATGAATATTTTTATTGATGATTTTAAACTAATTCGAATTGAAAGTGATATATATATCCATTCAATTGAATTAGAGAATAATAAAGTAAGTTGGTTGAAAAATGAAGGCAAAAACCAATACTTTATAACTGAAAGTGATATTGAATTGCATAAACATGATAAAATCACAATAAATCATGAGGTTTTCCCATTAAGAATTGGATTGGTCACTTTAACTCAAGCATTCGAAAAAAGATTTAGATATGATGGACCGTTAGGATTTGTTTATAGCAAAGACTCAACATCGTTTTATCTATTTTCTCCAGTTGCAAAACAAGTGTATTTAATGCTTGGTGAAAATAGATATGAAATGACATATAGTGAGCCTGTATGGTCAGTTAAGATTGATGGAGATCATCATTTAAAAACATATTATTATCAAATTAAGCTAGTTGATTCATTTAAAGATGTAAAAGATCCATATACTGTAGGAGCTTCTTCAAAGGGCTCTCATATTGTCGATTTTAATAAAGCTTTACCAATATCAAAAACACCAATTAAAGTAAAAAACTATGTAGATGCAGTTATTTATGAAGGACATGTTCGTGATATGTCAATCAATTTAGATGTAGAACATAAGGGTCTATATGATGGATTACTTGAGGAAAGCAAAATACTTAATAGCAATGTACTAACATATGTTAAAAAACTTGGAATGACTCATTTACAATTTTTACCAATTTTTGATTTTGATGATGTATTTGATGAAAACAAGCAATTAAAATATAACTGGGGATATAATCCTAGCCAGTATTTTTCTTTAGAAGGTTGGTTTTCTAAAGAACCAAATGACCCATATGATAGAATAAATGCTTTAAGAAGCATTGTATGCTACGCACACAACATAAAATTAGGTATTAATATGGATGTTGTTTACAATCATGTTTTTAAATTTAAAACATTTCCATATGATGATATAGTACCAGGCTATTTTTATAGACATGATGCTAACTATAAGATGACTGATAATTCATATTGTGGAAATGATGTGGAATCTAGAAATTATATGGTTAGAAGATTAATTGTCGATAGTTTAGCTCATCTTCAAGATACTTATCAATTAGATGGATTTAGATTTGATTTGATGGGTCTTTTAGATATAGACACGATGTTGTTAATAGAAAAAACATTAAAACAACAAAATCCTTACATCATGTTATATGGTGAAGGATGGAATATGCAAACTGAAATTGCGCAAAAAAAGCGTGCAAACATGAGTAATCAAGCGCAATTTATAGGATATGCACATTTTAATGATTTTTATAGAAATACAATGAAAGGTGAACTTCACGGTGATGGGCTTGGTTTTACAATGGGAAACCATAGATTACAGAAAAAAGCTATGGATGCAATCACAGGTTCTAAGCAAATGTTTGAATCACCAAATCAAAGTATTAATTATGTAGAATGCCATGATAATTTAACATTTTATGACAAAATGGTTTTAGCACACGGATTTGAATTACCAGATTTTAAAGTCGCTCAGGATTTAGCAAATCATTTGATTGCTATTTCTCAAGGAATTCCTTTTTATCATGCGGGTCAAGAATTTTATCGCAGTAAAAAAGGTGTTGAAAATTCATATAATTCACCAGATGAAATCAATCAAATTACTTGGAGAGTTAAAGAAGAATCTGTAAAGAAGCTTAGATCTTTATTAAAACTAAGAAAAAAATATAA
>SWCB01014085.1_pt1 | contig 11413 bp, 10 predicted proteins | sample 4692901 | NCBI WGS metagenome assembly SWCB01 (sample SAMN10267276, study PRJNA491770) | bioreactor metagenome | isolation source: DHS bioreactor inoculated with subseafloor sediment | place: Japan: off Shimokita Peninsula | collected 2006-08
CCCCCCCCCCCCTTTCATCCGCTATATCTAGAAATTTTGCTAGCAGAAATTTATAAATATATTAGGACATACTTATCCGAATTAAAAAATTCTATATTTTTGTGCGATCAAAGTCACACCATGTTCTCAAAAGCCTGTGAATACGCCATAAGGGCCACGGTACACATTGCCCGCCAATCGCTTAATGATGAGCGGGCGAGTCTGGTAGATATATCGCAGGCCATTGATTCGCCTGTGGCGTTCACTGCAAAAATTTTGCAGCAACTTGTAAAGTCCGATATCATAACATCCTCTAGAGGAAAGTCTGGTGGATTTTATATTTCCATCCTTGAAATGAAAGAGAAAATGATTGCAGAAATTGTGGAAGTTATGGATGGAGATGCCGTTTACACGGAATGTGGGCTAGGACTGAAGAGTTGCTCTTCGGAGCAACCCTGCCCTGCGCATAAACGGTTTGTGATTATACGAAACGAATTGAAGGATGTGCTGGAAACGACCTCCATCTACTCAATGGCGGCAGGCTTAAAGGAAGGGTTAACCTTTTTAAAAAGATAGTTCAGATTGCGATTACCCTTCAGTGGCTTGCAGCCACCGAAGGTTTTAAAACTCAGGTTCAACTAAAAATAAATTTTATGAAAGCAGAAAAAAAACTATGGATTGGATTTGCTTTGGTAATGACCATATCGTTTTCCGTTTTAATCTATTATGGAATCGAGATATACCAGGCAGCCCCGCCCGTTCCGGAAAAGGTGGTAACCACTGAAGGCACTTTGCTGATGACCGGGCAGGATATAAAAGATGGGCAGAACGTGTGGCAAAGCATGGGCGGCCAGGAAGTCGGCACCATTTGGGGCCACGGTGCCTATGTGGCACCCGACTGGACAGCCGACTACCTGCACCGCGAAGCGATGTTCATTCTTGAAAAATGGTCGGAAGAGCAGTTTGAAACCAAATACGATTTACTTGATGCAGAGAACAAGGCCGCACTCCAAATAAGATTGCAAAAGGAGTTGCGGAAAAACACCTACGATCCTTCAAGCCATGTCCTTACCCTGACTCCACTCCGGGCTGAAGCAATGGCATTTTTGAGCAATCATTACGCCGGGCTATTCACGAATAATCCTGATTACAATCAGTTGCGCGACGACTACGCCATTCCGCTAAATGCCATTAAAGACCAGACACGGATGCAGCAGATGAGCGACTTCTTCTTCTGGGCATCGTGGGCTTGCATAACCGAACGGCCTGGCAAAACCATTACCTACACCCACAACTGGCCGCCCGACGAAATCATCGGCAATAAACCCACCGGCGATCTCATTTTATGGACTGGTTTTAGCGTGGTAATGCTGTTACTTGGAATAGGCATCCTGATATTTTATCATGCCCGCAAACGCGAGGATGATCCTTTGGAATATCCGGTTGAAGATCCATTAATGCGACAAAACATTACGCCTTCAATGAAAGCGGTCGAGAAATATTTCTGGGTAGTAAATCTGCTTATTCTTGTGCAGGTGGTCATGGGTATTATCACCGCGCACTATGGCGTTGAAGGTCAGGCGCTTTATGGCTTCCCGCTTTCCGAAATCCTCCCCTATTCCATCTCCCGAACCTGGCATGTTCAGTTGGCCATTTTTTGGATTGCCACGGCCTGGCTTGCTACAGGTTTATACATTGTACCCTCCATTGAAGGGCGCGACCCGAAGTTTCAGAAACTGGGCGTAAATTTCCTATTTTTCGCATTGTTGATTATTGTGGCTGGTTCCCTTGCCGGACAATGGTTCGGTGTAATGCAAAAACTTGGCCTTGTTACCAATTTCTGGTTTGGTCATCAGGGGTATGAGTACGTTGATCTTGGGCGCTTTTGGCAGATATTTTTAGTGGTGGGCTTATTTATCTGGCTTGCATTGATGGCAAGGCCGCTGCTTCCAGTGTTTAAACGCAAAACGGAAGAAAAAAACCTGCTGATCCTCTTCCTGATTGCTTCGGCAGCCATTGCCGTATTTTATGCAGCCGGTTTAATGTGGGGCAGACAAACCAATCTGGCCATTGCCGAATACTGGCGCTGGTGGGTAGTTCACCTTTGGGTAGAAGGCTTCTTTGAAGTATTTGCGACGGTGGTTGCGGCATTCCTGTTTGTCCGCATGGGATTATTGGGAACCAAAACAGCTACATCCAGCGTTCTTTTTTCCACTATAATTTTTCTTTTTGGAGGAATTTTAGGCACTTTCCATCACCTGTACTTCACCGGGACTCCAATGGCTGTAATGGCGCTTGGAGCCACATTCAGTGCGCTCGAAGTAGTACCACTGGTAATTATTGGCTTTGAGGCATTTCACAACTATCGTTTGAGTAAAGCTACCGAATGGTTGCGCGATTACAAATGGCCGATCTATAGTTTGCTCTCGGTATCGTTCTGGAACTTCCTGGGAGCGGGAATCTTCGGCTTCCTTATCAATCCGCCAATTGCCCTTTACTACATGCAGGGACTGAACACAACACCGGTCCATGGACATGCCGCGCTGTTTGGTGTTTATGGAATGTTGGGCATCGGGCTTATGTTGTTTGTGCTCCGAAGCCTCTACCGACATCAGGTGTGGAATGAAAAACTACTTGGCTTTTCTTTCTGGGCCATCAATATTGGTTTGTTACTTATGATCTTCCTGAGCGTATTGCCTGTAGGATTCCTGCAAACCATTGCCAGTGTCAATGTTGGCATGTGGTGGGCACGCTCTTCCGAATTTATGCAACAACCCTTACTCGAAACTTTCCGCTGGTTGCGCACCATTGGAGATACCTTGTTTGCTTCAGGAGCTATTGCTCTTTGCTGGTTCGTATTTAAACTGGCCTTACAAAAAAAAGTGAGATAAATTTAAAATTGCCACTAAGTCACTAAAACTCATAGTTACACATGAATCTTAGTGAAACCTTGTGCCTTTGTGTCTTGGTGGCTATAAAACTAAACAAATCATGGAAAAAATGAATAAAACCGTTGGTAGTTTCGTAACTGAAAACTACCGCACTGCCTCAATTTTTGACAAACATGGCATTGATTACTGTTGCCGCGGCAACCGTTCTCTTGACGAAGCCTGCAGTGAAGTTTCTGCCGATAAGCAAGCCGTATTAAACGAACTGGAAACCCTCACTGCCAATAAACCGGCCGATGACAACGACCCGGCACAATGGCCGCTGGATTTACTCGCCGATTACATCGAGAAAAAACACCACCGGTATGTTGAAAAAGCCATACCAGAGTTGTTTGTTTATCTTATAAAAGTAGTTAACGCTCACGGTAGTAAGCATCCGGAGGTGAAAGAAATAGAAGAGCATTTTAAACAGTCTGCCGGTGAATTGACCAAGCACATGAAAAAGGAGGAACTGGTTTTGTTTCCATATATTAAGAAAATGGTAGAGGCTGAAAATTACGGAGGGCCCAGGCCTAAAGCAATGTTCGGCAATGTTCAGAATCCTATTGCTATGATGATGCAAGAGCATGAAAATGAAGGTGAGCGATTTCGACTAATTGCCGGGCTAAGCAATAACTATGAGGCGCCAGTCGATGCCTGCAATACCTACAGGGTAACTTATGGCTTACTCAAAGCATTTCAGGATGATCTGCACCGGCACATCCACCTGGAAAACAACATATTGTTCCCCAAGGCCATTGAGATGGAAGCATCGTTTGTGTAAAACGAAAATATACATAGCGTCTGATTAACGAAATACCCGGGAAGCATTTCATAACTTACAATCTGATCTTTTCCCGACGAGGGTTAATATCCCGGACTGAAATACGTCCGGGATTTTATCCCTTGCACCATTGATTTATCCCAGAGCCAAACCATCGGCTGCTAACATGCTCCACTCCTACTCTTTATGCTTTAGCGGCACAATAAACAATGGAATCTCAGTGTTTTTTAAAACCTTTTCCGTTACACTACCCATCAAAATATTTTCTAACCATCGCCGACTATGTGAACCCATCACAACAATATCAGCGCCAATTTCCTTTGCTGTCTCCAGAATGGAGTCCGCAAAATCGCCTTGCTTTACGATGGTATCTATTGTCGCATCACCTAAATGGGATTTGGTTCTTTCAAGAAATTTAAGTGTCTCCACTTCAAGATTTTCCGTATTTTCCAGGAGCAGGGGAACAACATTGGCATAATTTGTAAAACCCAGGATGGGGTTAACCCCTACCGTGGAATAGTAATGGGCATCGGTAATAATATGTAGCAATGTTGTCTTAGCTCCCAATGATTTAGCCAAAGTATAGCCTGTTTCTGCAACTTTTTGAGCGGTTGGATCGTAATCCAGTGTTATCAATACCTTTTTCATATTATTAATGTATGAGTTAGTGAATAAAAAATAATCTCGAAACGAAGAATGGATATTTCCAATTTTCAGGTCCGGAGCATTATAATCAATAAATAATTAACAAATGAGAAGATAAAATGATTATCATGAGTTACTTTCGGTCGAATGCAACCAAACCTTTCAGTGGGAGCTATTTCTTTATAGCTTTGTACGCTTAAAAACAGTGATTGTGAAAGCAAATATCCAGATTGAAATATGTGCTGCTTCCATCGAGTCAGCCCTGGCTGCTGAAAGAGGCGGCGCCAACAGAATAGAATTATGCTCAGCGCTCAGTGAAGGAGGACTTACACCTTCAGCAGGCATTATAAAATATGCCTGTCAAAACCTCAGCATCCCTGTTTTTGTTCTGATCAGGCCACGTACGGGTGATTTTTTCTACTCTAACGATGAGTTTGAAACCATGAAGGAGGACATTTTTGCAGCCAAAGCATATGGGGCCAAAGGGATTGTTGTTGGGATGCTGAATGCTGACGGAACCATCGATTACCTGCGCATGAAAATGCTCATAGAATGTGCGAGACCAATGGAGGTAACTTTCCACCGGGCATTTGATATGGCCAAAGATCCATTTATCGCGTTGGAGGAAATCATTAAACTCGGATGCCAGCGCATTTTAACTTCAGGACAAGCCATTACGGCCTTGGAGGGTTTGGATTTGCTTGGGCAAATAGTAAAGAAAGCAGAAAATCGCATCAAAATAATGCCGGGTAGCGGCATCAAATTTGAAAACCTTGCACAAATTGCTAAAGCAAGCGGAGCCCGGGAATTTCACTTCTCTGCATCCGCAAAACTTCAAAGTCAGATGATTTATAAAAATGTTGATGCGGCCATGGTTAAAGAAACTGGTCAGGAATTTACAATTATCCAGACCGATGCCGCTATTGTAGCTGAAATGCGCAAACTGGCTGATCAACTTTCTTAATTCAGATATAATTCGTACTTTCGCTTGCTCTTCTAAACCTCCCTGTTATCATGAAAAGAAATGCAGATCCTACTCTTTGGGTGATCATTTTGCTTTTGATTATTGCCCCCCTAAAGAGTTTTACCCAGAATAATCATCAGATAAAAGTGATGACATGGAACATTCGCCTGGATACTCCCGATGATGGTAAAAACCAATGGCAATATCGCAGGGATGCTTTAAGTGGTGAAATTAAAAAACAGTTGCCGGATATACTGGGCGTTCAGGAAGCCATGGACAATCAAATGAAAGACCTTCGGAAGCGACTGAAAGGTTACAGAAGTATTGGCGTTGCCCGCGATGATGGCAAAAAAGCAGGAGAATACAGCGCGATTTTTTACCAGAAAAAAGAACTTAAGCCCATTCGTTGTGGCACTTTCTGGTTGTCAGAAACTCCAGATATCCCAGGTAGCCGCGGATGGGATGCAGCCTGTAACCGCGTGGTAACCTGGGCTGAATTTGAGCACAAGCCAAGTGGAAGTCATTTTGTGATGATGAATACCCATTTCGACCATATGGGTGATACAGCCCGTGTTGAAAGCGCCAAACTAATTATTAAAGAAGCTGCTTCGCTGGCCGGTAAACTCCCCGTGATTGTAACCGGCGATTTCAATGTAACCGAAAAGAACCGCGCGTATCGAATACTCACGTTTTCAGAAAATGAAGTTGTCCTTTCAGATACCCGCAAAAGGGCAAATGCCGGGATATCAGGCCCTGATTTCTCCTTCACGGGATGGAATCCTGAGGAAACACCCGCTGACTTGATTGATTTTATTTTCGTTACCTGGGATATTAAAGTCATTAGCAACAAGATACCTGCGTTTGACAATACAAGGACTTATCTATCAGATCATCTTCCGGTAACTGCAATTCTCCAACTGCCCACAAAACACTGAAATACTAACTGGAACCTACATCATGGCGACGCCTGAAATAGCAATAGAACTAATCGATGAGTTCACCCGATGGGCACATCTGTCGGCTGCAAAGGGATTGTTGAATTGCAGCAGTGGGAACCTCTCCCATCGTTTAGATGACAAACTGATGTTGATTTCGCAATCGGGAAGTTGGTTGGAAAATATAAATAGTAATCAAATTTCAGTTGTTAATTTGAAAAGTGGCCAAAGCCAAAACAATGTGGTACCTTCAGGTGAATGGAAGCTACACCAGGCTGTTTACAGGCAACGCCCTGACATTAATGTTGTGCTGCATTTCCAAAGTCAGTATGCCACCACAATTGCCTGCAGTGAAGGAATTCCAAACTATAATGCAATCATTGAAATCCCTGTTTATATTGGAGAAATTGCTCATGTCCCTTATTTAATGCCTGGATCGGAAGAGCTTGCGGCAGCAGTTGCTAAAGCGGCAATCGGAAGCTCCATTATCCAATTGGGCAATCATGGACAAGTGGTTCTGGGCAGGAACTACAATGAAGTCATCGAAAAGGCTGTATTTTTTGAATTTGGTTGCAAAATAATCGTTGAAGCCGGAAACAATTATTATCCGATTACTCCTGGGGAGCTCCCTCAATTAATGAATTATCGCAGATAAATGATAGTATTTTTACGTCAGAATGTTCGTTATCGAACATATTTTCAAATTTTGAACGATTATGAACATTATTTTTGCAAAACATTTGGTTTACATAATAAACCTTTCTAATTTTATAACCTATTTAAAAACTCACCTACTATGAAGAAAGTACTTATTGCAACTGACAAACCTTTTGCAAAGGTTGCCGTTGATGGCATTCGTAAAATTGTTGAAGGCGCTGGCTACGAATTGCGTTTATTGGAGAAATACGCAGCTCACAGTGACTTTGTCAATGCAGTCGCAGATGTTGATGCAGTGATCATCCGCAGCGATATTGCCAACCGCGAAATAATGGATGCCGCGAAAAATCTTAAAATTATCGTGAGGGCAGGTGCCGGATACGATAATATTGATCTTGCTGCTGCAAAAGAAAAAGGGGTTGTTGCCATGAATACACCAGGGCAAAACTCCAATGCCGTTGCTGAGCTTGCTTTGGGAATGATGGTTTACACGGCCCGCAACAGTTTTAACGGCACTTCAGGTTCTGAACTTAAGGGCAAAACTCTGGGTATTCACGCTTATGGAAATGTGGGCCGTTATGTTGCTGAAATTGCAAAAGGTTTTGGCATGATTGTCTATGCCTTCGACCCGTTTGTTCCGGCTGAAATGATTGCAAAAGATGGCGTAAAACCCGTTGAAACCATTGAAGAACTTTATTCAGGTTGCCAGTACATTTCGCTGCATATTCCAGCCAATGTACAAACCAAAAAATCCATCGGGGCAACACTGCTGAACCTGATGCCCAAAGGAGCTACCTTAGTAAACACTGCCCGCAAAGAAGTGATTGATGAGGAAGGTTTGTTACAAATATTTGAAGAAAGACCTGATTTCAAATATCTTACAGACATAGAACCAGAATGCAAAGCTGAACTTGCAGAGAAATATGCCGCAAGATTCTTCTCTACCCCAAAGAAAATGGGTGCACAAACATCGGAAGCAAATATTAACGCCGGACTTGCCGCAGCGCAACAAATTATTGATTTCCTTGAAAAAGGCATTACCACCTATCAGGTAAACAAATAGGCACAAAATAAGGCACAATAAGCCCTGGCTGGGCTTATTGTGCCTTAAATTTTTGATTTCAGACAAACAAACTACACAAGAACTCAAGTTATAGTATTCACACACACATGAAAAACTTATGGACTCGGAACTCGAAAAAGCCATTACTTTCTTTAGATTTGAAGATTTAAGAATATATCATAAATCACTTGACTACATCGAATGGCTGATCAGGCAAAATGATGCATTTACTGATAAAAGCCCCTCAGGTATAGGTTGCAGGTTCGGACTTTCTGCTCAGGCCATCGCAATAAATATTTCCGAAGGCTCAGCAAGAAATAAAAGCCAGTTTATCTATTACCTGAAAATGGCAAAGAGCGCAGTTCGGGAATGTGTGGTTTTTACCACTTTAGCCGGGAAACTGGGATATCTGACCCCTACACAAGTTGAGGAATCACGCGGACAGCTCATGGAGATGACCAAAATGACAGGTGCTTTGATAGGCTCCCTGCAAAGGTCAGCCGATATGAGCCCCGAAGACCCTGATTAGAATTCTTTTGGCAAAAACCATTCAGAAGACATAATTTTCTTTGGAATAAGTCATACTTTTGCCTGGATTAACCTCTTGTTCATCAAATATTAGCTGATGTGATAAGAGGTTGATGCTTTTTACCTGATTTCACTTTATTCAACCAATCAAACCCATAAATTATGGCAATTTTAAAACCATTCAAAGGACTTCGTCCGCCAAACACAATTGTCCAGCAACTGGCCTCCCGCCCCTACGATGTTTTAAATTCAGCGGAAGCCAGAATTGAAGCCAAAGGCAACCCGTATTCCCTTTTGCACATTATTAAACCGGAAATTGATCTTCCAGCCGACCTGGATGAGCACGATGATCAGGTGTATAACAAAGCGTTGGAAAATCTCACAAAATTCAAAAAAGAATGCTGGCTGGTTCAGGACAATCAGGATTATCTTTATATCTACGCCCAAACCATGAACGGCAAGACCCAGTATGGTATTGTTGGATGCGCAGGCGTGGAAGATTATATGAACGGCATTATCAAAAAACATGAATTGACCCGCAAGGACAAAGAAGAAGACCGCATGAAGCATGTTCGCATTACCAATGCCAATATGGAGCCGGTGTTCTTTACCTATCCTTCGGTTGTTGCCATCGATCAGATTGTTAAAAATCATGTTGAAACCAATACTCCTGATTACGATTTTACAGCAGATGATGGATTTGGACACCACTTTTGGGTGATCAAAGACAAAAACACCATCAATCAGATAGTAGGACTTTTTGCAAAGGTTCCCTATACCTACGTGGCAGATGGACATCACCGGACTGCCGCCGCCGCACTGGTTGGCCTGGAGCAAAAGAAAGCCAATCCGAACCATACCGGTGAAGAGGAATACAACTTTTTCCTGGCGGTACATTTCCCTTCCGATCAGTTGACCATTATTGATTACAATAGGGTTGTAAAAGATCTTAACGGGCTTTCTCCAGAAGGATTTCTTAGCAAGTTAGCCGATGTATTTGTGATTGAGGAAAAAGGCACCGAGATTTACAAACCCAATGCTTTGCATAACTTTAGCATGTACATGGGCGGGAAATGGTATTCGCTTACTGCAAAAGAAGGCACCTATAACGACAATGATCCCATTGGTGTGCTGGACGTTACGGTATTTTCACAGCTTGTGCTTGACCAGTTGCTTGACATTAAAGATCTCAGAACATCGAAAAAAGTTGATTTTGTGGGAGGAATTCGTGGTCTGGGAGAATTAAAAAGACGGGTGGACAGTGGTGAAATGGCCGCTGCATTTGCACTTTATCCTGTATCACTTCAGCAATTGATTGACATTGCAGATTCAGGCAACATCATGCCCCCGAAAACCACCTGGTTTGAACCAAAGCTTCGCAGCGGGCTTGTTGTGCATTCACTTGATTAAATATAAAATTACATGGACACAAAAGAACTCGTTTTGAAAACCCTGGCTGAAGCCGGGAAACCATTGAAAGGCGGAGAAATAGCCACTTTGGCAGGTATCGACAAAAAAGAGGTGGACAATGCCATTAAGAAACTCAAAAAAGAGGAGAAGATAATGTCGCCTAAGGCTTGCTACTATCAGCCAAAATAAAAGTTGAACAATCATTAAAAACGCCCTGAGATTTCAGGGCGTTTTTATTTATAGCTAGTTATTCAAAAATCTGGCTAAAACCTCGAAGAGGGAATTCAAATTAATCGGTTTCGACAGGAAAGCATCGCAGCCCGCCTCTTTGGTGCGCTGCTCTTCACCCTGCATAGCATAAGCAGTCTGAATAACAACCGGAATGTGGGGATGGATTTTCTTTATTTCAAGTGTAGCCTCATATCCATTTAACACCGGCATGTTTACATCCATTAGTATCAGGTCAATTTGATTGTTTTCCTTACAAACCTGAATGGCTTTCATTCCATCTTCTGCTTTAAGGATGTTTAATTTGGTGCGCGAAAGCGCAGCATAAATAAACTTATAATTGGTTTCCACGTCTTCAACCACCAAAAGTGTTTTTCCTGTCCAATCATATTCAGGACTTCCTTCTTCTTTATTCTCCGGGACTTGCACTTTCTTAACATCGGAAAGGGGCTGATATGGAATGGTAAAAATAAACTCCGAACCCTTACCCTGAAGTGATTGAACAGACAAAGTCCCTCCCAATAACTCAACAATATGTTTAGAAATAGCCAATCCAAGCCCGGTACCACCAGCATGTTTCAACCCATTGTTATGCTCTTGCCTGAACCTGTCAAAAATTATGGCCTGACCTTCGGGAGTTATTCCAATACCAGTATCTTTAACATAAAATTCAACAAAACCATTTGTTAATCTTAATCCGTAAGTTATAGAACCTTCGGAAGTAAATTTAACGGCATTGATTACAAGATTGGTAATTACCTGCCGCAACCTGAATTCATCAGAGTTAATCTTACAGCCCTTAGGCAAATCAGCTATTTCCTTGATCAGTTTAACGTTAACTTTCTCTCTGATCCTAAGCTGATTGGAATAGATGGTGTATAAATCATCCATCATTTCCTTCAGATTCATTGGCTGTAAAGAAACACTCAATTGACCAGATTCAATTTTAGCAATATCAATGATATCATCAATAAGTTTTAACAAGGTTTCGCTGCCATGGTTAATGTGGCTGATGTATTCCTTTTTTTCCTCCACCGATAATGTATCCTCTGTCAGCAAGTTGGAAAATCCAACAATTGCATTCATGGGGGTTCTAATTTCATGGCTCATATTGGCCAAAAAAGCTGTTTTTAGTTTATCGGCTTCTTCTGCTTTTTCTTTCGCTTCCTTAAGTTTGATTTTTGAATCTTCACTTTCAGTAATATCGCGGCTAATGGCCATAATACCTATGGCTTTACCCGACTTATCATGGTACAATACTTTTAGTGTATCCATAAGTAATTTTCGTCCATC
>SWCB01004143.1_pt1 | contig 11378 bp, 7 predicted proteins | sample 4692901 | NCBI WGS metagenome assembly SWCB01 (sample SAMN10267276, study PRJNA491770) | bioreactor metagenome | isolation source: DHS bioreactor inoculated with subseafloor sediment | place: Japan: off Shimokita Peninsula | collected 2006-08
GCACCAGAACTAGAGCCGGAACCAGAACCGCAACCGGCACCAGAACTGGAGCCGGAACCAGAACCGCAACCGGCACCAGAACCGCAACCGGCACCAGAATCCGATCGCGCCGGCGTCTCGCCCTCAGAGGCGTGGCAACCCCGAAAGGTCCCCGTCAAGGGCGTTGGGCGGCCACTCATTCCCACGCGGGCGTGGGAAGACGAGGACGCAGCCTGGGGCGAACGCGGCGCGGGGAACCGAGACGACGAGATTAAGCGGGACCGGCCGCCGCACTGGTAGTGGCGGGCTTGCTCGGTGTGGAAGGTGCGCTCGACGGCGCGGGCGAGCTCGATGGCTTGGAGCTACTCGATGAGGAATCGGAGGAGCTACTCGCCGAAGAGGTCGACGGCGAACCGGCGATCGATGATGACTTCGACACCCGCGAATCCGTGCGGTAGAACCCAGAACCCTTGAACGACACACCGACCGCGGAGATCACACGACGTAGTGCGCCGTCGCATTCTGGGCAGACGGTGAGGGAGTCATCGTGAATCGACTGGACCACGTCATACCGGTGCTCGCACGCGGCACAGGCGTAAGAATAGGTGGGCATGGCGTGATTTTACGCGTGAATGAACGTCACTCCCGACGGCCGCACCACAATCGAGACAGCTACGTCGTGCGACTCGTGGGGAATCGGTTGGATGTCAGCGTCGTGAAACTCATCGTCAAAGACCAACGCCACGATGGGAACTCCGGGTCGCGCCTCCGCTAACGCACGGTCGTACCAGCCTGCGCCTTGCCCCAAACGAGTGCCCTTGCTATCGACGGATAACGCGGGAACGATGATGATGTCAGCATCGGCCAGGCGGCTGGGCGGCAAGAAGTCACCAGAGGGCTCCGGTGGGCGTCCAGGGGCCCTTGCCACCAAATCATCGGCGCGTGAATAGACTCCCCAACCGCGTTGAAGGCCCTTTCCAAGCCGTGGCACCAGCACCTCAATGCCTTGCTTGTGCATCATCTCGATGAGCGGAAGAGTCCCAGGTTCAAGCGTGCGCGAAGCGTAGACGGAAGCGCAACGCACGCCTTCGGCCTCGGGTAGCGCAAGCACTGTGTCCCTCAAGATCTCGGCAATCTCCACGTTGCGTCGCTCTCCGCGTTGGGATCGATTTCGTCTCACTGCATCGCGCCATGCGGACTTGAGGTCCTCTGGCGACATGGTGCGCGGGTCAAGGTGCGACAGCGATGTCATAGGCCCATTGTGTCAAAGCCTGAGGGCCCCTGTTGCCGCGCGCTCGCCTTGTGCCCTTCTGCCCGCACGGGAGATCGCGACATTCACGTTGGCATCGTGGCCATCGAGCCGTGAAATCGCCTCGTTGTTGCGGGAGTCCATCGCGGCACACGACAATGCCTAGGTGACGTCCCACAGCCTTGAAGAACACAGAGCAGATGTGGTCGCGCTCCTTTCCCCTCTCGCACCCCTCAACATGTCGCTCGCAGATGCTGTGGGTTGTGTGGTGGTCGTGGACTACGAGGCGCCCCATTCCGTGCCGCCACTCGCGCTCGCGGCGGGCGACGGGTTCGCGGTGCGCAGCGTTGACACCAAGGGTGCGCGCTCGCGGCCGGTCACTCTGTCCGTGACCCACGACGCGCTGGCAGGGGGATCGCCCACCAGAATCGCGCCTGGCTGCGCCGTTCGCGTGGCGCGGGGAGCGGCGTTGCCCTTCGGTGCTGATGCCGTGGTGATGCGAAGTGAAGGCAGCGCCACCTCGGTCCTTCTCGATTCCGAGGCTACCGCCGGAGCAGGGGTGGTTCCCGTCGGTTACGAAATCACTCAAGGGGACGTGGTGGTCGCGGCTGGCACCAGGCTCACAGCGGGTCACGTCGCTGCCGTCGCCGCGTGCGGTGCGGTCACCATGACGGTGCGCCCAGTTCCGCGCGTGGCGATCATCTCGGTGGGGAGCGAGCTGCAACTCCGCGGAGCGGCACGTCAGTTGTCGACCGCTGTGGCCGAACCTGTGGCCGATTCCACGGGGCCGATGCTCTCCGTATTGTTTGGTGCGGCGGGTGCCAGGGTAGTGCGTGTGTCGACGGTGCCTGACGATGCGCCGGCTCTGAGATCAGCGATCGATGACGCGTCGCTTCAGGCGGACCTTGTCATCACGGTAGGTGGGCTTTCCACGCCGTGGAGCGACATCGTGGGGCCCGTGCTCTCGCACGCGTTTGGTGTTGAGGTCCGGATGGTGAGAGTGAGCCCCGGATCACGCCATGGTCTGGGAACGATCGGACCAGGCGACGGACGGCCTGTGGTGTTGCTTGCGTTGCCAGGGCACCCCGTCGATGCTGCTGCGGCGTTCGCTTCCTATGTGGCCGATGCCGTAGCGATCCTCCGGGGCGGTTCGACCGTGAGGGTCGAGGCGATCGCGGCACAAGCATGGACCGAGCCCTTCGGGTTCGCTCATGTGGTCCCCATCGCTCGTGGCGACGATGCTGACTCACATCGCGTTGCGCCCGTGGGAGATCCCGCGGCGCCGACATTGCGCGACCTCGCTGCCGCAGATGGGTTGTGCCTCATCCCTGAATCCACCACGGAGGTTCGCGTGGGGGACGCCGTCGAGGTGGTGTGGTGGCCCCGATGAGAATCCCCGCTCCCGATCTCGAGCGAGACGGCATCCGGCTGCGGCTTTTGAAAAGAAGAGACGAAGGTGAGTGGATAGCCCTACGCGCCAGGAACAGGGATTGGTTGCGCCCGTGGGAGGCTACCGCCCCGCCAGGAACGGCCGACCGGCCCGTCAGCTTCGGGACCTTCATCCGCAAAGAGAACGCCATGTGGAAATCGCGCAGAAGCTTCCCCATGGTGATCGAGAAAGACGGGCGCTTGGTAGGGCGCGTCACCCTGGGCCGGATCGAATGGGGTGCCGAGAGGGGCGGTTCCCTGGGCTACTGGGTGTCGCAAGACCAAGCGGGCCACGGCATCGCGCCCACCGCTGTCGTCCTCATGTGCGAGTTTGCGTTTGCCGAGGGACTGCACCGGATCGAGGTGGCAATTCGTCCTGAGAATGCCGCATCGCTCACGGTTGCACGCAAGCTTGACCTCCGTGAAGAGGGCATGAGGCAGTCATATTTGTACATCGATGGGGCCTGGAGGGACCACCGCATCTTTGCCGCGACCACGCAAGAAAGACGCTCCGGCGCGTGGTGGACGGGCGTGCACCGTACTGTGTCCGGCTGACACGCCGCGCCGCATCCCGTTCGCACGGTCACGGCGGCCGTACCGTCGTCTCATGCCACCAGCAGGACTCCTCGCGATCATCGCCGTTGGGTTTGCTCTCGCGTATGTGCTGCCTCAGCGCATCAGAGAGCGATCCGACTACGCCTTGGTGCGCACGGAAGACCGCTATTCGGCTGATATGCGCGTGGTGAGAGCCTCCGCCGCGCGCGTCGCGCCTCGGGATGCCTCGAGCGCATCAACCGAGGTGCCGCTGCTTGTCACCGGTGCCGCGAGGGCCAAGGTGAAAGCGCTGGGGGACCAGCACATGTCGCGGCCGCAAGGCCCGCTCGACAGGGCAGCAACTCATGCCCAGCGCGAGAGCTTGCACTTGCGACAGGACCGGCGCGGATCGATGGCACAGCGCGCCGTTCAGGCCCGCCGCCGTGCAGCAGTTTCGGGGATCGCCGCCGCCGTGACCCTCATTGCCTGGATTTTGGTGGCGGCTACAGGATTCCCCGCGATCATTGCCGCCGTGGTGAGCGCGGCGCTCGTCACCGCTGTGGTGTCGTCTGCCAAGGCCGCAGCTGCCGAGCGCAAGGCGCTGGCCCAGGTGCGCGGCGTCACTCGAGAAGTTGAGGCCGCCGCCACAGCAACGCGTGCCCTCAGGGCCGTCGCCGCTGCCCGCGCTGGCGGACTGGACGCCGAGCCAAGCGCCGTCGCCACCCAAGCCATCGCCATCGTCACTGCAGCGGACCTGGCTCCGCTCGCAGCACCGGCGCTCGCCCGTCGCGGGGCCATCGAGAGAGCCGCTCACGCCGCTGCCATCGAGCAGTCGATGCGCGCCGCAGCAGACGAGATTGCCGCGGAGGACGCATCGGGTTGGCGCCCGCGCACGATGCCTGTGCCCGCCTACGCTTTGAGGTCGACGGTACGCCAGCACGTCGCGCGGCAGATGTCCGAGGACGACTACGCGGCGTCGACTCATGCATACGACAGGGCGGCGAGGGCAGAGGCCGCTGCGGAGCGTTCTGCACAGGCCGTGCCCACGACCGGAGCACTAGACGCCATTCTGGCTAAGCGCAAGCGGGCCACCGCGTAGCTTGCGCCAATGAGTGGGCCGCACGGTGGCGGGAACATCCGCCGCCACCGGTCGTTATTGTGAAGAATGCAAGGCCCTTGGCTCACGTCGTCGCGCACGGTTAGCGGCATGGGAGACTTGGACAAATCGATCCCATGGAGTAGACCTCGTGAAGCACCGTTTTATTCTGCCTGCCGCCCTTGTGGCCGCAGCCTTGTCTCTTGCCGCTTGTACCCCCGCGTCGATCGTCGAGCCTTCGGGAGCGACGGCGACTCCTGCGCCATCGGCCGATGCTAACGGCTACGTGCCACTCGAGGGCGTGGAACCAAACGCCGCGCTCGCTGACATGGAGTGGGTCGACAATGGCGAGGGAGCCGAGCCGGGTCTCACGTTTACGTCGCCGATCAACTTCACCACGTCGGGCGCCAGGGTTGTCGAGGACGGCGATGGAGCGGCCATCACCGCTGACCAGGTGCTTTCTCTCGAGGTGGTGCAGTTCTCTGGTAACGATGGAACCGTCCAGGTTTCTACGTACGCCGAGGGTCAGCCCACCCCAGTGCCCCTGGATGCCTCCAACTTCGACCCGGTGCTCTACGACCTCCTCTTGACGGTCCACGTGGGCGCACGCGTGCTCTACGCGGTCCCCGATCAGGGCGCCGGTTCAGCCATCGTCGCATTCTCGATTTCAGGTGCGGCCGATGTTGTTCCTCCGCTGCCGCGCGCCGAAGGCGAGGCCGTCGCGCCTGCCGCCGGTTTGCCGCCCATCACGCTCGACGGTACTGGCAAGCCCTCTGTGTCCTTCGCAGGAGCAACCAAGTCGACCGAGCTCGTTGCACAGGACCTCATCACCGGTGCGGGGCCCGCAGTCGTCGAGGGTCAGTCCGTGACGGTCCACTACACCGGTTGGGTGTGGGACGGCGCGCAATTTGACTCGTCGTGGGACAGGGGCGCTCCGGCCACCTTCACACTCGCGACTGGACAGCTCATTGATGGCTGGGTCCAGGGACTCGTTGGTAAGACGGTTGGTAGCCAGGTTCTCCTCGTCATTCCGCCGGCACTCGGTTATGGAGCCGCGGGTCAGGGCGAGTCAATCCCAGGTGATTCCACCCTCGTGTTCGTCGTGGACATCCTCGCGGCAAGCTAGTTTGTGTCGGCGCTTCGGCGGGGGCCACATGCTCCCGCCGAAGCCGCCACAGGTGGTGGCGCATTTCTAGCGTGCCTCCACCAAGTGATACTCTGGTCGACGCTCCGCAAGGAGCGATGGGGCTATGGCGCAGTTGGTAGCGCGTCTCGTTCGCAATGAGAAGGTCAGGGGTTCGAATCCCCTTAGCTCCACCATTCAAGGGCCGTCCGCGAGGGCGGCCCTTTGTGGTCTCTGCTCCGTGCTCCTATCGGGATGATGTCGCATCTGCCCGCTACTGTGAGCCACAGACACTTCACCCCAACCGCCGCACTGCGAGGAGACCCGCGTCCATGTCACCCACCACGCGCGAAGCCCAACGAGCCGAGCTGCACAAGACGATCTGGCGTATCGCGAACGACTTGCGTGGCAGTGTGGATGGCTGGGACTTCAAGACGTACGTGCTGGGCATGTTGTTCTACCGGTTCATCTCTGAGAACCTCGCCACCTACCTCAACGCTCACGAGCACGATGCCGGCAGGACAGATTTTGACTACGCGCGCCTTCCCGATGCCGATGCCGAGTTTGGCCGCAAGGAGACGGTCGCCGAGAAGGGCTTCTACATCCTGCCTTCTGAGCTGTTCCAGAACGTGCGCCGTGAAGCGCCCCGGGACGTAAACCTCAACGAGACCCTAGAGCGGGTATTCAAGAACATAGAAGGTTCAGCAGTAGGCGCTGACAGTGAGGAAGACCTCAAGGGTCTGTTCGACGACCTCGACGTCAACAGCTCCAAGCTGGGCAACACGGTCGCCAAGCGCAACGAGAAGCTCGTGAAGCTTTTGGACGCAATCGGCGACTTGCCGCTGGGGGACTTTGGCGACAATGCGATCGATCTATTCGGTGACGCCTACGAGTACCTGATGCAGATGTACGCATCCCAGGCAGGCAAGTCCGGCGGGGAGTATTACACCCCGCAAGAGGTGTCGGAGGTGCTCGCCAAGATTGCGGTGGCCGGCAAGACGCGAGTCAATAAGGTCTATGACCCTGCCGCAGGATCGGGTTCCCTGCTTCTCAAGTTCGCGAAGGTTCTTGGCAAGGACAATGTCGGCGGGTTCTACGGCCAGGAGATCAACCTGACCACCTACAACCTCGCGCGCATCAACATGTTCCTGCACGACGTGAACTACGAGAAGTTCAGTCTCGCCCATGGCGACACCCTCATGGATCCACAACACTGGGACGACGAGCCGTTCGAGGCCATCGTGTCCAACCCGCCGTACTCGATCAAGTGGGACGGCGACGCGAACCCGCTGCTCATCAACGACGAGCGCTTTGCCCCCGCTGGGGTCCTGGCTCCAAAGTCGAAGGCCGACCTCGCCTTCACGATGCACATCCTGTCGTGGTTGGCCGTCAACGGAACCGCAGCCATCGTTGAATTCCCGGGCGTTCTCTATCGAGGCGGCGCCGAGGCGAAGATCCGCAAGTACCTCGTCGACAACAACTACGTCGACGCAGTGATCCAGCTCCCGCCAGATCTGTTCTTTGGCACCACCATCGCGACATGCATCATCGTCCTCAAGAAGTCCAAGACGGACAACGCGGTCCTCTTCGTGAACGCCTCCGATGAGTTCAAGCGCGTAGGCAACAAGAACAAGCTCACGCCCGACAACCAGCAGAACATCCTGTTGGCCCTTGAGAACCGTGTAGATGAAGAACACACCGTCAAGCTCGTCTCGAACGAAGCGATCGCTGCCAACGACTACAACATCGCTGTCTCGTCCTACGTGGAAGCCGAGGACACGCGTGAGGCCGTCGACATCGCCGCACTCAACGCTGAGATCGCCCGGATCGTCACCCGCCAAGCAGAACTCCGCACCTCCATCGACGCGATCATCGCCGACCTGGAGGGCTCCAAGTGAGTCACATCGATGACTTTGTCGACCGGTTATGTCCCGAGGGAGTGCCCTTCGTTCCACTTGGCGAGGCGCTGCAGAATTTCGACAGCAAACGACGGCCAGTAACGAAGAGTGACCGCAGTGGTGGAGACTATCCGTACTACGGCGCCAACGGAGTGCAGGACTACGTCGATGACTTCATCTTTGACGGGACCTTCTTGCTCATGGGTGAGGACGGCAGCGTGAAGCAAGCAGACGGCCGACCGGTGCTCAATTGGGCGACGGGAAAGATTTGGGTCAACAACCACGCGCACGTCCTCCAGTCTGGGCGTGATGATCTTGACCTCCGTTTCGTGTACTTCTACCTGCAAACTGTCGATATCAGTTCTCTGGTGACAGGAGGCACTCAGCCCAAGCTCAATCAGCGGAATATGAACTCGATTCTCCTGCCCGTCCCGCCTCTCGAGGTGCAGCGGGAGATCGTGAGAGTATTGGATACCTTCACTGCGCTGGAAGCGGAGCTGGAAGCGGAGCTGGAAGCACGCCGCATCCAGTACGAGCACTATCGGACCGAACTCCTCACCTTCTCTGGAGTCCCCATGCGGGCGCTCGGGGACCTCGCTCGCAACCTCGACAACCAACGCAAGCCTGTCACCAAGGATGTTCGAGCAGCCGGGGGGATACCGTATTACGGCGCGTCCGGCGTGGTCGACTATGTGCGCGACTTCATCTTCGACGGAGACTATCTATTGGTGTCGGAGGACGGCGCGAACCTTCTCGCAAGGTCGACACCTATCGCTTTCTCGATTACGGGGAAGACCTGGGTCAACAACCACGCGCACGTTCTTGAGTTCGACACCTACGCGGAGCGCCGCTTCGTCGAGATCTTCCTAAACTCAATCGACCTCAGCCCATACATTTCGGGTGCTGCCCAGCCGAAGCTCAACAAGGCGAACCTAAATCGAATCCCCGTGCCTGATCCTGGGCTCGGTGAAAAGGAGCGCATCGTCGCGCTTCTCGACAAGTTCGACGCCCTGGTGAATGATCTCAGCACCGGCTTGCCAGCCGAGCTCGCGGCGCGTCGCAAGCAGTACGAGTACTACCGCGACAAGCTGTTGACCTTCGAGGAGGCATCAGCATGAGTGCGGCCACTCCACGCAAGTACGATCCGATTGCTGTCTCGGCTGAGAGCACGGTCGTTGCCGAGTACGTACCAGATCCCGCTGCCGATGCCGCGTACCAGTCGGAGTCGGCGCTGGAGCAGGAACTCATCCGGCTACTGAGGTCACAGGCGTACGAGTACGTTGCTGTGACTTCAGAGGCTCAGCTCGTTGCGAACCTTCGGTCGCAGCTCGAGGCGCTCAATGGCATCGTCTTCACCGACCGCGAGTGGGAGCAATTCTTCTCGGAAAAGGTCGCTGGTAAGAACGACGGCATCGTGGACAAGACTGTCCGCGTCCAGGAGGACCACGTCCAGATCCTCAATCGTGAGGACGGCTCGACCAAGAACATCACCCTGCTGGACAAGCAGAACATCCACAACAACCGCCTACAGGTGATCAACCAGTATGAGATCGATCGTGGCGAAGGCGGCGCGAGCTACGCGAACCGCTACGACGTCACCGTGTTGGTCAACGGACTCCCGATGGTGCACATCGAGTTGAAGCGTCGCGGCGTGGACATTCGTGAGGCATTCAACCAGATCGACCGCTACCAGCGGGACAGCTTCTGGGCAGGCCCCGGCCTGTTCGAGTACGTGCAGTTGTTCGTGATCAGTAACGGGACGCTCACCAAGTACTACTCCAACACCACGCGCAGCCAGCATCTCAAAGAAGGACAGAAGCCGAGCAAGGGGCGCAAGACCTCAAACTCGTTCGAGTTCACCTCGTGGTGGGCAGACGCTCAGAACAAGCCGATCAAGGACCTCGCCGCTTTCGCAAGGACCTTCTTCGCCAAGCACACGCTGCTCAATATTCTCACGCGCTACTGCGTACTGACCGCTGACCGGCAATTGCTAGTCATGAGGCCTTACCAGATCGTGGCGACGGAGCGGATCCTGCAGAGGATCGAGATCTCAACCAACTACAAGCAGCTCGGCTCGGAAGCCGCTGGCGGGTACGTCTGGCACACCACTGGCTCCGGCAAAACTCTGACGTCATTCAAGACCGCACAGGTCGCCTCGAAGTTGCCAAGTGTGGACAAGGTGCTGTTCGTGGTTGACCGCAAGGACCTCGACTACCAGACGATGCGCGAGTACGACCGTTTCCAGAAGGGCGCCGCGAACTCCAACACTTCGACCTCCGTGCTCAAGAAGCAACTCGAGGACCCGAACGCCCGGATCATCATCACGACCATTCAGAAGTTGTCGAACTTCATCGCCGGGAACAAGGGCCACGAGATCTACAGCGGCCACGTGGTGCTGATCTTTGACGAGTGCCACCGCTCGCAGTTTGGTGACATGCACTCGGCGATCACGAAGGCCTTCAAGCAGTACAACCTGTTCGGCTTCACAGGCACGCCGATCTTTGCGGTCAACGCAGGCTCCGGCGGCAACCCGCAGCTCAAGACCACCGAGCAGGCCTTTGGGGACAAGCTCCACACCTACACGATCGTGGACGCCATCACAGACAAGAACGTGCTGCCCTTCCGCATCGACTACGTCAACACCATCAAGGTCGGCAACGTCATCGACGCCCAGGTGTCGGCTATCGACACCGAGAAGGCACTGCTCGCGCCGGAGCGTATCCGGGAGATCGTGAAATACACGCTCGAGCACTTCGACCAGAAGACTAAGCGCGCATCCAGCTATGAGCATTCCGTGGTCACGAACGTGGTCGCATCGACGCGCGCACGTCGCCAAGCCGAGGCTGTGCGTGAGCGCAAGAGGGTCCGTGGCTTCAATGCGATCTTCGCCACCGCATCAATCGATGCAGCTCGCCGCTACTACAACCACTTCCAGCTCGAGCAAGAGGCGTTGCCGACCGACCGCCGCCTCAAGATTGGTCTGATCTACTCCTACGGCGCGAACGAGGCAGCTGACGACGGCATCCTGGATGACGAGGCCTTCGATACCGACGCGCTCACCTCAGATGCGCGCTCGTTCCTGGAAGACGCGATCCAGGACTACAACGACATCTTTGGCACCAGCTACGACACCAGCGCCGACAAGTTCCAGAACTATTACAAGGACCTCTCGCAGCGGCTGAAGAACCGCGAACTCGACCTCGTAATTGTGGTCAACATGTTCCTCACCGGCTTCGACGCGACCACGCTCAACACGTTGTTCGTGGACAAGAACCTTCGCGCACATGGCCTGATCCAGGCGTACTCGCGTACCAACCGTATCCTGAACTCCGTCAAGACCTACGGCAACATCGTCGCCTTCCGGGATCTCGAAGACGAGACCAACAAGGCGCTCGAACTCTTTGGCAACAAGGACGCCAAGGGTGTCGTGGTTCTCAAGCCGTACGGCGACTACTACGGCGACTATGCCGAGAAGGTCACCGAGCTCCTCGACCGGTTCCCGCTCGGCCAGCCGATCATCGGCGAGGCAGCACAGAAGGACTTCATCGCCCTCTTCGGGGCCATCCTGCGCCTCCAAAACATCCTGACCTCGTTCGATGAGTTCGCGGGCAACGAGATCCTCAGCGCCCGGCAAGGCCAGGATTACCGCAGCGTCTACCTCGACCTCTACGCCGAGTTCCGGGGAAACAAGGACGCCGATAGAGAAGCCATCAACGACGATGTCGTCTTCGAGATCGAACTCATCAAGCAAGTTGAGATCAACGTCGACTACATCCTCATGCTGGTCGAGAAGTTCCGCGCCACCCACGGTGACGGCGACGACAAGGAACTTCGAGCCGAGATCTCACGCGCAGTCGATGCCAGCCCATCGCTGCGCAACAAGCGAGACCTCATCGAGGACTTCGTCAGCCGCGTCAGCACCAATGGCGCGATTGACGACGAATGGCAAGCCTTCATCGCGGCAAAGCGCGAGGCGGAACTGGACTCGATCATCGCCTCCGAAGGCCTTCGCGCAGATGCAGCGCGAGAGTTCATCGAGACCGCGTTCCGTGACGGTGCACTGCGCACGAC
>SWCB01014640.1_pt1 | contig 11374 bp, 7 predicted proteins | sample 4692901 | NCBI WGS metagenome assembly SWCB01 (sample SAMN10267276, study PRJNA491770) | bioreactor metagenome | isolation source: DHS bioreactor inoculated with subseafloor sediment | place: Japan: off Shimokita Peninsula | collected 2006-08
ACATCTCCATCTCCTAATTCCTTTGCAACTCTCCTTGCTATTAATTCCTTTACATTATCCACTTTACTTTCCTCCCTTCACAATGACATCTACAAATATCCCTGGTGTCATAACATCATTGGCATCAATCTCTCCAACCTCAACTATTTCATCGACCTCAACTATTACAAGGTCGGCAGCCATAGCCATCAATGGATTAAAGTTCCTAGCAGATTTATCATAGTAAATATTTCCCTTCTTATCAGCCTTAAAACCCTGTAGTAATGCTACATCCGCCTTAAGTGGCAATTCTAGCAGATACATTTTACCATCTACTTCTATTTTTTCCTTTCCTTCTTCTACTATCGTCCCAATCCCAGTAGGAGTTAAGAATCCTCCTAGACCTGCACCTGCTGATCTAATTCTCTCAGCAAAGGTTCCTTGGGGTATAAGGGTTACTTCAATTTCCCCAGCATTTAGTTGCCTTCCTGTTTCCTTATTTGTTCCAATATGCGATGCTATTGCCTTTTTAACCCTTTTATTAGCAATTAGTTTTCCCGAGCCTTTTTCTGGTTTCGCAGTATCACTACATATCAATGTAAGGTCTTTTACACCTTTTTCAACTAGGGCATCCATTAAGGTTTCTGGTGTTCCTACTCCCATAAACCCTCCAACCATTACTGTCATTCCATCCTTTACAAGGGACGTCGCTTCTTCAACAGTTTTTATTTTTTGCATTGTCAGCACCACCTCTATATTATAATAATTTTTTCTATTTCTATTATATCAGATTTAACATGGTTTTTGCTTCATCAACTGTGGCTATTTCTCTTCCTAGCTCCTTTGCCATTCTAACAACCCTTTTAACAAGAAGTTCATTAGTTGCTAGGATATCATTTTCGTAATACAAACAATCCTCTGCTCCCGTTCTTACATGCCCGCCTAGAAGGATTGCCATACCAAGCATTTGAATTTGAGATCTTCCTATACCACTTACTGACCAGGTTGAACCCTGGGGAAGACTTTCTATTAAGAACAAAAGATTTTTTGGTGTTCCAGGTATAGAACCCGGTACGTTCATAACTAGATTAAAGTGTAGTGGTGTTTTCAATAATCCCTTCCTTGCTAGTCTCTCCGCATTTTTTATCATTGCTGCATCAAAAACCTCTATTTCAGGCTTTATATTATTATCAAGCATTTTCTTTGCAAGGGACTCTATTAGCTCTGGTGAATTAGCATTTACACTTCCTGGAAAGTTAGATGACCCAGTTGCAAGACTAGCCATGTGAGCATTTAAATCAAGCATTTGTCCTCTCCAGTCAATGGTATTAGATCCACCCCTAGCGCCTGTGGAAACCTGCTTTATTACATTCACATCTTCCAATTTATCTAATAGCTCTTTAAATAGCTTTCTGTCACTTGTAGGCTCAAGGTTCTCATCTCTTACATGTAAATGGGCAACTGCAACCCCTAATTCAACACACTTCTTTACATCTTTCACTATTTCATCTACAGTTAAAGGTGCATGGGGGTTAAGCTCCCTGGTGGGTACATTCCCCGTTGCAGCTAAAGTTATAATTAGTTTATCCAAAATATTCCCCTCCAATATCCACTATTTTACTTCTTGGCTAGTTTTTTTGATTCCAGCTTCTAATGAATTAAATAACTCATCTATTTCTTCCTTTGTTATGTTTATTGGTGGTGCTATAAGTATATGATCTCCCTTTGCACCGTCAACAGATCCTCCGCCGGGATAGACAACTAATCCCTCTCCTAAGCAATTGTTTGTTATTTTAGCTTTTAGCTTAACACTGGTGTCAAAGGGCTCCTTGGTCTTCTGATCCTCTACAAATTCTATTCCAATCATTAAACCCTTGCCCCTTATATCTCCTACTATAGGGTATTTATATAGGTCTTGAAGCTTACCCATTAGGTATTCTCCCTGCTCCCTTGCATTTTCTACATAGTTTTCTCTTTCTACTATTTCAATAACCTTGTGGGCAATTCCACAGGATAATGGATTACTGGCATATGTGTGACCGTGAACGAACTCACCAGAGCCTTCCACCATAATAGTATTGAATACCTTTTCACTTGCTACAGCAGCTCCCATTGGTGTATATCCACAGCTCATTCCCTTTGCACAAACTATAATGTCAGGAACTATGCCAAAGTGATCTATTGCAAATTTTTTCCCTGTTCTTCCAAAGCCAGCCATTACTTCATCTACTATTAATAGCACATCATATCTATCACATATTTCCCTTACCATTTCAAAGTATATTTTCTCAGGATGAACTCCTGGAGCAGCTGACCCAATTACTGGCTCAGTTATAAAGGCTGCTATATTTTCAGCCCCATGTCTTTTGATCTCATCCTCCAGCGCCTGTGCTGCCTTGATACTGGTTTCTTCTAATGTTTCACAGTTCCATGGATTCCTATAGTGATAAAACTGAGGTATTTTAGGAAAGTTGATAAGCATTGGATCATAAATCTTTCTTCTTCCTGTAATCCCAGTCATAGATAGAGCACCCATTGTATTTCCATGAAAGGAATTCCACTTGGAAATTACCTTCCACTTAGTTGTATTTTTCCCATCTCTTTCAACAAAGTACTGTCTAGCCATCTTCAAACTAGTTTCCGTTGCTTCAGAACCACCAGATACAAAATATACGTGGTTCAAATCTCCCGGTGCCCAGCTTGCAACCTTTTCTGCACATTTTTCTATGGAGTCTACTGTCCATCTAGATAAGTGAGTAAATGCAATTCTTTCCATATGGTCTTTTGTATACTCTGCAATCTCTTTATTTCCATGTCCTATGTTTGCAACAGCTGATCCTGAGCAACCATCTATATACCTATTTCCTTCCTTATCATATAGGTATATACCTTCTCCCCTTTCAATCTCTGGGTAATGCCAGTTTTGATTCCTATAAAAAACATTGTTCTTCGGAGCCTTGTTTAAGCTCATAATATTACCCCCCTACACAATTTATGTAATCTTACATATAATAACAAAAAGTAGTCAAGCTTTCTTTACAATAAAAAAATCCAGTACACATAAAAAGGGGTTCACCCCTCTATCTCGTACTGGATCTTATTTACTAGGTGATGATGTTGTGCATCTTCACGATAAATAAAACAGCTTATATTAATTTTTCTTCCACCTCTATTATAATTTAAATTTTCAGTGAAATCAAGTATGTTTAAATAGAGGTTTAAGAAACTTGTTTTTTGTGAAGAATCAATATGAAGGAAAAAATTATTTACCCTAAAATATTATGGGTAATTATATATGTAAATAGACTGGAGGTATCAAATGAAATCTTTAGGTTTGTGTATAGGAGCTTCAAATATTGGATTTATTCTTTTGGATAAAACAGAAGATAGTATTGATATAATCAAATGGGATTCTATTCCCCACGGTGGCAATCCTCGGATTACCATAAAAAATATTATGGATAATGATTTGATGAAATCTTTAGATAGTTTTGCTGTAACTGGTAAGAAATTAAGAACTCTGCTAAATGCTCCCTCGATTTCAGAATCAGAGGCCATTGAATATGCCTATAATTATCATTCAAATAATAATAAGAAATCAAATAATAATAAGAAATCAAATATTATAGTAAGTGCTGGAGGAGAGAGCTTCATTGTTTATGAACTAGATAACTCTGGTAGAATTTTAGACGTTTATACTGGAAACAAGTGTGCTTCAGGAACTGGAGAATTTTTCCTTCAGCAATTGAAGAGAATGGACTTAAATATAAAGGACGCTATAGAAAATGCTGATAAAGAAAACCCTTACACCGTGGCTGGAAGATGCTCTGTCTTTTGTAAAAGTGACTGTACCCACGCTTTAAACAAGGGCACACCCAAGGAAAAGGTGGTTGCAGGGTTATGTGAAATGATGTCGACTAAGATCCTAGAGCTATTGAAAAATGTTGAGTACAATAATGTATTGATAGTAGGTGGGGTTTCCCAAAATACTGTTATGGTTGACTTTTTAAGAAAAAGGCTTCATAATTTGCAAGTCCCAAATTATTCAATGGTTTTTGAAGCCTTAGGTTCTGCACTTTGGGCTTTAGAAAATAATACTAGCTCAATACCTAATATGGAAGATCTTTTTAACCATAGTGAAAGTTCATTTTCCTTTTTACCTCCCCTAAGGGATTATATTCCCAAAGTAAGCTTTAAGGATATGGGAAGGGTATTACCAAGTCCAGGTGATAGATGCATATTAGGACTAGATGTAGGCTCAACTACCACTAAGGCCGTGGTAATAAGAGAAGAGGATAACTCTATATTAGCCAGCTGCTATTTACGAACCATGGGGGATCCTGTAGCTGCTTCTAGGAAATGCTATGAAGCTCTAGAAGGGGAACTCTCTACAGATATAAATATAATAGGGCTAGGAGTTACTGGCTCTGGTAGACAAATAGCAGGACTCCATGGATTAACTGATGGCATAGTAAATGAGATTACCGCCCACGCTAAAGCCTCTGTGCATTTTGACCCTGAGGTAGATACTATCTTTGAAATTGGAGGTCAAGATGCAAAGTACACCTATCTTACTAATGGTGTTCCCTGTGACTATGCTATGAACGAGGCTTGCTCTGCAGGAACTGGTTCATTCCTTGAGGAATCCGCAAAGGAATCCCTTGGAATTGATACCTATGACATTGGAGATATTGCTCTACAGGGTAATACTCCCCCTAATTTCAGTGATCAATGCGCAGCTTTTATTAGTAGTGATATAAAGAATGCAATTCAAGAGGGCATTGAAAGGGAGGACATTATTGCAGGTTTAGTTTATTCAATATCCTTAAACTATATAAATCGAGTAAAGGGTAGTAGGCAAATAGGATCTAAAATATTCATGCAGGGAGGAGTATGCTATAACAAGGCTGTTCCTCTTGCAATGGCTGCCCTTACTGGGAAAGATATAGTTGTTCCCCCAGAACCTGGCCTTATGGGGGCATTTGGTGTAGCACTGGTTATAAAGGAAAAACTAGAACTGGGCCTTTTAGAGCCTGCTAATTTTTATCTAAGTGAACTAGCTGACAGAAAGGTCTCCTATAAAAAGCCCTTTATTTGTTTCGGAGGGATTGAAAGTTGTGATAGGAAATGCTCCATAAGCATGATTGAAGTGGGTGGAAAAACCTATCCCTTTGGAGGTGCCTGCAGTAAATATTATAATAATAAAAAACATAATAAAAAAATCAACCCCTTAGATTTGAATCTAGTAAATCTCCGAGAAAGCCTTGTTTTTGAAAAATATAGCCGAGATAGGTTAGAGAGAATTCTTCCTCCAAATAATATAACTATAGGTATCAATAATTCTTTATTAACTAACACACTGTATCCCTTATATTACAATTTTTTTACATCCTTAGGATATAAGGTAATACTTCCCAGGGACGTTGACAAGGATGGCATAGATAGAAAAGGGGCTTCCTTCTGTTATCCAATTGAAGTTGCCCATGGATCCCTAAGCAATCTTCTCTCATTGGATCCAGATATTGTTTTTTTACCCCATGTTAAGTCCATGGGAGTTGAAAATAGCATTAAATATAATTATGCTTGTCCCTTTGTACAGGGCGAACCCTACTATCTTAAAACTGCATTTAAAGAATTAAATTCTATGAAGGTAATTAGCCCAGTTTTAGAATTCTCTAATGGTTATGACTGTGGAAAATCTTCATTTATGGAAATAGGATCTATGCTAGGTTTAAACTCCAAGGATGTAGAAAGGGCCTTCAACCTTGGAGTAGAAGCTCAAAGAGCATTCCATAATGAATGTAGTAAAATAGGTCAGAAGTTCTTAGATGAGCTAGAAAACTCTGATAATGTTGGAATTGTTTTGTTTGGAAGGCCCTATAATGCATTTGCTAAATTAACGAATATGGGTATTCCCCATAAGTTTGCATCTACAGGATATAAAATAATCCCCTATGATTTTCTTCCATTTAATGAGGAAAAACCAAAAGCTAGCATGTATTGGTCCATGGGTCAAACCATATTGAAGGCTTCTAATCTCGTAAAAAAACATCCTAAGCTATTTGGTGTATATATAACTAATTTTAGCTGTGGTCCAGATTCCTTTGTTGTAGGTTATTTTAGAAATATTATGAAGGATAAACCCTCTCTTACCTTAGAGCTAGATAGTCATACTGCTGATGCTGGCATTGACACCAGAATAGAAGCCTTTTTTGATGTAGTTAAAAGCTATATTGAAATCAATAGGACTTCTGTAATAGGAGCTGCTAAATCAGAAGGATTTAAGGCAGCCGATGTAATAAATAAAAAAGATGGATTTAAAATAATGGATTCTAAGAATAAGGAATATGATTTAAGAGATCCCCATGTTCATGTTTTAATTCCTTCCATGGGTAATATGGGATCTAGATTGCTTTCCGCATCCTTTAGATATACAGGGGTAAATTCCTCTTCAGTAGAAGCTCCATCAGAAAAGGAATTAAAGGCAGGTCAAGGCTTTGTTTCCTGTAAGGAATGTCTTCCCCTTACTGTTACCACAGGAAGTCTAATGAATTATATTGAGGACCGTGAAACCGGAGATGAGCTTCTTGTCTATTTTATGCCAGAAGCCTCTGGTCCCTGTAGATTTGGACAATACAATGTTTTGATGAAGGATATCATTACAAAAAACAAATTAGAGGATGTAGCAATACTATCCTTGACATCGGAAAATAGCTACGCAGGACTTGGAGCGAACTTTATCCTTAGGTGTTGGCAATCTGTTATAATTGCAGATATATTTGAAGAAATATATAGTGGGGTACTTGTTTTATCCAAGGATAAAGATAAGGCCTTGGAAACATATGAAAGGGTATGTAGAAATATTGAAATTGGAGTTTCCTCCCTTTCATGGAAAGACTTAAAAAAACTTCTTAAAAACTCTGTTCAAAAGCTGAATTCAATAGAAACCATTGATTCTATTGATAGAGTTACTAAGGTAGCTTTAATTGGAGAAATCTATGTTCGTAGGGATAGCTTTTCAAGACAACGTATAGTGGAAAAGCTTGCTGAAAGAAACATAATTGTAAAGACAGCTCCAGTTGCAGAGTGGATATATTATATAGACTATCTTGTAAAAAAGAATCTATTATTGGGGTCTACCTTAGATGTTAGGCTAAAAACCTCTATTCAAGGATATTTTAAAAATTATTATGAAAAATCTATCAAGGAAATATTTAGCGAGTGTCAATTTTATGAATATCATTTAGTCGATGTGGAGAAAATCATAAAAAATGTTTCGGACTTAATATCTCCTAAGCTTACTGGCGAAACTATTCTAACAGTAGGTACAGCAATAGTTGAGGTTTTAGAAGTAGTTGCGGGGGTAATTTCTATAGGTCCCTTTGGATGTATGCCTAGTAGAATGTCCGAGGCAATAATTAAGGAAAAAATCAATGAGAAAAAGCTTGAAGTAGCTGAAAACAAGAGTCTGGTTGAGGAGGTTATGAAGTCCCATCCCAACCTACCCTTTTTATCAATTGAAACCGATGGAAATCCCTTCCCACAAATAATCGAATCAAGACTTGAAACTTTTTGCCTTCAGGTAGATAGGATTCAAAGTAAAATTTTAGAAATAAAAGACAGTAACTGTAGTTAAAGGAAATGTGCGTATGCACATTTCCTTTTATAACTTAGTATCATATGCATCTTTCCAAAAGTTTTGAAAATCCATTGCAGCCTCTTGTTGAGTTTCTTTTCTAATATAATCTATTTTATCATAGTTAGATATTAAGGCAGCTACAACATCTCCATCAACATCCTTCTTTTTTACTAACTCATTAAAGATCTTAAGTGCTTTATCTTTATCCATTCCTTTTCTATAGGGTCTGTCCTCCATTATTGCAGTAAAAATATCAGCAACAGCCATAATCCTTGACCCTAGATCTAGTTCATCTCCTTTTTTGTTAAAGGGATATCCCCCACCACCAATTTTCTCATGATGAAGAGCTGCCCACTGGGGTATATCTTCAAAACCCCTTACATCACTTAAAACATGATATGTATATAAAGCATGGTTCTTCACTTCAATTATCTCCTCTGGTGTAAGCTTACCAGGCTTTTCAAGAATGTATCCCTGTACTCCTAGCTTTCCTATATCATGTAATTGCCCTGCAATCTTTATTTTTTTCATATCACTACTATTCATCCCTAAAATTCCTGATAGGATCATAGCAGTATTGGAAACACCCCTAGAATGGGTTGCTGTAAATCTACTTCTAAAGTCAATAATATTTTCAAATATTTTTGTCATCTCTATTGATTCATCCATACTTAAAAATATATCTCCTAAAAAGCTATTAAAAACAATAGAAATGGTGTTACTATCAGGATTAAATGTATCCTTTGGATTATTTGCTATTTCTAAAAATGCATCGATTACTTTAGGATTAAATTTCTTTCCCTTATCTAAGAGAATTTTCCTTACTACAATATCTATATCTGCATCTCTATCTTGTCCAATTAAAATATCCACCCTGTCGGAAAGATGAATAATATCACTACTTATTGGAATTTCTATGTTACTATCCTTATACAATTCTCTAGAATCCCATTTGGTATGGTGATATTTTATTATATTTGCTACTATACTAAATTTCTTATATTTTTTTATGAGATGATATCCAACTCTTGCATGGCGTTCAGGTTTTTTCATATCAAATTCCAACGAGTCCATTCTGTCCTTAAAGGATACCGCTCCTACATCATGAAGTAAGGCTGCTATAATCAAATCCTTAATATCTAATCGTGTTAAGTTTAGCCTAAGTCCTATATTCATGGATATATACGCTACTCTCATATGATGACTAGACAAAATCGGACTAACCAAATCAAGGCTTTTTGAAAGTGCTAAAATCAAATCAATTTTGGGAATTTTGTTAGGTCCCATTACAATTCCCCCTATTCTTCTGCATTTTTTTGCTATTATATAGTACCACAAAATAATGTAATTCTTCATACTTTCTTCATAAATATAGTGTAAAATAATATTAGAGGTGAATTTCATGGAAGCCAATTATAGAATTCTTGTTATTGAAGATGAAAAAAAAATCTTAGATGTTATAAATGCCTATTTGGATAAGGAAGACTTTGAGACATACTCTTCTACTAATGGTCTAGAGGGCTTGAAAATATTTGAAAATAAAGATCCCCACTTAGTAATTTTAGATTTAATGCTCCCAGGTATATCTGGAGAGGAAATATGTAAAAAAATTCGTAGTAAGTCTGACATCCCAATAATTATGCTGACGGCAAAAACCGCTGAGGAATCAAAAATTGAGGGTTTTTCCCTAGGAGCTGACGATTATGTAACGAAGCCCTTTAGTCCAAGGGAACTAATGCAAAGAATACGGGCTATTCTTAGGCGTAGCTACAGAGATACTTCTCCTCAATCTGATACCCTTTCTTTCCGTGACGATGATTTAAATATCAAAATATCAAACCACGAGGTTATGAAAAAGGGCTTAAGTGTAAGTCTTACTCCTAACGAATATAAGATTTTAACCATATTTGCATCAAATCCAGGTCAGGTTTTTTCTAGAGAACAGCTTGTAACTACTGCATTTGGCTATGACTATGATGGTTTTGATAGAACAATTGATACTCATATAAAGAATATACGTCAAAAAATAGAAGATAATCCTAAAGATCCTAAATATGTATTAACTGTTTATGGAGTTGGATATAAATTTGGAGGTTAGTACCATGAAAATTAGCCTAACTAAAAGCCTGCTTATAAGCTTTGTTATAATAATTCTAATATCCCTTATAACCACTGGGATTATTTCTACTTATATGATTGACTCCAAGTTTGACGTTTATCTCCTAGAAGAACATAACGAGAAGATTGGAAGTATAAAGCTTATCATTAACTCTGCTTTAGAAAAAAATATGAAAAGTCCTGATTTTGATAGAGAAGGTCTTAAAAGATATGCAATTTCAGAGAATTATTTCATAGAAATCAAAAATCTTGATGATGAAACGATTTACTCTACAGGTAATTCTCATTTGGTTCATAATCAAATGATGGGTCCTATGATGAGCAGAAAATTGAATAGAAGTTTAAAGGATTATAAAGAAGATGTTTATTCTATAAATGTAGACAATAGTCTCTATGGGAGAGTAATAATAGGTTACTTTGGACCTTCTAATATGTCCCAGGAGGCCTTAACCTTTAAGATGACTCTATATAGTTCTATTTTAATATCATCTATTTTAGCAATAATTTTAGCTACTCTCATCGCCCTTCTTATATCACGACAGCTAGGTATTACCATCAAGAAAATCAATAATGCAGCAAAGGAAATCACTCGAGGAAATCTTTCCTTTAGAAATAATACAAAAACTAATATTAAGGAAATACATGATCTCTCACAATCAATAAATCATTTAGCAAGCACCCTAGAAGATCAGGAAAATATTAGAAGAAGATTAACCTCAGATATGGCCCATGAAATTAGAACCCCTCTAACTACTATTAAAAGTCATATTGAGGCCTTCATAGATGGCATTTGGGAACCTACGTCCCATAGATTAAATGACTGCTATGATGAAGTAAACCGGCTAACTAACTTAGTCGAAAGCATAGAGGATATTAACAAGTTGAATAAATCAAGTTATATTTTGAATAAGACCGTATTCAACCTAGGCAATGAACTAAGTAAAGTAGTTGACTCTATAGTTCCTCAATTCATAAAAAAAGACCTTCATATTAATTTTATCAATGAAGCTAATATAGAGGTTTTAATAGATAAGGATAAACTAAGACAAATTATGTATAATCTTCTTTCCAACGCCTATAAGTATTCATTTAATGGAGGAATAGTAAATGTAAAGTCCTTTTTAGATAAGAATTCAATTATTATCGAGGTTGAAGATTTTGGAATTGGAATATCTCCTGAGGATACACCTCATATTTTTGAATACTTGTATAGGGGCGATACTTCTAGGTCAAGGGAAAATGGTGGATCTGGTATAGGCTTAGCCGTAACTGAGACTTTAGTCAAAGCCCATAAAGGTACTATAGTAGTAAAAAGCAAAGAAGGTAGTGGAAGCATATTTAGAGTTACTCTCCCTCTGGAAGAATTTAATTTATAGAAATATACTTAATCATTATAAATATCCCAGTTTTTTTTGTTTTTTAGTATCAATCTCCCATTAAGTCTCATATCTTAGTAGTGAGAGTTAATTAGTTTAATTATAAGGGGAGGAATTATAAAGTGAGTAAAAAAGATAAATATAATGATGAAGAGGAGTATACGGAGGATTATATGAAGGACTATATGGGAATGTATCCCGGAGCAAATATGTATCCTGGAATGGATATGAATCCTCATATGGAGAATAACATGAACCCTCA
>SWCB01016424.1_pt1 | contig 11373 bp, 15 predicted proteins | sample 4692901 | NCBI WGS metagenome assembly SWCB01 (sample SAMN10267276, study PRJNA491770) | bioreactor metagenome | isolation source: DHS bioreactor inoculated with subseafloor sediment | place: Japan: off Shimokita Peninsula | collected 2006-08
TTTTGTTATATTTTTCACAATCTCTTCCAAAAAATGTACCTTCAACCCAAGGCTTTTCATAATCCAAGGGCTGAAGATAATAAAAAATGTTACGAGGAGTTGCTTGAAAAAGATTAATTCTTTAGCTTGTATACAATATACTATATCCCAAATGTCATGACAAGTCTTTTTTGAAATATTATTTAATTATTTATTAATTTTTTTAACAAGCAATCCAGGCTTTAAAAAAGGCCAGCCCGCTTGGAAATCTATCCAAAGGGCTGGCTTACATTAAATCATTTATTTTTCTTCAACGTCGCCCATTATTTCCTTCAGGGATGCAGCTAGGCCTGCCAGGCTTTGTATTTCAGACGGTATTATTAGCTTGGTAGCCTTTCCGTCAGCAACCTTTGCCAGGGTTTCAAGGCTCTTAAGAGATATCACCATATTGTTAGGTTCTGCGGCTTTCAGCATCTTAAGGCCTTCCGCTGTGGCATTTTGCACCTTCAAGATTGCTTCGGCCTCTCCTTCCGCTTCGCGGATGGCAGCCTCTTTCTTGGCTTCTGCATTCAGTATTGCAGACTCCTTGTTTCCTTCGGCAATAAGTATAACCGACCGCTTTTCGCCCTCGGCCCGCAGGATGGATTCCCTCCTGCCTCGCTCGGCCTTCATTTGGCGCTCCATGGCGTCCTGAATCTCCGCAGGAGGCATTATGTTCTTAAGCTCAACACGGTTGACCTTAATGCCCCATGGGTCAGTAGCCTCATCTAGTATACTCCGCATTTTGGTATTTATGACATCCCTCGATGTTAGGGTTTGGTCCAGCTCAAGATCCCCTATGATGTTACGCAGGGTCGTGGCCGTAAGATTTTCTATTGCGCTCATGGGGTTCTCCACGCCGTATGCATATGCCTTTGGATCCGTTATTTGATAATATACAACCGTATCTATCTGCATGGTTACATTGTCCTTGGTTATGACAGGCTGCGGCGGGAAATCTATGACATGCTCCTTGAGTGAAACCTTCTTGGCTATCCTGTCTAGAAGAGGCAACTTGAAGTGGAGCCCTACTTCCCATGTTCCGCTATATCCTCCGAGTCGTTCTATTACAAATGCCCTTGCCTGGGGCACGATTCGTATGTTCGGCACTATTAGAGCCAACACTAATAAAATAAGTACAACCATTACAATAAAATCAGCCATTTTATCTTCCTCCTTATTTGTTTTTCGGTCTTACGATGACCTTTACGCCCTCTACCCGAGCAACTACGACCTCGCTCTTTTCTTCAATTATGCTTCCATCCTCAGAAACGGCAGTCCATATCTGCCCTTTTATTTTTACCTGCCCTGTTTCATGTGGAAGAATCTTTTTCTTTACGATACCCTTTTGTCCGATTACCTCGGATACATTTGTCTTTTGGGCCCCTACCCTTAGATACTTTTTGGCAATTGGCCGCGTGAAATAAAGCAATATGATTGAGACTGCAAAAAACACCGCCGTCTGCCAATAAAAGCCCAAGCCTATCGACGATGCCCCTATTGCCGCAACGGCTCCAATGGCAAACCATATTGTGGTCAACCCAAAGGTTATCGCCTCAATAACGACAAACAATACCGCCGCTCCAATCCAAAACCATATTTCCGTTATGAATCCAAAAATGGCTCTCGCCTCCCTTCAGTATATTGTCTAAATACCCCCTTAAGCCTAGATATACCTATGAAGTGCTTATTTCCTTTTCTATTTTCCTCCAATGGTAAATGTAAAAGGGTATTCCTATTATGAATATCGACATGCTGTGAAACAGGTTTCTGACATCGTAGGCCCTGTCTCTTTCCTTTTGCATGTCAATCTCATCGCTTCTCATGTCCTTGTACTCCTCGAAGGTCATGTCGGCAAACACACCCTTCTCGCTCAGGTCTTCGAAGTTTTGAAGCATGTCCTCTTTTGATTCAACATAAGGAGGCACCTCATAGGCAAGGTCAATAAGATTGTTGACTGTGGATACCGCGCCAACCAATATCATTATGACAGTTACGAAGCATACAAGATATAGATAGAGGTTTCTGAGTGTCCAATTCGGTTTAATAACCATTTCAAAGTCTCCTTTTTTGAATTGTTTTCTTTCTAGAGAAGCATACCATAGAAATAACTTCAAATATTTACGGAATGGTTTCAAATTAGGTGATTTTTGTAATATAATGTAATCAAAACCTTGTCACGCCAATTACCGGGAGGGCTACGCAAAATGGATAAACATAGGCACTTGTACACTGAATACATAGTAACAAGCCTTTTTCTTGCCGCATCTTCGGCAGCCATACTGTTTCTGCCCGGCTTCGCGCAATTCAAACATGCAGCCTACACCCAATTCGGGCTTTTTTGCGCGGCAATTCTTGTAGCCGTCCTTTTTTCCTATTCATACACAAGACAATACGACGAAAGGCTTGCCATTCTTTTGAAAAAATCGGAAAAAGCCAACGAAAAATTGAAGAGCGACGGACAGGTTCAGGATCGCATAATAGCTCTTACACACGAACTGATGGACATTCAGAACACCGAGAACGCCTTCGATAAGATTCTTGAGTATGCAATAAGCTCAATCGACCATGCAGTAGCAGGCAGCATAATGCTGATTGACGAAAATGACAAACTAAGCTTCACTGCCTCTAAGGGCTACAATCACGAAGCCCTTATTGGAGTATGTCTAGATATAAAGGAAACCTTCCTTTGGCATAAGACAAACGGAAACATCATAGGCCCCGTAATAGTAAACAACGCCACGGCCTTCAGTAAATCCATAGTCAGCCCCGACATTTTCAAGGTTCTTGAACAAAGCGACAAGCTATCCTTCGAAAGCACGCTCAGTTCTCCTCTATTTCTAAACGGAAAGCTTTACGGAATGCTAAATGTAGACAGCACCCGCAAAAACGCTTTCGGAAACGAGGCTCTTCGTTTAATGGATTATTTCACTACCCAGGCTGAATTCGCTATTAAAAACAGGGAACTGATGGAGCATATTTACCACTTGTCCCGTTTCGATAGCCTAACCAAAATATTCAACCGCCGCTATTTCAAAGACATAATGGAACTCGACATACAAAAATCTTCTCGATACGAAATTTCTTTCCTTTTGGTACTCTTTGACCTAGATGGCCTTAAGCATATAAACGACACCTATGGCCACCTTGCCGGAGACCGTTGCCTTTTCCATTTTGCAAACGAACTGAATAGCCTTGTACGCAAGCAGGATATACTGGCCCGTTACGGAGGAGACGAATTCATCGCTTCATTCTACCGATGCGACTGGAAGGATTTGACTATACGCATCGAAGAGTTCCGCGAGCATTTCCGGATCCACCCGTGCGTCTTCAACGATATCGAAATTCCTATTTCCTTCAGCTATGGGATATCTGAATTCCCCGCTGACGGAGAAACCTACACTGACCTTGTTCGGAAGGCTGATTCCCTTATGTATACAGCGAAAAGAAAATTCAAGCAACTTAGCTTTCTGAGCAAAGATAGCGATTTGCCAAGATAGAAACAATTCCTATTGCTACAAATAGTATTTCTATGGAAAACCGGTCGGCCAAAAGGCCGAAAAGGGGAGCCAACACTATCATAAAAACCGATTTCAATTGACTATCAACTGAAAGAGCAGTAGCTCTTTCAGTTTTTTTCATGTAGTCCCCCGAAATATCAACAAAGAGAGGACGCCTGGCATCCTTCAATATGTACAGCATGAAAAACACTGCAATGGCAAGAAATCTTTGATCCGTCCATACTGCAAGTGCAATAAGAAAAGCTCCAATACCCATCAGGTCAAAAAATACATCCATAAGGCGCTTCGAATCAGCCAAGCGTTTGAGACGGTATACACCTCTAGATGCAAATGCACTGAAAATGTAAAACACACCGTATGTTGCTCCAAGGTAAACCTTCAATGTGTCGTCACCGCCCACACTCGACATGTCAGAAATCCCCCCCAATAGAATAACCCCAAGGATGGGCTGTATATAGTCCTTAACTGACTTGAATATACCGTCATAAAGCGATGAGCTCAAAAGAATCTTTAAAAGAGGCCTGTTTCCTGCGATGCTTCTAATCCTATCAAAGCCGCTTGCAAAGAACACCGAAAGGCCCCGACCCAGCTCCTTCTTTCCGTCAAGGTAAGCGGGATATGTTCCTATGAGAATGAGGTCCAGCACATAGGGCAAAACGCTAAGCAGAAATATCCAATTCATTGCCGGAACATTCAATATGAAAACAATCGACAGAAAAGCCGATACTGCTGAACCCAAAAGAGAAAACGACCTGGTCCTTCCGTAGACATAGGTCTTGTGCTCAAACCAGCCCATGCGCTCAAGGTAAAAATATATCATGGCCTTGTGGGTTCCCGAGCGGAAGGCCTCCCCGAGGCCAAAGAATACCATAGCCAGGCTTAGGACCGCAAATTCTCTTGCAATGAAAAACAGTCCAAAGGAAATTATGTAAAATATGAAGCAAGCCATGAGCTCCTTCTTCTTTCCATAGGCATCTGCAATTATTCCGGAGGGAATCTCCAAGGTATAGGTTACGGCCTCTCGTATTGCGTAGAGAATTCCTATGGAGAAAAGGCTTAGGTCAAGGGAAAGAAAATAGATGACCAAATACGGTTCGAAGAACCTCAGGTTCTTAAGAAAACCGTACAGACTGAATTTCCATATCATTTTGTCTTTTTTTATGGCTTTTTTAGTTTCGGAATCTATAGGTACCATGATTGTTCCTTTCAGGCGGTGCCTTTCACCTTCGCGGATCGCCCCTTTTGCATGTCTCTATCATTATACCCCTGTCAACTCCTAATATCATTAAAAAAGGGGTGCCGCTGTATTCGGCAGCCCCTCCTTTTGTCTATAGAATAGTCTCCACATGTGAAGATATTGTGAAGAGTGAAAAAAATAAATAAGGGGATTGACAAAAGATATCCGCGCTGTATAATCATATTAGAATATTCTAATATGATTATAGGAGAGTGAATCAATGACGGAAACTTATTACCAGAAAACAGCCGACATATTCAAGGCTCTTGGCCATCCGACACGGCTTAGAATTTTGCATATTCTTGAAAAGGAAGAGCTGTGTGTATGCACAATCTACGAAGCTCTTGATTTGGAACAGTCCAACGTCTCTCAACATTTGAAAGTGCTGCGAGACAAAGACATACTAAGAACACGCCGAGAAGGCCCAATGATAATGTACCGCATCAGCCGGCCGGAAATACTCTCCATTCTTGGAGAATCAGAAATCTTTCTCAAGGGCATTCTAAATGAAACCTTTGAAGAATTGAAAGGGGAACGCTAATTTGTTAGAGAAATTTTCGCATTACATCGTGGAAAATCTATTGAAGCTTGATTTATCCACTCGCCTTGGCGACAGTGTAAACTTTTTCATTTACGACACGCTTAAAATAATTTTGTTGCTTACTGTGATGATTTTCACCATTTCATTCGTACGGAGCTATTTCCCTCCTGAAAAAGTGAAAAACATACTTTCTAAATTCAACGGATTCACAGCCCATTTCATGGCGTCAATTCTGGGTGTTCTTTCCCCTTTCTGATCGTGCTCTACAGTCCCTATATTCATAGGGTTCGTGGAATCGGGCATTCCACTGGGCGTCACCTTTACATTTTTAGTAACTTCGCCAATCGTCAATGAAATTGCACTCGGATTTTTATTCATAAGTTTCGGACCCAAAATCGCGTTGCTTTACACTGGTGCCGGAATGACAATCGGAATTGTCGCAGGCATGGTGATACACAAGCTGCATCTTGAGCATCTTGTAATGGAGTATGTGTATCAGATTCATTCAAGGAAAGTTGCCCTTGAAGATATGACATTCAAGGCCAGAATCGTTTTTGCTGCTGATGCCGTAAAGGACATTGTTAAAAGGGTATGGCTATACATTTTGATCGGAATTGGGCTTGGCGCTATGATTCACGGATACGCTCCCCAAGCATTTTTGGTTCGCTATGCGGGACCAAACAATCCTTTCGCAGTGTTCCTTAGCGTAGTACTAGGAATACCTCTGTATTCCAATGCCGTTGGAACTATCCCCATCGTTGAGGCCCTCATAAACAAGGGTGTCGGAGTGGGAACAGCACTTGCATTCATGATGTCTGTTGTTGCGCTTTCGCTTCCAGAGATGATTCTCCTGAAGCAGGTCATTAAACCTAAGCTAATAGCAATATTTGTTGGAATAACGGGTACGGCAATAGTAATGGTTGGCTATTTGTTCAATTGGATTTTGTAAAACAGCAAGCAGTAAGCAGTTGCTACTAAAAGTGGAAAGAAAGAAAAAGACTAGAAATTTGATGATTCCAGGTTAAGGATCAAATTGCTCACTGCGACCTGCGACGGTAGAAAGTGAACAAGTAAAAATTTGTTTTTTTGTTTTTAACTGTAAGTTGCAGGCTATAGGCTACTTACTACTGTATTTAAAAGGGAGGATATTAAAATGATTGTCAAGGTATTGGGAGGCGGTTGCAAAAACTGCGAAAAGCTTTATGCAAATGTAAAAGAAGCTGCTGAGAACAAGGGCGTTTCAATTACGATAGAAAAGGTAACGGATTACAGGGATATCGTATCCTACGGAGTAATGAAGACACCTGCACTGGTTATTGATGAGGAAGTTAAGTTTTCGGGGAGAGTGGCTAAAGTTTCAGAAATCGAGTCCCTCCTCTAGACGAATGAGAATTAGTAATTTCAGCGTTGCCAGCAAAAGACCGTTTCAGTCACGTATTAAAAATACGCTTCTGTAAACGGTCTTTTGCCGCGCCTTGACCTTATCGAATTCTCATTCGTCTAGTTGAAACGTGGAAAATTGATAGTGGAACTGGGAAAGAAAAGCTAAGCACAGTAGAACGGCGAGGGTTCTTGATTGTGAAACATCGCGCGATGCTTGATTTTCAAAGCTTTGGATAATGGGAAACCGTGATAAATCATCTTTGGCCTTGGCCCGATGCGAAGCGAGTTTGATGATTTTAGGTTTTCCTGAAAGACAAAGCGCTATGAAAAGCAGCAGCAGTGCGTAGTAAACAAGCAAGTTCTTCGCCGTTAAAACAGTAGAACTTAACCCACTATAGAACATTATGGTTATTTATTATAACTACGTTCCACTCAATGACTTTCGGCAGCGCCTCGAACTAACGGGTTCTCATTCGTCTAGTTGAAACGTGGAAAGAAAAGATAAGCACAGTAGAACGGCGAGGGTTCTTGATTGTGAAACATTGCGCGATGCTTGATTCGCGTGCCCCGTGGGTATTCAAAGCTTTGGATAATGGGAAACCGTGATAAATCATCTTTGGCCTTGGCCCGATGCGAAGCGAGGCAGATAATTTTAGGTTTTCCTGAAAGACAAAGCGCTATGAAAAGCAGCAGCAGTGCGTAGTGAATAAGCAAGTTCTTCGCCGTTAAAACAGTAGATCTTAACCACCTATAGAACATTATTTATGAATTTTTTACTGACATCTTATATCTGATGTCAGTTTTTCATCTTTGTTATGCATATATTATAGGTTTTTTGGTATATATAGAACATATCCTACACAAGGAAATAACATGGAGGTGTTTAATAATGAATAAAGTCTATACAATAGCAACACAGCCCGGCATGGATGAGGTTTCAAAATTTCTCAGTGAGCAAGGCCATAAAATCTGCAAGGACGGAACCTGCGGAATCAACCCGGACATAACTCTCATCAGCGGCATCAACCTGGAGTGGGAACAAATGAATACAAACGAATGTCGTATTATTGACGATGAAAACAACAAAAAGATGCTCCTTGTAAACATCACAGGTTTAAGCAATGAAGAAGTTCTTGAAAAAATAAACACCAATTATTGTTTCTAATGTGTCTCCTCTTTGAAAAGACTGTTTATACAGTCTTTTCTTTTTTTAAACAAATCCTCAGCGCAAGGCTCTGTCTGCCGGGTGCTGTTTCTGCTATAATGTTCTTGAGGTGATTTTTTGAAGACTGTAAACATTTACACGGACGGAGCCTGCTCCGGAAATCAGAATAGCATAAATTTAGGTGGATGGGGCGCAGTTTTGGAATACGGCCCTCACTCGAAGCGTATTTTCGGAGGCGAAAAGAATACTACCAACAACCGCATGGAAATGACGGCTCTCATTGAAGCTCTCGATTCTCTCACGGAAAAGGATTTGGTCCTAAACATATTCTCCGACAGCGCCTATCTAATTGACTGTTTCAAAAAGAAATGGTATTTGAATTGGAAAAGCAACGGTTGGCAAACAAGCGGTAAAAAGCCTGTGGAAAACAAGGATTTATGGGTTCGCCTTTTGAGTCAGGTAGAAAAATACCCCTTCATACGATTTCACCGCATAAAAGGGCATTTGAGTCCCACTAAAAAAGATCAATTGGACAAGTGGTATGAAAAATTTAAATTATGGAACGGAAACGATTTCTCCTACGAAACATATCTCCATGTAGTGGATATGAACAATGAGGCCGATGCTTTGGCCAACAAAGGTGTAGATAGTCTTTCTGAAGTATGATACGCGCCAATTTCACTTTTTTCATTTGTTGCCGGCTAGGAATCAAATTTTCAGATATCTTGAAATGAACGACATTATGCAATTCTTATACTTTATATTCAAACTCTACCGGCGTTTTGAGATGCCGGTTTTTTCCATTCCTACAATCATGTATTTTGATGCCAGCCCTACGAATATGCCTGTACCCACCGCGGACACAATAAGAAGCGGAAGATAGAATACAATTTTAATATTTTGTATTATGAACGCTGCCATCAGTAGCTGCCCCAGATTGTGAAAGACTGCTCCCATTACACTTATGCCTATTATGCTTACGCGCGGTCTCCCGAATCTATGCATAATGTACATGGCCACAAGGCTAAGAAGCCCTCCGGAAAGGCTATATAGAAATCCGGAAACGGATCCCCCAACTAGCATCGTCATGATTGTCTTTAGTACTACTATTGAAAGCACTTCCTTGAATGAAAAAAAGTACAAAGCAGTCAGCGTTATTATGTTCGCAAGCCCCAGCTTAGCACCGGGGATTCCGAAGTTTATGGGAAGCATGCCTTCAATAACATGCAAAACCAGAGCCTGCGCCACAAGCAATGCTATGAAAACAAGTTTTTTCGTTCTTGTCATTTAATTTCTCATCCTTTACAAGTACTTGGAAATCTTTTCCTAAAATTCTATTAGGCTGTATCCCTGCTCTTTAAGGAATGCCTCGTGCTTAACAAGTGCATCGATAATAATTTGAATGTGCTCTGTCATGTCCATTCCCAATTCTTCGGCGCCCTTGATCAATCCCTCTCGGTCAACCTTTGCTGCAAATGATTTAGTCTTGAGTTTTTTCTTTACGGATTTAGGCTTTAGGCCTCCGAAAACCTCGGGTCTCATAAGTGCAACTGCAACTATGAAACTCGACATCTGATCCACAGCGTAGAGAGCCTTTGCCATGTTTGTCGTTCTAGGCGTATCGGTGAAGTCTGCGTGACCCTTTACCGCCATACAAAAGTCCTCGGGGTATCCATTCTCTTTAAGCATTTCCGGGCCTCTGAATGGATGTTCCTCAGGATACTTTTCGAAGTCAATGTCATGAAGAAGACCGCAACTTGCCCATGTTTCTTCGTCCTCTCCGTAGTATGCCGCATAGCCTCTCATTCCCGCCTCTACTGCAAATGAATGCTTAAGCAGGCTTTTGCTCTCCATATGTTTCTTTAATAATTCAAATGCTTCCGCTCTTGATGCCATAATCCCACTCCTTTTATATTTGTTTGTATAACTACTTCAAATAGTCTATTATAATTTTTACTGCATCCTCAAAACGCTTGCTATCAACCGGTTCACCATCTTCCACTCCGGCAAGGCAGTTAAGCGCATTGTCCTCTACTATCATGAGTCCCACCTTGTTTATTGAAGCTCTAACGGCCGCTATCTGTACAAGTATGTCCTCGCAAGGCTTTCTGTTGGCAACCATTTTTTCAATGCCTGAAATATGCCCTTTAACTGTTTTAAGCCGTACTACGACACTTTCTCTGAAAGGGTCTAGCTGCTGCGGCAATTTTTCCATATGCATCCTCCCGCTAAAATATTTATATGTAATTATATCACAATTGCAATTATTATTCGCGTTAAGAAAAGCACATGGCTACATGCTGCTTTATACTTTTCACGTACTACTTTTTTTCCTGCCAACTCGGGGTTTATCTGCTAGCTGTGTCCTGTGGCTGCTTTTCATAGCGCTTTGTCTCTCGGTAAAACCTGAAATCCGCAAACTCACTGTGTATCGGGCCAAGGCCAAAGCGGATTTCTTACGGTTTTATCTTATCCAAAGCTGTGAGAATCAAGCCTCGGACAATGCTTCGCAATCAAGCCCCTTCGCCGCCATTCGCTTTACCTTAGCTATTTTACTTTCAATCTTTTGCCTTAGCGTTTGTTTTTTGCTTTTCCTTTCCAACTTTCCAACTGACCAACTTTCCAACTTGTTGTTTCAATCTTTTTCTGCCTACTGCAAACTGCAAGCTGTCTTTAATAAAACAAAATCGACCGCCATTGGCGGTCGATTGGTTTTGCTATATGAATAGATTTACATTGCCTTCTTCTGCTTCTCCGAGGTATGAGGCTACTCCGGCAAGTTCGATTCCGTCAATCAATTCCTCTTCTCTTATGCCCATTACATCCATTGACATTGTGCATGCAATCATCTTAACGCCCATCATCTGTGCGCTTTCGATAAGTTCAGGCAGGGAATTTACATTCTTTTTCTTCATCATGTCTTTCATCATCTTTGCTCCGATGCCTCCAAAATTCATTTTAGATATTCCCATCTTTTCGGGACCTCTAGGCATCATGAATCCAAACATTTTTTCCATAAAATCTTTTTTAACTTTTATCTTTTTAGCTTTTCTGAGTGTGTTAAGCCCCCAGAAGGTGAAGAACATTGTGACTTCGCTTCCCATGGCTGCCGCTCCATTTGCTATGATTAGGCTCGCCATAACCTTGTCCATGTCTCCACTGAATACAACGAGAGTTTTTTTATCTATCATTGCAGCCTCCTATTTCATCTTTATTTTTGCGGTGATTTCGGTTTCGGAAACATCCATGTCGAGTATCTCGTTTCCGGTTTTCTTTGCCCATGCCTGGATATCCTTTTCAAAACCCCTGTCGCTTACGGTTGCAATTATGACATCTCCTGATTCCGCTTTCTTTGATGCCTTGAAAACTTCCATGATTGGTCCCGGGCATTGCATTCCTTTAAGGTTTAATTTGATTTCGCTCATTTTATTTCCTCCTTGTTATTCTGTTTCGTATGCGTAGGCTTCCATTCCACCTTCGAGTATTTTTACATCTTCAAAGCCCATGG
>SWCB01008901.1_pt1 | contig 11362 bp, 12 predicted proteins | sample 4692901 | NCBI WGS metagenome assembly SWCB01 (sample SAMN10267276, study PRJNA491770) | bioreactor metagenome | isolation source: DHS bioreactor inoculated with subseafloor sediment | place: Japan: off Shimokita Peninsula | collected 2006-08
GTTTCGGTGATTGCAATTCTTATAGGTACAGAAACACACCCTAGTTCTCTATCAATTAAAGCAATGAAGCTAGATGAGTAGAAAACTCAGGTGTACGCAGGTACCCATATGATTTGTGTTCATTATTAGGGTAATCATTGCATACCATTACATCTTTAACTTTTATCGAGAAGCTATTTGAAGAGTAATCATCAGCCAGATGGGAATCTAGGCAAACAAAATCTTGCGGGTCTGAAAAATTTGTCCAGCTACCTTTTACACAAGATGGTGTTCTTAAGTTTTTATGGTTCCCTATGGCATTTCCTTTTACGACGGTTAAACCAAGAGGAGAGCCCATCGTTATGAAATGATCTAAGACAAAACCTTGATACTCTTTATCTCGACCTAGTTCTCTTAATACTTCGTATGCCACTATCGTCCCCATAGAATGAGATATTAATATAATCTCATCATGTTGGTGCTCGATAAGAAGGTCTTTTAACCTATCATTAGTTTGGTTTCGTCTGTTGCTATTTGAATAATACTCACCTAGATCACCTAAAAGTTTCTTAGATACTGAGCGAGCAAGTTTTGATAATAAATCACTGTGTTTTTCAAGCTCGTCGATAGGTGTATCAACCCAGTTTTCAGATATACTTCTTAATCGGTCAAACATTCCTTTTTTGTATGGCTTTATGGCACCTTGCTTTGCTTCAACATAAACCTCTTTATTTTCTGTGTAAGTAACAGGACCAACTTCTGCATAGTAAATATTTGCGTAGTAGGCCATATGGATATCAATGTGCTCTAATTCTGTAATAGTATTTTTTTTAAGTCCTTCTTTTATAGATTGTTTCCACCATTGATTTAATGTGGTTGGTTCCGGTTTGTTAGCTCTTCCGTGTATACATATTATTACTTTAGACATGATCTACACCCTCGAATAGACATAAATTAAGCGCTTTTTGCTATGAAGTGGATATATTGTTTGATGGTGAACTTCAATGTATTAAATGTAGTACATTTGTGTGTGGTAAGGCATACATATTCATTGATCTATATCATGATGCATCAGGTTATTTTTCGAGCTAACCGTAAGGTTTTTAATCTTTAATCGGTCGTTTTACAACATCAGCTTGATTGAATCGACAGCCATAAAAAAAGCAGATCATGATAACCTGCTATTATTTATAATCACTTGTAGAAAAGTCATTTGCGCCAGCAAAACTCACAAGCTGTTTGTAGAAGAATTACTGCTACTCACTAAAGCAACCTACAACCCAGCAACGGGAAAAATGGATACCGGCTTGCGTTTAAAGCCCTGCAGCTTTCAGGTTAAACTCGGTTTTCATCCGTAATGAGGTAGATTTTACGCATATGGCATAGTGCCCTTTTCGTTCTTTTATTTTTCTAAGGATCATGCTGCGAACTTCTTTCGCTAACCACTTAGCTGGATTTGCACCAATGGGCATAGGTCTAGGTACTAAATCCATTACATCAGAACATTTCTTGGATTCAGACAATAACTTATATGTGAGATTAAACATCTCATCATTTACTGGCCAGTCATTAGCTTGAGGGCCATAAATTTTAACTAGAAAGATTCGTAAATTATACTTTTCTGCAACCGTTAGACTCATCTTATTTACTCATAATAGAATTAAAAACATTTTGATAATTAGCTTCCAAACCATTGATGTGTACATGATGAATTTGAGAACCTCCTATAATAAAAACATTACCTTGTTTATATTCGTCAGAATAAGCACCAAAAACCGTTATTTTATTTAATTTTTTCACATCTGTGTTGTCATTTTTAATTCCAAATGAATTTGATAATTCAGATGAAATTACACTCAACCATTCGGGCAGCTGCTTCCTTTTTTCAAGTAAGAACAACGATTGAAAAAAGTCCACTTCAACGCCGGTCAAATCAACTGGGTGATAATACTTTGCCGCATCAACTAACTCATGTGAAAAATACCAATCGTCATACTTAAATATGAGTAAATTACCGGAATGCACTAGAGATTTCGGTGCATCATAGTTTACTAAGAGGCTTTTCGATAAATGTAATTGACTATCACTAGCAAAAGATAAACATGGCAATATCAAGCAAATGATAAATATTATTATTCTCATTCTTGCTTCATCAATAGTAAAGATACTTAACTCTATTAAAATTAACGTATTTACCCAACACAAACATGAATTTTAAAACAAATAATGCGATAGAAAGCAAGAAGCCATGTAACAATCTATTTTGATACTTTCACACTAACAGCTTCAACAAAAAGTTACATTTGCGAGTTAATATTATATTCAACGAACTTATTTTTATAATGTCTATGCTGCCATAAAGAAACTTATAGCTAGAGGCTACGGTAACAAAGCTCTTTCCAATATTGGGTATGCTAAGTGTATATATATTAATCTATTGCCAATAAACAAAAAAAGCCCCCTTACAAGAAGGGGGCAATAAGTACCATCGCTATTATTACCCCAGTTATCGCAACCCCCGCCACATAAGGCTTCATGATACTTATCAATAAGTTGAGAATAGCCGATAGATTCAATATGCATCTATATTCGTGGGTTTTAGTCACAAATGTCGCCACTCTGTCGCCACTTTTTAGTTTGAGTATGAGTGGCGACAGAGCAAGAAAGTGCTAAAGAAAACTGAGAGGGTTTTTAGTGACGGCGTCTTGAAGGTGTTCAGGGGCGAAATGGCTATACACCATTGTTTGCTTAATATCGGAATGACCTAAAATGCGTTGCAGTACTAAAATGTTGCCACCGTTCATCATAAAATGGCTGGCGAAGGTATGACGCAATACGTGTGTCGTTTGTCCTGTAGGAAGGTCAGGGAAACACTGGCGAATGCGTTTATAAAATTGCAAGTAATTGGTATTGAAAAGCGGCCCATTTCCTTTCTTATAAATCTCTTCATATAACTCGGGTGAAATAGGCACAGTGCGGTTACGTTTACCTTTGGTGTTGGTATACGTAATTTTATGCTTGGTTAGCTGAGAGCCTTTAAGGTTTGCCGCTTCCATAATACGAGAACCAGTGGCAAGGCAGATTTTTATAACTTTAGCGATGTCTTCACCGTTGTAGGTTTTACTCACGAAATCGAGAAGATAGGTGATTTGTTCGTGGGTTAAAAAAGTGAGCTCTTTTTCAGGTATTTTGATCTTTTTAATGTTTTCGAAAGGGTTAGGGTAGTTCCATTCATTTAAGCGGTGCAGCTCATTAAATACGGCTTTAATTAAAGTAAGCTCTAGATTCTGAGTTTGCGGCGACAGTTCTTTTTCGTCGCTTATAACAGTATTGCGCCTAGCTGCACGATAGCGAGTAAAATCCCTAGCATTGCATTGGGTTGCAATAGGGTTACCCATTAATTTGCAGATAAGCTGTAATCGGCGGTAACACATCTTACCGGCTTTAATATTTTTACCGTGATATTCAAACCACAAATCAATCAATACTGACAGCCGACGATTATCAGGCTTTTCACCAAGCCAAGGCTTTTCACCAAGCCAAGGCTTGTCATTCACCTCTTTCATTGTATGCAGTTCAAAGGCGAGAGCTTCACCTTTGGTCGCAAACTTCTTGCGCACACGCTTACCATTGCGCCCCTGAGGGTAGCATTCGCAAAGCCAGCTTCTATCTGTTTGTTTTCTAATGGCCATAATTCACAATAGCTGTATGTATACACAGTTATTGTATAGGTGAGATGCAGTAAATCAATGTTTATTGAAGGGAGTAGAAACAAACGGTAAACATAATTTTACCTAATAACCCTACGAAGTTGATGAAAATCACCCATTCATCATGTTCATTCTTATATCAATAAGTGCGCGTAGAATATTTTAGAACTTAGAATGATATTTGTTGTTTTTATAAAAATATTATTACTATCAGCAACCCAAGATGGATTGCTGATAGTGATGATTTTATAAAGTCAGAGCGTGTAATTCATCTTTATATGAGGCGATTGGTGTATATAAATTATGAAATGCTCTTCCAATAGCACCGTTAAAAAGTACCATCGTTGGTTGCTGGGATTTAGGCCCTGCACTTAATATGTGTTCCATAGATATTCCAGGGTAGGGATCTATGTAGAAAATTTTGGTCATCCCGAGCTGATATGCTTTTTTTGCACAAAGTTCACATGGGCTTGCAGTTGTAAATAGGAAGCCGCCTTCGATACCACTACCGCCATCTTTAGATACTTGTAAGAAAGCATTTTCTTCCGCATGTAGTGATCTTGTATGGACTTGGTTTTTTTCGTCTTCTAATTTGTTATATTCTGATTTAAAGCAATATGAATGGTTGTAGCCTTTATCTTCAATTTTCTTGAAAATAATAACTTTTGATTCAATTTGATTTCTAAACTTTTCATTTGTTAGTTCAAATGGGCTATAAGCTAATTTATCATGTCTATTCTGTAGGTCATCTACATTGCGGAGATTGCAAGGTACTTGTCCATAAGGTGCATCATTCCAGCCAACAGCTTTTATAGAAAAATTATTTTTAGTGACGACAGCACCAACTTGTCGTGATAAACAGCCTGAGTTTAATTTCGCAGTATAAGCCATTTGCATACAGCGTTCTTCGGCTGAAGGTGTAATTAAGCCAGGTTTTTGGGCAAGGCAAACAAATTTAATCAATTGATTTGCAAGATGTTCCTCACTTGAGTTTTTTAATTGTTCATCTGTTGCGTTACTATCTACGTATATATCTGCTCGTTGTAAGCACCCTTGAATATCTTGGTCTGTGAAGCTCTTTGCATCATCAAGATCGAGGTCTGAATATTCACTTTCATCAATTTTATCAATGCTACTTTGAGATAATCCCTTTTGTTTTAATCTATTTTGTCTAGTTTCTTCATCACATGAGACAGCTAAGAGATAGAAAGAGGCGTAACGTTCCTGGAAGTAGCTTGCTTCTAGAGGGTTTCTAATTGCATCAATAGCAATATAAGTACTTTGACCATTGGTTTTATTGACCTCATGAATGTCACTTATAATATTTTTTGTTACTTCAGCAATACTATAAAACTCACCTTTTTTTACTTTATGTTCGATTACTGAGCCGGATCGGCGAGCGTTTTTACCTAATTTTTGGTAAAGCTCTATAAAATTTGCTTCCTCTAAATTTGTTCGAATTTCACTTGTAAGCTTTGATAAATAATCAATGTAAAAAGCTTTGCCAGTTTGTGTATTTTTCTGCTTTTTTAGTTCGGTTGAACTTTGAAGAAGAAATGCCGTATCACTTTGCCGAATGTAGCTTTCTTCATCAAGGAAACTCCGCAGCTTGTCTAGATCTGGGTTTTCCAATAGCATCATTGTGAGTACAGAACTTACTTTAAGGTGTATAAATGGTTGCCAATTATTTTTAAAGTATTTATGTAATATTTTCTGCTTTCTTTGTTGATTATTATCAGCAGTATCACCAATGAATAATGATTGTTGAATATCCTTTTGAGAAGACGCGAGAGTTTTTGCTGCTGTTGTACAGCCACTACCAGTACGTCCAGTTAGGCCTATTAGTATAAAATCTTCATTTTTACTATGCAGTTTCTCTAACGCAGAAGATAAGTAATTATTATTGCTCATATGTATCCTTGACATTTAATTACCAATTGATATGAAACTGGTATTTTTCGATATTATATACCTTAAAGATCAGATAGATATGCTTTAGTACACAGTTTAGCAATGAAGTTCTGTGCCTTATGTCAGTTCATCGTACTAGGCATTCTGGTCGGCATTTTAATAACTCTGATATGAATCACGATTAATAATGCTCTGATACCATATGATGTTCTTAGTTTTAACTGAGAGGTTAACAATGGAACCGATATATACAGAAGTCACAGTCATGAATGAATCAGGTTGTAATACGTTAACTAATCGGTATATCGATGGTCAATGCACGTGGTTCAGGGAAAATGGTTCAATTTGTGAAGTAGCACATTACTTGATGGGTATGCTTCATGGAGAGAACGTAGTGTACCAAAGTGATGGAACAGTTAAGTCTTATGATTATTACTATTTAGGTAATAAGTTGAATAAGTCGTAGCTGTTAACAGAGTTATTGAAGTTTAGAGAGAGTGTGATGTCTTTATTTAATAAATATAATCAACGAGATATTCAAGATAGACAGGTAGATACTTTAATCGGTCTAAGCAAGGGGTTAATTGCGGATGGAAAAATAGTACAAGCTGAGGTCGAGTTTCTTCTTAGTTGGTTGATACAAAATCAACAATCAGATAATCCTATTATATTGAATCTACTCGATAAAGTAGAGGCTATCTTAGAAGATGGAGTTGTTGACAAGGAAGAAGCTTCAGAGCTACTAACTCTTTTGCAAAACCTTAGTGGCGATACTAGTGAAATAGGTGAACTTGCCAAAACATCGTCTTTACCAATTGATCACCCAACACCAAAAGTAGAATTTGAAAACAAAAATTTCTTATTTACTGGCACATTTGCTTTTGGTACTCGTTCAAAGTGTGAAGATCAAATTAAAAGTCTAGGTGGTAAGCCGATAAAAAATGTAACTAAAGCATTGAATTATCTAATTCTAGGTACATATGTAACTGATAGCTGGGCGCACGAAAATTTCGGGCGAAAAATAGAGAAGGCAATGGAATATAGAGAAGATGGACAGGATTTGATAATTATTACTGAAGAGCATTGGCTCAGAGAAGCTGGTCTATAAGCACCTAAAGGCATTGGAATATATGGTATGAAACACCCCGGTATGCTTAGTTTTCGCACACGTCTATCATTACGACGTTGATGGTCACATTTACAATGCCATGTTCTATCGATTGTTTTTAATAAGTAGAGGTGAACACTGATTTTATATACAGGTGCTGTGCTATCTTGTTTAATAAAATGAAATCAAAATTAAACTACGATGTGTGAAAGGACCTTAAAATGAAGTATCGAGATCGTGGGCATAAATTATTTACAGTATTACTGTATGTATGTCCATTTTTTGCGTTTATCTCTATTAAATTAAATCTTGATTATTTTATCATGCCATCAATTGTTGGCTTTTGTATGTCTGCACTTGTGCTGGCATGTGAAAAGCCTGAACAACAGCTTGGAAAAGGTCTAATTTTAATCTTTGGTGGCATTTTTATAAACCTAGCCTTAGGTTTTTTTGAAGGTCTTATTAATCCAGATATACAGTCTAGCTTTTTAACTGGTTTTGATTTTATGAAGCAAGCCTTTCCGATTGCTTTTTTTGGAGCTGGCGGTAGTGTTATTGGTGCTCATGCATTGAAATCATCACTTGACAATGAACCGTCATCTAGTGTTGTTGTTTTTGATAAAAACTATAAACTTAAAGAGTTAGAAAAAAATATAGATTCATTACAAGAAAAATTAAATGTTTTAATTGTAGCAATAATGCTTTTATCTCTAATTTTGATTATCTCTATTGTGATAAATTTTATTAAATAATTTTTAACTTACTTGTAATTAGTAATAATCATGAATATGGGATAGCTAATTTTAATAACTAGCGTCCCAATTTTTATTTAAATACGTCTCCCAACACAATGAACCATAAAAGCGTGATAAATCTTTTTTGCGGCACTTATTTATCCATTACATCAAATTTACCTCTAACCTAGCTTTTCAGCTAAACTGCTGATTCTTTGCATTGTATCTTTGCCGTCTGCGTAATGTAGATATCGGTGACAATTTGGACATAATGCAACACAATTTTCGACAGTATCAGGCCCACCATCCTTCAATCGTATTAAGTGGTGAACTTCTAAAAATGGCTCACCATCTGCTTTCTTAAAAGGGGCCTCTTGCTTGCAGAGTTCACAGTGACCCTTTGCTCTTCGTAGTACCCAACCTTTAACTTTTCCAGAACGTTTATAAACTTTCGTTGTTGTTTCTGCATAACCCGGGTTTTCATCGCCTTCAGGCTTAGATGGTTCTTTTTTACTTTCGACTATTTTAATTGCATCTATTTCAAATTGGCTAACATCTAGGAACGGTTTGTTCATTCTTTCAGAAACAAGTCGCTCGATTAGTTGAGCGTGGTTTACCCCAACATTAGAAAGAGGAGATAAGCCAGAAACAATGGGTAGATCCATAAGCGTAAAGACATAAGATATGTTAGACATTCTTCGACCATAGGCTTTAGGTGTACGACCATGTTTAGCTGAAAGAGATTTGTAATACTCGTTCTTTACATAGGGGGTGCAACTGATATCTTTTTGCTGCATTTCTAAGTAAGCATTTACAGCATCGGATATTTCTTCTTCAGACCAAACTTGGTGTGCCATGTTATTTATTTCTTCTTTGATAAGTGTTGAATGCCTCTAGCGCCATTCATGGTAAGTGTTTAAATCAACAGCAGTATTGTGCTATGTCACGCAATCTGAACTTTTCTGCATGGAATTTAATCAGTTAAATGCTTGTATATATAGAAGTGTTAGGAGGATGAATGAAAAAATTACTATTGAAGTTCATTCCACAGCGTACAGAGTGGTTAGTTCAGGATGATGGTTTCTTATGGATTAGCATCGACGGTAAAGCTGTTTTATTTGCATAACTAAAGGGAAAGTAATGAACAAATGGATTTTGTTATTCATGCTTTTTTTGCCCCTTCAAGCTAACGGCCAATTAGTTGCTTGGACTGGTATGAAAACCGAGAAATTACTCGTGCTAAGTGAACAAGGGGATAGAGGGTTTCAGTATGCAATGATCTACATTCTTGGGGTTGTAGATGGTTTAGAAGGGCAAAGGCGAATATCGTATCAATTCCCATGTAGGCAAGATAAGGATGTTACAAATCAACAGATAGCTCTGGAAGTGATTGATAACATGAGGGGGTTAGACAAACCAAACGAACCAGCAGGGAAGTTAGCTATACACTCATATCTGAGTATTTACTGTATTAATGAAATGTATGAGTAAGCCGCTTTTGCGGCATACGTTTTAAATGTGGTTACTCTTTTCGATATGTTTAAATATCTTTTTACAGATATCTTTTATTTCAGGAGTTAGTTCCCAATCTTCGCTTTCATTCATTAGGCGAACGGAAATGCGGCAAAGCTTAACTTTATCTTTGATGGTTCCGCTTTTATCTGCAAAGAATCTGCGCTCTGTAGGGTGATTATTTACAAAGCCTTCAAGGTAACGACCGATACCTGTGTCATTTCCATAATCGTTTTGCAGTATAGCAACAGGGTTGAACGTTGCCTTTTCTTTTAAGTTAAATGTATCCCAAAGCTCTGTAGTTGCAGCTTTTAATATATCTTCGGGGATATAATTTTCGATTTCTTTGTATGGTAGAAGTAAGAAGCTATTACCTAGGTCTTGTTCTAGCTCTTGAACTCTTGTTCCTTTACTTTGTATATCACCATCAGCAATCAAGAATGCTTTGGCACAAAGTTTTGGAGCTGCTGTGGTTTCATCTTCAGTGTTCTCATTATTACCAAAATACCAATGAGTGATATTACTACCTTGGTATTCAGTGAAAATATAGTGAAGATTTTCTTTAAAGCTAGATAGTTTATTTGCTTCTTCTTTATGTTCAGATTTTAGTCCATCAATATACTTTTTCATATAAGCACGTAAATAGAGCTTATCTGTCACACCTTCAACCCAGATTGAACAGTTTGCTAGTAGTACTGAAGATGCTCGAACACCTAAATCATCAAGTACTTCTGTATCTTTGGCGAGGCTATCGACACATGTAAAAAAAACACTATCGTTTTGCTGTTCTTGGAATACTCTCTGTATACCGACATCACTACGTTCTTGGGCCATATCAATAAAATGGTTAGAATGTGTTGTAATGAAGTACATATGTTGTTTTGTATTTCCCATTATCTCAATCAAAGCTCTTTGCAAACTAGCGTGTAGATGGGTTTCAGGTTCTTCAATAAAAAATAATGTTGGATGCTTAGCTGTAAATATAGGGAATGTAAGTATAATTATCGTTTGAAGACCATCACCAAGTTCATATATTGGTCTTTCTTTTTGCTCGCCAATTTTTATATAAACTACATCTTTCTTTTCAATAGGTGATAGCGATACATTTTGGTTGTCAAAAAAATATAATGATAGAAATGATTCATAATTGCTAATAATGTTTTTAGAATCATGTCCGCCAAGATATAACCTTTGAAGGTCATTAAATATACTAAATCCAGTAAATATATTTTGGCTGGTATTATTATCAAAAGATAGATTGTAGTCAGATTGTGTTCTAATTAGATTTAAGTCTGAAAGCTCATTGGACTTTTTAAAAATAACATCATCATCATTTTCTTGATCTATTTTATATAGAGGTCTAAGGCCTCTTAATATTGGGATGTAAATTTTTCTGAAGTTGTATTCTGAATTTAAGGCTAATCTTAATCCAGGTTCTTCAACGATATCTTTTAATAGTATATTGAATATTTCAGAATGATCACTTTCTCTTTTTTCCTTGATTTTATGTGGGCCGCTAGTAGGTATAATATTTGAATGAAGAGATGATTCTATGAATTTTGATATGTCAGATAGATATTCGTAGTCATAAATTGGCTCATGATTGTTAATTTTATCTTTTAGCTCACTAATGATAGGGCTCCAATTTTTATAACTATCATATTTGCTAAACTTAATGCCATCTATTTGGTATTCAATTTTGGATGCAAGCTCATGAATTGAATGTTCATTTGACTTCATGAGTAGCTCTTTACCAAATAGAGTTCTAATTAGTCGACTTTTTCCACTATTATTTCCGCCAATAAAAAGGTTAACGCTTTTTAAACTTGGAAGAAACCATTGTGTTGAGCTTTTATTTTTAAACGATTCGCTTTCAAAATCACGAAATGTTATAGCATCAAGGTATTGAACAATGTGTTTAACGTCAGCATCATTCATATTCTCTGCCAATTATTTTAATTAAATCATCTTCAACTTCCATATCTTTACCATTGAAGTTCATATACATCTTGCCGCCAGGCATACGATGCAACTCGTTAATAGTCGTCAGCCCATCAAAAGAAACCAAATACTTCCCACTAATCACTTTCGTGTTACTCGTATCCACAAACAACTTCTGGCCTTCATGCTCAACCAGCATCAAATGCTCAGCCTCTGGCATACCTTCCAAAAACTGTGGGTCAAAGAACATCTTACCTTTATCGATCAAATCACCGTTCTTCAGTTCGAAGTAGGGTAGTTCAACTTTGCTTGTTGCTGCATTAGGTTTCCCATCCTCATACATCTCACCCTCACCAAGTAACAACCACTTTAATGAAACTCCAGTAGTCATATGTACACGTACTGCGATTTCAAAAGGTGTTTGATCACGCTGATGCCAAGTCGAAATAGTACCTTTGCCTACTCCA
>SWCB01004466.1_pt1 | contig 11342 bp, 10 predicted proteins | sample 4692901 | NCBI WGS metagenome assembly SWCB01 (sample SAMN10267276, study PRJNA491770) | bioreactor metagenome | isolation source: DHS bioreactor inoculated with subseafloor sediment | place: Japan: off Shimokita Peninsula | collected 2006-08
ACGTATGAGCAGTTCCTCGAGTTGCTCGGCCTGCTGAAGACGCTGGGCGACCAGGTGTATGGCGTCCGCATGGCCGACCCGGCGGGCATTCCCATGCAATCGCTGCTCGAGCAGCCGTTCCGACATCGCAGCCTCACGGACACCGGCTCCTTCAGCCCCAGCCTCTTTGCCTGGATGGGCTGGCAAGCGCGCATCTGCGATCTGAAAGCTTGCCTGGCGACGACGCACCTGCCCTGCGCTGAGACCTTGCGCTTCAACCTCGAACTCGGCGATCCGATCGAGCGGTATCTCGATGTTGACGAAGCCTGGCGCGGGATCGGCGGGGAGTACATCGTCACGCTTGGGCGAGAGAGCAGCGCCGCCAGGGGAAGTGATCCGAAGCTGCCCACGCTGCGAACCACGGTCAACGCTTTCACCAAGCTCTGGTTTGGAGCCCAGGCGGCGGGGACTCTGGCGGTGACCGATGAGATCGAGGGGCCGGCGGACCTGATCGCAGCGCTGGACCGCAACATCATCCTGCCGCCGCCGCACCCGGATTGGGATTACTAGAATTGAGAGCAAGAGTTCACCACGGAGTTCACGGAGGACACGGAGCAAGAGTGGGAGGGTGACAGGAAGAGAGAGCTGAAGGAACTATGCCAGGGCAAAGCGCAGCGACGCCCTGGGTACATCCGAGCCAATACCATCCCATGCGCTTCGGGATCAGTCACACGAGCACCCGCCGTCACCTCCTCTCTCCTCTCTGTACTCTCCGTGTCCTCCCTGAACTCCGTGGTTAAGAACAAGGACCACACAGATGCCAAGACCGTACCCACCCGCCATCCTCGCCATTGGCCGCAACTACGCTGAGCACGCTGCGGAGATGGGCGGGGAAGCGCCGACCAGGCCGGTCGTCTTCATGAAGAATCCTGCGGCGGTGATCGGCGAGGGCGAACCCATTCGCATCCCTCGTATCTGCACGGAACCGGCAAACGACGACGGTTCGCCGCGTGAGCAGGTCGACTTTGAGGGCGAGTTGGCTGTGATCATCGGCCGCGGCTGCCGCGATGTGACCGAAGGTGAGGCGCTCGATTTCGTTGAAGGCTACGCCGTTGCCAACGATGTCAGCGCCCGCTGGTGGCAGAAGCAAGGTTCGGGGGGTCAGTTCATCCGCGGCAAGAGCTTCGACTCCTTCTGCCCATTGAGCGCTGTCGTGCCGGCGAGCGAGGTCGGCGACCCGCAGGACCTGGCTCTGGTGACGAAGGTCAGCGGCGAGGTGATGCAGACCGGCCACACCCGCGACATGATCTTCCCGGTGCGGACGCTGATCGCGGAACTGAGCCGGGGCATGACGCTGCTCGCCGGCACGGTGCTACTCACGGGCACCCCCCCGGGCGTGGGGGCAGGCCGCACCCCGCCCCGCTTCCTGCGCGATGGCGATGTCGTCGAGATCAGCATCGAGCGTGTGGGCACGCTGCGCAACCCGGTCGTCGCCGAGTAGCGGATTCCCGCGCCGTACGACGCCAGATCGGCGATATGATGGAGTGACGACGACCGGGCGGCCGAGGAGAGCCGGCGGCCAGATGCGGGCAGGAATGCAAAGGAGATGGGCAGATGAAGTTTGGCACGAATCTCAATGCGGTGCGCTCCGCAATCGTCTCTCACGCCAAGTCGCCGGCAGAGGTACGGCGGGAGGCTGCGGCACGGGCCCCGGTCATCACCATCTCCAGGCAGGCGGGCTCCAACGCCCCCGCCATCGTTGAGTCGCTGATGCACCTGCTTAACCAGCGCCGGCCGCACGCACCTTGGAGCCTCTACGATGCGGAACTCGTGCAGCGCGTGGCGGAGGACCACGACCTGGCGGAGCACCTGGTACACGCCGTCGAAGAGCGCGACCGCAGTTGGATCGAACAGTTCGCCGGCGGCCTGACCGGGACGCCCAGCGATGTCGACGTGGCCATGAAGATCGCCAAGACGGTTCGGGGCGTGGCGGCGGTGGGACGGGCGGTCATCGTCGGCCGAGGCGGGCAGGCCATCCTGCGTGGGCTCGCGCACGTCACGCACATCCGCCTCATCGCCCCCGAGGACTGGCGCGCGGCGCGGTACGCCGAGGCGGAAGGCCTGGGCGCGGGCAAGGCCCTGGCCGAGATTCGGCGGATCGACGGTGAACGCCGGCGCTTCGTCAAGCTTCACTTCCACCAGGATCCCGAGGACGCCTGGCTGTACCACCTGACGCTCAACGTGGCGCGCACGACGCCGGAGCAAGCGGCGGCGGCGATTGTGGCGCTGGTGGAGTAGCGGGCCGGCTGGGGTGACCTGGGGTGGTTGGAGGGGCATACCCAGGGCGGCGCTTCGCTCTGCCCTGGCTTGGCTGGAGTAGAGGCGCGGCGTTTGGCCGCAGGGGGCTGGCGATGACGAGGACACCAAGGCGCGGGTTCACGCTAACGGAGCTGGTCGTGGTCATCGTGCTGGCGGTGATCGTGGCGGCCGTGGCGGTGATGCTGCCGGCGAAGGGTGGGTCCGGATCGTCGCCACGCACTCGATCCATGTCGAACCTACATCAATTGACCACTGTGATTGCCCTCTACGCCTCAGACAACGGCGACCTGCTACCTAACCCGTTCGACGCCACCGTACGAAATGCAGAGCCTTGGCAGATCTATGTCGGCAAGGGCTCCTGGGAGGAGGCCAACGTGCCAGCGGACTCGTGCAGTTACTACTGGGCAACTCTCGTAGCTCCTTACATTGGCGTACCACCGGTTGATTCAAGTGTCGCCCCTCTCGACACACACAGCGAGAAGCGCTTTGCCGCCGAGTGGGGAACCAAGGCTCTCATTCCCACCTCCTACTGGTACAGCGCTACGGCCTATTACAACCCATCCCGGTTCGCCGGTCCGCAGACTGGGTCAACCGCGGTGGGTGGTGTCTGGGAGAACATTCGCCGCAATCCCTACGACGAGGTCACACACCCTGGGCTGAAGGCGCTGCTCTTCGAGAAGCAGGACTTCCGACACGCCAGGAAAGTGCTCTTCGCCCACCCGGAGGCCGACGCCGTGATTGGCATGGCTGACGGATCCTGCCGCACAAGCCGAAACGACGAGAGCATGGACGCCATCCAGCAGGACCCCGCACTCGCTCCCTCCGGCGGCAACTGGGCGGATCCAACCCTGGCGGAGTACGGCATGGACTCCAAAGAAGAGGGGCTGGCCGAGCAGCAAGGGCTCTACCCGGCCTTCTACCACTGGACGCGCGACGGCATCCACGGACGGGATCTGCTCTGAGGGGGCGGGATCGGGGGTGATCCGGGGGTACCCAGGGCGGCGCTTCGCTCTGCCCTGGCATAGGGGGTGCAGACGAGCAACCAGGCACGGCCGGTGATCTTGTGGGGGTTGGCTCTTGTCTTGAGCGGGGCTAGCCGATACCCTTCTCGGTTCCCCAGCGCGGGGCTGTGGCGGAATTGGCAGACGCGCTAGGTTCAGGTCCTAGTGGGATGAATAATCCCGTGGAGGTTCGACTCCTCTCAGCCCCATTCCACCCGCGCGAGCCCATCAGCAATGATGGGCTTTGTTTTTGCGCCGATCGTCACCCTCCCACAACCCAAACACACACCGCCCCAGAATCCCGCTCAGCGGCCCCGTTCGCAGCGCCTGAGCCGTCCCAAAAGGGCGTCGATATCCGTATCATGGGCCTCCTGCGCGGCAGTTGCGCCAGCCCCCATTTGTACGCGCCAACACAGGAAGAGCAACATGATCCGCATCGCCCCGTTTCGAGCCCTTCGCCCCGGACCCGGCCTGGAAAAGAACGTCGCTTCCGTGCCTTACGACGTGGTCAACACCGCCGAGGCCAAGGCGCTGGCCGAGGGCCTGCCCGAGTCGTTCCTGCACGTGGTGCGGCCCGAGATCGACCTGCCCGAGGGAACCGACCTTTACTCCGATCCGGTCTACGCCCAGGCCAAGCAGAACTTCGAGCGCATGCAGAAGGAAGGCTGGCTCATCCGCGAAGGGGCGCCCTCGATCTACCTCTACCGCCAGATCATGGACGGGCGGCCCCAGACCAGCATCGTCGCCTCCTCCTGCGTCGACGACTACAACCAAGACCTGATCAAGAAGCACGAGAAGACCCGCAAGGCCAAGGAAGACGATCGCACGCGGCATGTGCTGACGCTGCGGGCCAACGCCGGCCCGGTCTTCCTGACCATGCGCGACACGTCGGTGATCGCCGACCTCATCGCCAAGGACATGCAAGGCGAGCCCATATATGACTTTACGGCGGTGGATGGCGTGCAGCACACGGTCTGGATCGTCCCCGAGCCGCAGGCCTACGTCGAGGCGTTCAAAGAAGTCGGCTGCACCTACGTGGCGGATGGCCACCACCGCAGCGCTTCCGCCGCCCGGGCCGGCAAGGAGCTGCGCGAGAAGAATCCGAATCACACCGGCGCTGAGGAGTACAACTGGTTCCTCACCGCCATCTTCCCGGCGAGCGAGCTGAAGATCCTCCCCTATAACCGCGTGGTGGCGGATCTGAACGGCCACACCGCCGAGGCCCTGCTCGAGGCGGTGGGCAAGGTCGGCGCGGTTCGCCCCCTCGCCAGCGGTGAAGAGCCCAGCCCGCCTCGGCCCGGCTCCTTCTGCATGTACCTCGCCGGCACGTGGTACTCGCTGGTCATTCCCGAGGATTCGATCGATCGGGGCGATCCGGTGAACTCGCTGGACGTGGCGCTCTTGCAGGATCGGGTGCTCTCGCCCCTGCTCGACATCGACGATCCGCGCACCAGCGATCGCATCGATTTCGTGGGCGGCATCCGGGGCACCAAGGAACTCGAACGCCGGGTCGATAGCGGCGAGATGGCGGTGGCCTTCGCCCTGCACCCGACGACGATCGAGCAGCTCATGGCCATCGCCGACGCCGGTTTGATCATGCCCCCCAAGTCCACCTGGTTCGAACCCAAGCTGCGGAGCGGTTTGCTCGTGCATACCCTCGACGACTGAGAATACGGCCCACACGTTCCCTTTGACATCCGCGGCAAGCGCGGAGGAGTGCAGACCGATGAAGATCCTGATCGCTGACAAGTTTGAAGACGCCGGGCAGGCGGCACTGAAGGAACGCGGTTACGAATTCGTCTTCGAGCCGGATCTCAAGGATGAGACGCTCGTGGCGGCGCTCAAGGAACACGATCCCGACGCGCTGATCGTTCGCTCCACCAAGGTGCCCGCCGACATCATCGCCCAAGTGGGCAAGCTGTCGCTCATCATCCGGGCCGGGGCCGGCTACGACACCATCGACACCAAGGCGGCCCGCGCGAGGAACATCGCCGTCGCCAATTGCCCGGGCATGAACTCGACCGCGGTGGCGGAATTGGCCATGGGTCTGCTCCTCTCTGTGGACCGGCGCATTCCCGACCAGGTCGGCGAGCTGCGGCAGGGCATCTGGAACAAGAAGCAGTGGTCCAAGGTGGGCCAAGGGATCAAGGGCAAGACGCTGGGTCTGATCGGCGTAGGCCAGATCGGCAAGCTCGTCGCCCGCCGGGCTCTCGCCTTCGAGATGAAGGTGCTCTACACCGATCTCGTTCCCTGCGAAGAACTCGACAATGACGACCGCGCCCAGCGCGTGGAGCGGGAAGAACTGCTCAAGGCGGCCGATGTCGTGTCGCTGCACGTTCCCGCCATGGAAGCGACCAAGCACTTGATCAACGCCGGCGCCCTGGCGCTGATGAAGCCCAGCGCGATCCTGATCAACACCACGCGCGGCAGCGTCGTCGACCAAGCGGCGTTGGCAGCAGCGCTCAAGGCGGGCAAGATCGGTTTCGCGGCCCTCGATGTCTACGAAGGCGAGCCCGCCGCGACTGACAAGGAGATCAAGAACGAACTCCTGGACTTGCCGAACTTCTATGGCACGCACCACGTCGGCGCTTCCACGGAGCAGGCGCAGCTCGCTGTCGCCGAGGAAGTCGTTCGCATCCTCGACGAATACAACGCCAGCAAGAACGTGCTCAACTGCGTCAACTGAGACCGGCGTCGTCACTGGTTTGAAACCCCGCACCCTGAAATGAAAGATCCCAGCCATGAGTGAGCGCATCTTCAACTTCTCGGCCGGCCCCGCCATTCTTCCCGAGCCGGTCATTAAGCAGGCCCAGCAGGACATTTGGAATATCGAAGGCTCCGGCATCGGCATCATGGAGCACAGCCACCGCGGCCCCGTCTATGACAAGGTGCACGAAGACGCCATCGCCAACTGTCGCAAGCTCGCCAACATCAGCGATGACTACGCGATCATCTTCCTGCAGGGCGGGGCCTCATCGCAGTTCTTCATGGTGCCCATGGCCTTCCTGGGCAAGGACCAGACCGCCGACTACCTCAACACGGGTGTCTGGTCCAAGAAGGCGATCAAGGAAGCCAAGCGCTTCGGCAACGTGCACATCGCCGGCACCTCAGAAGAGACGAACTTTTCCCACATCCCGAGCGACGCCGAGATCACCTACTCGGACAACCCCGCCTACGTGCACATGACGTCGAACAATACGATCTACGGCACGCAGTGGCAGACGGAACCGACGATTCCCGCCGGCTCGTTCCTCGTCGCCGACACCAGCTCCGATATTTTTAGCCGGCCCATTGACGTTTCCAAGTACGGCATGATCTACGCCGGGGCCCAGAAGAATCTCGGCCCGTCCGGCGTGACACTGGTCATCATCCGCAAGGATCTGCTGGAGCGGGCCAACACCGATGTGCCCACCATGCTCAACTACAACACGCATGTCGAGAAGAACTCGCTCTTCAACACGCCGCCGGCCTTCGGTATCTACATCATGGGCGAGATCTTCAAGTACATCCTGGAGATGGGCGGCTTGGAGGGCATGGCCAAGCACAACCAGAAGAAGGCGGCTTTCATCTACGACGCCCTCTCCGAGTCGGATCTCTGGCAATTGCCTGCTCGGGCGGATTGCCGCTCCCTAATGAACGTCTGCTTCCGCACGGCGTCCGATGAACTCAACGCCCAGTTCATCAAGGAAGCGCTGGCGCAAGGCATGTCAGGGCTCAAAGGCCACCGCGATGTCGGCGGCATGCGGGCCTCGATCTACAACGCCTTCCTGCCCGCCGGCTGCGAGGCGCTGGGCCAGTTCATCCGCGACTTCGCTAAGAAGCACGGCTAAATCAGAACCTCGAGATACGAGCGCCAGCCGCGGTCAGCGCACCGCGGCTTTTGCATGCGCCAGCGCATTGTCAATCTCTAAACTCTCTGCTGACAAGCACAAGACTCCGAGCGGAGCGCCGATGGGAGAAACAGTTCACATGAGAGTCGTTTATCACTTAACGTTGGCGCACCACGATAATTATTGGAATACCGCAATCAAGCGTTTGCATTTTGGCTAGGCGCGGTAGGCTGGGTAAGGTGCACGCCACGCCGCGTCACCAACAAACTCTCTTACGAACATCGATTTCACCTTGCGGAGACACCCCCATGTTCTCTTTCTCTTCGCGTGGTACGCGCCTCTGGACCGGTGTACTTCTCCTGCTCACGGCACTCTGCGCTTCCACAGCGCACGCCAAGTGGTACGCCTCCTCCACCAGCAACACGCAGTACGTTGCCGGCTGGACTCAGATGCCCGACTTCGACCAAGTGCGCAACGGCCTGGGGAACGACGGCAAGATGTACTGTGTCCCCACCTCCGCCTTGAACATGATGGCTTACATCGCCCGCCATGGATACCCAGAGATCGGCCCCGGAAGCCAAAACTACTACTCGTGGTACTCGCCTGACAACGTCAACCTGGCCACCGGCAACCTGATCGTGATGGGCTTCGTCATGGGAACGGATGCCTTTGACGGCACGGGCGGCAACGGCTGCATGGACGGCCTTGTCAACTGGCTGCCTGGCGGCTTCCTTATCTTCAACAAGTGGGCCGGCAACGGTTCGCCTCCCCGCGTCAGCGACCTGGGGACCCATCTGCTGCTCGGCAACGTGGTGATGCCCGTTGTCGGCTGGTATGACACCGATGACTACCCCTTCATCTATCGAAACGGCGGACACGCGCTGACTCTCACTCACGTAGCTCGCTCCGGCAACAACTATGAGATTCAGTGGCGCGATCCGGCCAATGAGCAGGACGACCTCGCCACCCAATCGCTCTTCACCTCACACGCCTACTCCACGCAAGCGGAGTTGGTGTTCCGAGATGGATTCAACCCGATGGTGCTCGACAAGATCGTCGGTTACGGCAGCGCCTATCTCGACAGCTACTACGCCATCATGCCGGTCGTCGGGCTGACCCAGAACGAGGACAAGCTGAAGCTGCGCTTCATCACCCCGCGCTGGCTGACCGATGTCGGCAGGCCGCTCTACCGCTTCGTCAACTCTCCCAGCTCCCAGATCCTCCGCGCTGTCCTCAGTGACACGGGCCTCTGGAGCATGTTGCTGACGGACGATGGCAAGATCTGGAAGTACGATCAACTCAATCCGGACATGGTCGAGGTCGCCCTGATCGATGATCCCAAGGATCTGGTGTTCAGCCGGCTCGGCAAGATGTACACGCTGGGTGGTCGAACGCTGCGCTGCTTCGTCTTTGACGAGGAAGGCAACGCAACCCAGGAGACCTTCGCCATCGTCTCCCTCAATGCCGATTCGCTGATCGCGGACGACTTCAGCGACTCCCTGCTCCTGCTTGATCCGGTCGCGCGCCAGATCATTCGCTACAACTACGAGCTGACGGAAGTGTTGGAGACCATCGATGTGGACGTCAACCACCTGCGCGGCAAGGGATCGGTGGCGGTGCGCCCCGGCGATGGCCGGATCTTCGTGACGAGCGACGCCAACACGGTTCTGTACGAGCTCGTCGAGAGTGATGGCGTCTACACGCCCGTTCCCTTTGCCGAAGGCTGCATCAATCCCACCGGCCTCAATGTCACGGACGACGGACAAGTCATCGTCTCTTGTGACGGCAGCGTCATGGTCTTCCAGGAAGCCGACGGTGTCTGGCAAGAGAACACGGAGCACCCGTTCTACGGCTTGGAGGGTGGCGAGAGCCTCTACATCCCGACAAGCCGCACCAACTTCGACCGCAGCATTCACGACACGCCCGCCTACCGGAATGTGCTGCCGACCGAGTTCAGCGACCCCATCGCCGAATGCGAAGGCGATCTGGACGAGGACGGCGACTGCGATCAAGCGGACCTCGGCATCCTGCTTGCCTCCTACGGCGTCGACGGTGGCGGCGATCTCGATGGCGACGGCGCCACGACCCAAGCCGACCTGGGCATTCTGCTCAGCGCCTATGGCTGCCGACCCTAGGACTATGGCGCGACGTAGGTCCGATACCGACAGTCCCGGCGACCGCTACAGGTTGTAAGCAATACGACTGGTAAGGTCGCGAGGTGTGTTGGCCGCTTTGGCCGACGTCCGCCCGAACGCCGGCCGATAGAGGGATTGGGCGATGGGCCCGGCCGCCAACCTGCGCGCCAAGAGACATGAATCAAGGAGCCAGCATGCGGGTAGAGAAGGCAGCACATCGGAAAGCATTCACGCTCGTTGAGCTCATGATCATCGTGGTGCTGCTGTCCATCCTCACGGCCCTGTCAATCCCGCGCTACGTCAATGCCCGAGAGCGTGCGGAGGAGGCGGCAGAGGTCAAGATCGTCAAGTCCGTGCGGACGGCGATCGAGGCCTATCGAGCCGGGCAGATCATGCATGGTGGCGGCGCGGTCTTCCCTGAGAAGCTCGACGACGCCCCGACGGAATCGGACGCGGGGCCGACCAACCCCTTCTTTGTTCACATCATGGACATCCCGCTCACCTCCGGGTGGGAGAAGGGCTCGACGATCCACACCTACGTCTCGCCGTCGGGCAACGAGTTTGTCTACAGGCCGGAGACGGGACAGTTCCAGTAGGGTCGCCTGCCGGATAGCCACCACTGCCGCTCAGAGCCTGAAGAAGAAGAACACCAGCCCCGCCAGGAAACAGACGACGAGCCCGCCGACGATCAGGGTCATGACCCAGGGCGAGCCGCTGGGAAGCGAGAGTTGCTGCGTGGCCGACCCCTCCAGTTGAGCCTTGAAGGGCTCATCCAACCGCCAGGCACAGGAACACTCAGGGCAAACGGTCGCCCCGTCGCGCGGATCGACGGCGAGCGTCTGCAGGTCGTACCCGCAGTGCGGGCAACGCTTGTGCAGGAGCAGGGCCGCCCGGTTGCGCTTGGTGCGTGTCTTGCGCTGAGCCATCCAGGGAACAACGACGCCCCCGAGCAGGCAGGGCACGAAGACAGCTCCGATGAGCACCGGGTTGGTGATCGTACTCAGAAGATCGTTCCAGGCCGATCCCCCTTCCAGGATGACCTCGAGCAGCAGGCCCAGGGGCGCGAGCAGGACGGCTCCAAGCGCCAGGGGCAGAATGATGCGCAGCATCCGCCGCGCCCCAGGCTGGATGGACTCGGCGATCTGAGCCAGCGACGCCTCATCGATCAGGCGGTGCTGGTGCATGGCGTACATCCGCAGCGGGTCCAGGACCTTGACCACTCGACCGCGAGCGTCACGCACTCGGGGTCTGAGTCGGGCTGAAGGCTCGAGGTCGTCGTATGCCATGATTGCGTCAGGCTCCGACCCATACGCGAAGACGCCCCTTGGCGCCCCCCACCCCCCCATGGACGACCTGGCGAAGCCACCTGATGCAGCCATCTTCCTGGACGCGGGGAGCGCAAGAGAAAGGCATGACGACGAAGTCGCCATGCCTGTGAGTGTCAATCCAGAGTCAAACATCAGCCACGCCACCCCCGGGGGGTGGCGTAGCCCGCCTTAGAGCACTTTGCGTAATCATGTTCTGTATCCACAAGACGTGAAGTAGTTGGCGCACTCGTCGATGCTCACTCTGCGGAAGGCGTTGCCGGCGGCATGGACCAGGCCATCAAGGGTGTCCGCCGCCGCTCGCTTGAGCCAGGCCTTGACCTTACTCCACAGCTTCTCGATTGGATTTAGATCCGGAGAATACGGCGGCAGCCACCAGAGGCTCGCTCCCGCCGATTCAATGGCCTCTTCGACACCGGCGACCTTGTGTGAACTGAGGTTGTCCATCAACACGATGTCGCCCGGTCGCAATGCCGGCCCCAGACACTGCTGGACGTAGCCAAGGAACGTCGCGGCGTTCATGGCCCCGTGCAGCAAGAGCGTCGCCTCGGGGATCACGCCGTCGGGACGCATGGCGCTGAGCATCGTCGTCGTTTGCCAATGTCTATGAGCGTTGTAAAAGCGGCACCGCTCGCCGACCGGGGCGCGGCCGTAGACCCTGGTCATGTTGGTCTTTGCCCCGGATTCATCGAGGGATACAAAGCATTTGGGATCAACGAAGCGACGAGCAATCGCGAAGTTTCGACGTCTCCG
>SWCB01004780.1_pt1 | contig 11322 bp, 9 predicted proteins | sample 4692901 | NCBI WGS metagenome assembly SWCB01 (sample SAMN10267276, study PRJNA491770) | bioreactor metagenome | isolation source: DHS bioreactor inoculated with subseafloor sediment | place: Japan: off Shimokita Peninsula | collected 2006-08
TGTCTTAAGGCAAGAGGTACACCGATATCGCGGTAAACCATGGCTTGATCCCCAAGGCTTTAAAGGCGTGGATGCACAATGTGGACACTGATGTAGTGCCATCTTCACTGCTAATATTTCTTCGGTGGAGGTTTCACTGCTTTCAAGGGAATGATGGAGTCGCTGTCGCTGGCTAGGTGATAGCAAATTAAGCTTTTGTAATAATGGAATAAATTCTTGTTCATTCATGAGAGTAAACCATTGCAGTTCTTCACACATAAATTAAGTATGATCGACCTACAACAGTTTGCTCAGACATAGCCAATAGTAAGGCACTCGTCGATAAATGTGAGGCTAACTTTTACTGGTGCTGCAAGTGGCGGCGATTTTTCTTGGCGGCATTTTTTTCGATATATTCGATAATCATACCGGCGATATCTTTTCCTGTTGCCGCTTCAATACCTTCAAGACCAGGTGATGAGTTAACTTCCATAATTAGTGGGCCGCGTTCAGATCGAAGTAAATCGACCCCTGCAACGCTTAATCCCATTGCTTTTGCAGCTGCGACTGCTGTTTTGCGTTCTTCTGGTGTAATACGGACTAAAGATGCGCTACCACCACGGTGTAAATTCGAACGGAATTCACCATCGGCTGCTTGGCGTTTCATGGCTGCAATGACTTTATCGCCAATCACGAAACAGCGAATATCAGCACCGCCTGCTTCTTTAATATATTCCTGCACCATGATGTTGGCTTTCAGCCCCATAAAAGCTTCAATAACACTTTCTGCAGCCGTTTGGGTTTCAGCCAATACCACGCCAATACCTTGAGTACCTTCTAATAATTTAATGACCAGTGGCGCACCACCGACCATTTTAATTAAATCGGGCACATCGTCAGGTTTGCTGGCAAAACCAGTGATCGGCATGCCTACACCTTTACGGCTTAATAATTGTAAAGAGCGTAGCTTGTCTCGAGATCGTGAAATGGCAATTGACTGATTCACCGAGAACACATCCATCATTTCAAATTGACGTAATACTGAACAGCCATAAAATGTTATGTCTGCACCAATACGTGGAATGATGGCGTCAAAACCAATTAAATCATTACCTTCAAAATGAATAGAAGGCTGTACCGAGTTGATATTCATATAACAACGCAGGGCATTAATGATAACCGCTTCATGACCACGAGCTTCACATGCTTCACGTAAACGGCGGGTTGAGTATAGGGTTTCGTTCTGGGACAGAATGCCAATTTTCATTGCGTTTCTCGCGACTTATAAAGGGTGATATGGGATCAGTGTGGGAAGTTTGGCGAACTTCAATTTGCCGAATAATGGCAATACTGAATAAGTGGCGACTATGCTCTTAAATGTTAAAAAAATCGAGATATGTGACGATGATATTTTTTTATCGAGTTAATCAAAAGCATTGATTAATGCCAGTTCATAAAGCAAAAAAGCTTTTGGGTTATTATGCTCAAAAAGCTGTACGAGCTGTACATCCTATCAATAACAATGACTTACAGGTCATCATTTTGGATTGCAATACTCTTTTTGATTTTGTTCGGCTTTTTGGTGTTTTATGGTTTGAATGGTGTACTTCAATAAAAGGAAGAATTGCAAAGGAAAGAAATAACATGGATGAGTGTAGGTACTGGTGGCAATAATACCTCTTGATTAAGCCGGATAATATTCACGAGTTTGAGTTTTTTCATTGTTTTGGTTCGTTCATCATTAATCTCATTGGCATGATTAATATACGTGGATCTTTCTTTAGTTGCCTTGAAGGAGGCAAATGGTAAGGGCCAGCATGTTGCTGGCCTTGAAGTTATGTGAGCCAGAAATTAACGGTAGATACGTGGGTTGGTTGCACCCCAAACAGTGTAATGTTCTGGCAGAATACGATTGCTTTTCTCTTCGGTCTCTTCGCCAGTGATTTCTTCAAAGCCTTGACGGCCAAAAATAACCACTTCCTCGTTGGTCTGTACGTCGATGATGTCTGTGACATCGACCATGGTGGTGTTCATTGATACCATGCCCATCACGCGAGCACGCTGGCCGTTGATCAGTACCTCTGCCTTGTTACCCAGAGAGCGGGCAAAGCCGTCTGAGTAGCCGATAGGAAGGTTTGCCAGTACAGAATCGCGCTCTAGTACTGCGGTACTGCCGTAGCCGATGGTGCTGCCTGCTGGGAAGTGGTGCAGTGACGCAACATGTGTTTTGAATGAAACAATGCGCTGGTATGGTGCTGTTGCTGGGTAATCGCCGTAAAGCATGCCGCCTGGGCGAACCATGTCTAGGTGAGCTTCAGGTAAGTTCAGCGTAATGTAAGAGTTGGCAACATGTAGGGTGACGTCCTTACGCTTTAGATCGGCGCTGTCCATCAGCCATTTCGTTTCTACCTTGAAGCGCTTTACCTTGCGCTTGATTTCGTCAAGGCCTTCGTTCGGGAAGTGGGTCATCATGCCTACGATTTCCAGATTGGGATCGCCAGCGATTTCGACACCTTCTACCTGACCTTCATAAGTTGTCAGATCCAGGCCGTTACGCCCCATGCCAGAGGTATTCAGTGCTAGGTGAACCGGAATAGTTGTGCCGTTTGCTCGGGCGATTTCGATGACTTGATCGGCTTGTGCCTTGGTACCGATTAATTCTTCCATCTGGTATTGCAGGCCGCCTTCAATTTCATTTTTGCTCGCGGCACGTACTCGCATGATTTTGCCGATGAAACCGTGCTTACGTACCACACGAGCTTCTTCGTTGCTGGTGATCCCAACACATGGCACTTGGTTGGCGATGATGGATGGCATTAGGCCTGCGATACCATTACCGTAAGCGTCGGCTTTCATGATAGCGCAGATTTTTGTATCGGCTTTTAGCTGGTTTTGAAGTAACTGAATGTTGCCAGAAAATGCTTGGGTATCGATTTCTAGCCATGCATTGCTTGACTGAACGCGCTCTTCGCGCTCGTTATTATCGAAATCGACCAGCAGAGGGGCGGCATTGGCGGTAGTTTGACCCATTAGGGCAAGAGCAACCAGGCTAAGTTTCAGTTTCAAAATGTATTTCCTTTTATATATATGATGTAAAAAATGGGGTGAAGTTACAGCGTGAATAAACGCACAACATCACGAAGCGCAGTGGCTCTGCGCTTGAGCTCTTCTACCCCTTGTTGTGCATCTTGTGTTGATAAGCGGTTTTCATTGGCGCTGCTGCTGAGTGTGGCAACATTGGATGATAAGTGTTCAGCGGCAAAAGCTTGCTCTTTTACTGACTCGGCAATTTCTTCCATGCCTTCGGTTACTGAGGTAATTTCAGTTCTAAAGCCATTAAGTGATTGATTTGCTTCATCGGCATATTGAACGCAACTATCAACTTGACCGACTGCTAGTTGCATTGTGTCGGTCGCGCCACTCGTATCGGTTTGAATAGTATTGATCATCGACCCTATTTCGATCGTTGCCTTGGCGGTTCGTTCTGACAATTGGCGGACTTCGTCGGCCACTACTGCAAACCCACGGCCTTGCTCTCCGGCTCGTGCCGCTTCGATAGCGGCATTGAGCGCCAGTAGATTAGTCTGATCGGCAATATCTTTGATCACCTCAACAATGGAGTTGATATCATTGGCGCGGCTGTCAAGCTGATGGAGTCTTTCGGCAACAGTGTTGGTTTCCTGTTGGACATTTTGCATACCGGTGACGGCATGATTGATCGCACCGACCGTGTCTTGGGTATGCAGTTCAAAGTGGGTCATTTTTTGGTTGGCACCGTTGACCACTTCCGAAATGCTTTGTGAACTGGTCGCCAACTCTTCGATTGCCGCTGCACTGTTGCCAACGTTTTCTGCCTGTTCGATTGAGCGCTTTGTGACGGCCTGAATGAGGTGATCAAGTTGGGTGGTGATCGCCGCAACGCTTTCGGTGCTTTGGCTAACCTCCATTAGGCGCTGGCGTAATGCTGCCATAAAGGTATTGAACGAGTGCGACATTGCCCCGATTTCATCCTTACTGCTCACTGGCACTTGTTGTGTGAGGTTCCAGTCGCCATTAGCAATGTTGAGCAGTACGGCATTTAGCGTATTGATTGGTGCAACAAGCTGATTGGCGATCAGGCGGGCAGCCACTAGTGCTAGTGCCAAAACGATCATTGCGGTGATACACACTTTCTTGAGTTCGCGGTTTATCATGGCATCAACTTCGCTCAGCGAGATATCGACCCCGATCACATAGGTTTCTCCTTGATGATTACGAAACGGGACGAAAATTGAGCGGTATCGGCCGTATTCACCTTGGTACTCTTCAAATTGGATTTGTTGAGTCAGGAATGCTTTTCGAAGCATTTTTGGAACGATTTTGTATTCTTCTTGGAACCAGTTTTTATAGTGGCCAGAACGTGCTTCTTCTTTTGTTTGATTGATGTAGGTGTAATATATCCGACCGTTTCTCATCACGGTGGAATAGGTCCAATCTAGCTCTGAGGCTTGGGTGAAGCTGGTCAAATCCTGGGAAATTTTGTCGTAATCGTTGTTGGCTTTGTTTTGGTGATCATGACGTTCATCACCGATAATTTTTTGGGTGGCATTGGCTGCTGTTGTTAGTTCCGTATTCAGGCTGTTAAGTGTTCTGCTTTGTAAAGCTTGGTAGGAAAAGGTAGATAGCACCAAAATGATTATGAGTGAGAGACCAGCAAAGCATGCTGATAATTTCATTTTAAGATTCATATTATTTCTTCTTATGTGTGATTTTGGTTCCATTATTGCGTTGCAAATGAAATGAGCGACATAAAAACATGGCACTTAAATAAATGAATGCTATTCGCTGTTTTTCTTCTGAATTTACTGAAAAAGGGATGATTGCGGAGAAATGCAGAGGGGGATTGTGTCGATGGTGACACAATCCCCGGCATAAAAGGTGTGAAAGGTGCGAGAGAGTGAGCTGTTATTCCATATGTAGATCGAGCGGGGTCTTGCTGCTACGGCCTCCTATCTCTCGGGTGAGTTTAGGGACGAGATAGCCGGAAACATTTTCCAGCAGGCCTGCCATTAGGTGGCGCGCTTCAGTGTCATCGACCATAAAGTGGGCTGCGCCCTGTACTTTGTCTAAAACATGAAGGTAATAGGGTAAAATACCGGCTTCAAACAAGGCTTCGCTGAGCTGAATCAGGGCACCGACTGAATCGTTGATCCCTTTTAATAGTACGCCTTGGTTAAGTAGAGTGACATTTACGCGTTTGAGTTTTGTCATGGCATCGGTTAGTTCATCATTAATCTCATTGGCATGGTTAATATGGGTAACCAGAATCGTTTGTAAGCGACTATTGCCAATTAATGTACATAACTCATCAGTAATACGGTTAGGTATGACAACAGGCAGGCGAGTGTGGATACGCAGACGTTTAATATGAGGAATAGATTCTATTTTATCAAATAGCCATGCTAACTCGTGGTCTTTTGCCATTAATGGATCACCGCCAGATAAAATGATTTCATTTAATTCTGGGTGTTCGGCAATGTAGTTCAGCGCCATTTTCCACTGTGTTTTACCGCCCTTGTTGTCGCTGTAAGGGAAGTGACGGCGAAAACAGTAGCGACAATTCACCGCACAACCACCTTTCACTATCATTAACGCGCGGTTTTTATATTTGTGGAGTAAGCCAGGAATGGCGTTGTCTTGTTCCTCTAAAGGATCGAGGGAATACCCTTCATGTACCTCAAACTCTGGCTCTAAAGGCAGAATTTGTCGCAGTAGTGGATCATAGGGATTGCCAATTTCCATTCTATCGACAAAGCTCATTGGTACGCGTAACGCAAATAACTTTTTGGCAGCTAAGCCCTTTTCCCATGGTATTGGATCTATTTTTAGGGTTTTTAGTAGCAGAAAAGGATCTGAAATCGCATTAGCTAGATCATTAAGCCAGTTTTGCTCAACAGTTGAGGCGTTTCGGGTTATTATATGCGGCATTAAATACAACTCGAAGATGTGTAAGAGGATAGAAATGGCGTCTTTCAGCACCAATGAATTCCGCAGCGGAATGAAAATTATGCTAGATAATGAACCTTGTGTCATTATCGAAAACGAATTTGTTAAGCCTGGTAAAGGTCAAGCATTCAGCCGTGTAAAAATCCGTAAGCTACTTTCGGGTAAAGTTCTTGAAAAAACGTTTAAATCTGGCGAATCAGTTGAAGCTGCCGATGTAGTCGACGTTGAACTTGATTACCTATACAACGATGGTGAATTCTACCACTTCATGGACAACGTTTCATTTGAGCAGATTGCAGCCGATGTAAAAGCTGTTGGTGACAATGCGAAATGGTTGGTAGAAAACAACACGTGTACGCTAACACTTTGGAACAGTAATCCAATTATTGTTACCCCACCAAACTTCGTAGAACTAGAAGTGACTGAAACTGATCCTGGCCTAAAAGGTGATACACAGGGTACTGGTGGTAAGCCTGCAACACTTATTACGGGCGCCGTTGTACGTGTTCCACTGTTCATCCAGATTGGCGAAGTGATCAAAGCTGATACGCGTTCTGGTGAATACGTAAGCCGTGTGAAGTAATATTTGCTTTCACAGGTAACAAAGAAGTCGCTAAGGCGGCTTTTTTTATGCCTGCAATTCAGTGATTTTGCTTAACTTTCACTGCTTTACATTATTTTTTTATGAGGTCAGTTGTACAGCTGCAAGTGTAAGCTATTGTTTATATTTATTTGTATTTAGAATGAGAGCCATTAATGCATACATAATAATTATATTGATTGGTGGGTTATATGGATTTTAAGCCTCAGGCACAAGCTGCGCTAAAGAAAAAACTGTCTCTTCCTCTTGCTGGCGGTATTTTAGGTATTGCTGCATTATTGGGGTTAGCGAATAATTCCGTTTTAATGACCGATGCGGGATATACCTATGTGCATCAGAATAATGTGACAGGCGAATTGGATGTTTTTAGTGAGCCTGGTATTCATTTTCGGATGCCTTTTTTGTCAAAGATCACCCAATACGATCAGGTTATTACCGTTTCTTATGGTAATACAACAGGCGAAGATTTCTATCAACGCTTACCGTCTATTCAAGTCCGCTTTGCTGATACCTATATTGGTAGTATTCCCGTTACTTTCCGATTTAAGCTGTCTCAAAACCCTGATGCGGTGATCAAAATGCACCGAGAATTTCGTAATAACAGTAATTTAATCGATGCTTTGTTGGTTAAAAATGCACGAAATGTCACGGTGATTACGGCGACTCAATACACCGGAGAAGAATTTTTCCAAGGTGGATTAAATCAATTTAAAACAAAGCTTGGTGATCAGCTGCGTGATGGCATTTATATGACCGAACGAAAGCAAGTTGAAATTGAGCAAATTGATTTAGCGCCAGTCGGTATTAACCAATCTAATTCAAATAAATTGCAACGCACCCAGCAATTGGTATGGAAAACCGTGCCCGTATTAGATACAGATGGTAACCCTAAGCGTCAGAACAACCCATTACAGCAGTACGGTATTGCGGTTACGCAAGTGACCATAGGGGACCCTTCACCGGAAGAGCAATTAAACAAGCTATTGATGGATAAGAAGCGGTTAGTTGCTGATCGTATTCGTGCCATCCAAGAACAAGAAACATCAAAAGCACAGGCAGAAACGGAACAGTTACGCAAAGAGATTCAACGTACTCGCGAAGTACAAGATGCGCAGAGAAATAAAGAGCTCGCGATTATTTCGCAGCAAAAAGAAGTGGAAATTGCCCGTCAAATTGCAGAGCGAGAGATTGTTGAAGTCGAAAAGACCAAGCGTTTAGCGGAAGTTGATAAAGAAAAAGAATTGGCGATAGCGCAAGCGAACTTAGCAATTCAAAAAGCCAATGCGTTATCAGCAGAATACGAAGCGAAAGCTATTTTGTCGAAAGGGCATGCTGAAGCTGAAATCTTAAAATCAAAATATGATGCTTATGGTGCAAACCGCGATGTTTATTTAGCTGAATTGAATCGTGATGTGTCCACTGCGTTGTACAACAACTTGAAGAACTATCAAGTACAGATGCCAACTAACTATTTTGGTGGCAGCAACGCAGGCAAATTGACAACGAATTTGGATGTAATTACGGGGTTGGGGGCATTAGGGATTTTAGAGAAAAACCAAAAACTCGCCGATACCAATCAAAACAAATAGCGCGCACAAATAGTACGTATTTATTTGATCAAAAAAAAGCACCGCCTAAGCGGTGCTTTCTACATTTTGTATACCAATGATAATTAAATCATGAATACAAAGATAATTGCTAAAGCAGATACTAGGAACGCTGTCGCGTAACAAGCGATCTTACCAACCACACCTGTGTGGAATTTAAGATCGTGCATACCATGATGTAGACGGTGCATTGCATGCCACATTGGTAGTGCTAGTGTCGCGATAGTAAATAGAGCGCCAATGAAGCTTGTTACAAAGCCTGATACGCGCTCATAACTCATTGCATCCGCATCAAGTATGCCTAGTGGCACCATGATACCAAGAACAAGTACAGTTACCGGTGTTAGCATTGCGAACCAAGTACCACCAGCACCAAACAGACCCCACCATACAGGTTCGTCAGAACGCTTAGGATTTAGATTTACCACGTGGTTCTCCTTAAACTAACACTAGAACGACCAGTGAGATTGCAGCAACTGCAGCCCACTGAGCTAGTACAATAATCGTCTTATCAAGCTTTTTGCCTTTAATTTTAATCGGCACTACTTGAGGCATCATGCTGAAGAAGGTTTGTGCATGGAACAAGCTGGCAAGAAGCGCAAGAATGTTTAATACCACCACAATTGGGTTAGACATAAAGCTTAACCAACCCGCCCAAGCTTCTGGTCCTTTCACTAGGCAACCTAGACCGAACGTCAGGCAGATAGTGAAAAAGATCAAAGGTAGAATTGTTGCTTCACGCACCATGTAGAAGCGGTAGAAAGGATCATCTTTCCACCAAGTACGTGTCATTTCGCGAACGTAAGGTTTACGGTTGCTCATCCTTATGCCTCCTGAGGCTTAATCATGGCAATAACAAAATCTTTAGAAGATTCAACTTTACCTTGGTTAACCGCTGCTGCTGGATCGACGCTCTTCGGACAAACTTCAGAACAGTAACCAACAAATGTACAACCCCAAGCGCCGTTTTCGCCGTTAATCAGCTTCATACGCTCTTGGGCACCGTTATCACGGCTATCTAGGTTGTAACGGTGTGCTAGTGTCAGTGCAGCAGGACCAATGAATTCAGGGTTCAAACCAAACTGAGGACATGCTGAGTAGCAAAGACCACAGTTGATACAACCTGCAAATTGCTTGTACTTAGCCATTTGCTCGGGTGTTTGGTTATTCGGACCATCTTCAGGGGTACGGTTGTTACCAATGATGTATGGCTTGATAGCTTCAAGACGTTCGATGAATGGCGTCATATCAACAATCAAATCTTTTTCGATAGCAAAGTTAGCCAATGCTTCGATTTTTAGACCATTTGGATATTCACGTAAGAAGGTTTTACAAGCTAGCTTAGGTACCTTGTTAACCATCATGCCGCAAGAACCACAGATCGCCATACGGCAAGACCAACGGTAAGCTAGATCTTTATCTAGGTTATCTTTGATGTAACCCAGTGCATCAAGCACTGACATGGTGTCGTTAAATGGTACTTCAAATAATTCAAAATACGGTTCTGCGTCTTTTTCTGGATCATAACGCAGGATTTCTACTTTCTGGATGCGATTGCCTGACATTATGCCTTCTCCTCTGCTTGCTTCGCTTCAGCTGCTTCTTTTGCTGCTGCTTCTTCAGCTGCCGCACCGTATAAACGAGCTTTAGGCTGAGACTTAGTGATTGTCACGTCGCTATATTCAATACGAGGTGCTTTATCACCGTTGTAGAATGCAAGTGAGTGCTTCAGGTAGTTAACGTCATCACGTTCTGTGCAGTTGTCATCTAGACGTTGGTGTGCACCACGTGATTCGCGACGAAGAATAGCTGAATGAGCCATTGTTTCTGCCACTTCCAGACCGTAGCCAACTTCGATTGCATAAAGCAGATCGGTGTTGAATACTTTACCTTTGTCTTTGATGCTGATTTTCTTATAACGCTCACGAAGCTCTGCTAGTTTATCAACAGTCGCTTGCATTAAATCTTCTTGGCGGTAGATACCACAACCCGCTTCCATGGAGTGACCCATTTCAGTACGGATATCAGACCAATTTTCATCACCTTCTTGAGACATCAGCGCATCAATACGATCTTGAACTGCTTGAATCTGCTTAGTGATAGACGCTTCATTCCAACCCTTGAATTCTACTGCACGCTTCGCTGCACCTTCACCCGCAAGGCGACCGAATACAACAAGCTCAGCTAGAGAGTTAGAACCTAAACGGTTAGCACCGTGAAGGCCGACAGATGAACATTCACCAACAGCGAACAAACCAGAAATACGCGTTTCGTTATTCTTGTCTGTTTCAATACCACCCATGGTGTAGTGAACAGTTGGACGAATTGGAATTGGCTCTTCCGCAGGATCCACGTTTACGTATGCTTTAGATAATTCACAGATGAACGGTAGGCGTTCATGTAAATATTCTTTACCTAGGTGGCGCAAATCAAGGTGAACCACGTCGCCCAATGGGTGCTTGATGGTGTTGCCTTTTTGCTGCTCGTGCCAGAATGCTTGAGAAACTTTGTCACGTGGACCAAGTTCCATGTATTTGTTCTTAGGCTCACCGATAGGAGTTTCAGGACCCATACCGTAATCTTGTAGGTAACGGTAGCCATTCTTGTTTAGCATGATACCGCCTTCACCACGACAACCTTCAGTCATCAAGATGCCAGTACCAGGTAAACCTGTTGGGTGATACTGAACGAATTCCATATCACGTAGTGGTACACCGTGGCGGAACGCCATCGCCATACCATCGCCAGTCACTATGCCGCCGTTCGTATTACAGTTATAAACACGACCCGCGCCACCCGTTGCTAGTACAACAGATTTAGCTTTAATACAGATCAACTCGCCTTCAGACATGTGAATAGCGACAAGACCTTGTACTTCACCTTCTTCAACCAGTAGATCAACTACGAAATATTCGTCAAAGCGGTTGATTTGCTTATATTTGATAGATGTTTGGAAAAGCGTGTGTAGCATGTGGAAGCCGGTTTTATCTGCAGCAAACCATGTACGCTCTACCTTCATTCCGCCAAAACGACGAACGTTCACATCACCGTTTTCTTTACGGCTCCAAGGACAACCCCATTGCTCTAATTGGGTCATCTCGCGAGTCGCGTTTTCTACGAAATATTCAACAACGTCCTGTTCACATAGCC
>SWCB01003785.1_pt1 | contig 11321 bp, 10 predicted proteins | sample 4692901 | NCBI WGS metagenome assembly SWCB01 (sample SAMN10267276, study PRJNA491770) | bioreactor metagenome | isolation source: DHS bioreactor inoculated with subseafloor sediment | place: Japan: off Shimokita Peninsula | collected 2006-08
ATACCTGGTTATCCTGTTTCTGCATATTTTGTTTTTGAAGCATTTGTAAAACCTCTTATATATAAGGCTTTGAATATGAAGGAGCCCAAGGGTATAACTACCGAAGCAATTCTTTCTAAAAGAATGGTATCATCCCTTAAGCATAAGGAATATACAAGGATTAAGCTTGGCAGGGTGGATGATAAATTAATTGCTACTCCTTTAAATAGAGGTGCTGGGGTTACAATGTCATTAGTTAAGGCTGATGGAATAGCTATTATACCTAAAAATACGGAGGGTATTGAGGCAGGAGAGAATATTGAGGTTGAACTTTTAAGAAGCTTAGAGGATATTGAGAACACAATAGTGTCTATTGGAAGTCATGATATTTTGATGGATATTTTAGCTAATATAATCCATGAAAACAATGCTACTACAAGCTTATCCTCTGCCCATGTGGGAAGTATTGGAGGGGTTATGGCCATTGGAAGAGGAGAAGCCCATATAGCTCCCATACATTTGCTTGATGAAGAAAGTGGAGAGTATAATATCAGTTACACAAAAAAAATACTAAGAAATAAAAACATAGCATTAATAAAAGGAATAAAAAGGATTCAGGGTATGATTATTGAGAAGGGGAATCCAAAGGGGATTAAAGGTCTTGAGGATTTACTTCGGGAAGACATAATCTTTGTAAATAGACAGAAGGGCTCTGGAACCAGAATCTTATTAGATTACAAGTTAAATGAAAAGAATTTAGATTCTAAAAGAATTAAGGGATACGAAAGAGATATGACTACCCATATGACTGTTGCATCAGCAGTACTATCTAAAACAGCAGATGTAGGAATAGGAATTCAATCTGCTGCTAATGTAATGGGTCTTGATTTTATACCTATAGGAGAAGAGGAATATGATTTTATAATAGAAGAAAGGTTTTTAGAGGAAGAAAATATTAAGATATTTATAAATGTATTAAAGTCAGAGGAATTTAAAGAAAAAATTCTAGAAATAGGTGGGTATATATTAGAAAATCCGGGAGAAATTTTATCCATTTAAACCTATAGGGGGGATAGCTATGTATGATAATCTAGGAAGAAAAATAAATTATTTGAGAATTTCAGTTACGGACCGCTGTAATCTTAGATGTAAATATTGTATGCCTGAAAGTGGTATTGATAAAACCGCCCATGAAGACATATTAAGAATTGAAGAAATCGAAGATATAGTTAAAGCTTCTGGGAAGCTTGGAATTAACAAAGTTAGAATAACCGGTGGAGAACCCCTTGTTAGAAACGGTATAGTCGATCTAATAAGTCGTATAAATAACATACCTGAAATCAAAGATATTGCTATAACCACTAATGGATCACTTCTAGAAGATCTTGCTGTTGAATTAAAGGAAGCTGGATTAAAGAGAGTAAATATTAGTATAGACACTCTAAATCCTGAAAAATATAGGGATATAACCAGGGGTGGGGACCTAAATAAAGTAATGAGAGGCATAAAGAAGGCAAAGGAGATAGGATTGACACCTATAAAGTTAAACGTAGTTTTAATAGGTGGATTCAATGATGATGAAACCCATGAATTTCTGAACCTTACCCTAGAGGATGATATTGATGTAAGATTTATTGAGTTAATGCCCCTGGGTGAGGCTAGTACATGGGCTAAAAGAAACTTTATACCTAATACAATGATATTGAAAAAGCATACACAGCTAATACCTCAATTCGAAGTTGATAAGGGAAGCCCTGCTAAATATTATAAGTTACCCTATGGTAAAGGGAAGATTGGCCTTATTAATCCGATAAGTAGTCATTTTTGTAATAGCTGCAATAGAATCAGAGTAACCTCCGATGGAAAAATTAAGCCTTGTTTACATTCTAATGGAGAGATAGATATAAGAGAACTTATAAAGAAAAACATGACTCTAGAAGAAATAATGGAATTTGCCATAGGGTCGAAGCCAAAGAGTCATAGGATTAATGATACTGAATTTGTTCCGATAGTAAGAAATATGCATCAAATAGGAGGTTAATATGGGATTTACACACTTTAATGATAGCGGAAAGGCTAAAATGGTTGAGGTAAGTGATAAGAAAGACACTACAAGAATTGCCATAGCAAGGGGAAGAATTAAGATGTTACCTAAAACCTTTAAAATGATTATTGAAGGACAGATGAAAAAAGGTGATGTGTTAGCAGTTGCTCAAGTAGCTGGAATAATGGGATGTAAAAAAACAAGTGAAATAATTCCTATGTGTCATAATATATTTATAACGGGAGCAGATATTGAATTTCATCCAGATGAAGCTGAAAGTAGTATAAATATTGAAGCCCAGGTCAAAACGGTAGGTAAGACAGGGGTTGAAATGGAGGCTTTAAGTGCAGTATCCATTGCAGCCTTAACCATATATGATATGTGTAAGGCTATAGATAAGGGTATGACAATAGAAAACATAAGGCTAGTGAAGAAAACAGGAGGCAAATCAGGAGAATATAAAAAAGAGGGGGAAAAGTAATGGCAAAGGTAATGGCAATTAATATTAGTGAAAAAAAGGGTGTTCCTAAGGAACCTATCAAGGAGGGGAATTTCATCGAGAACTACGGGCTAGAAGGGGATGCCCATGCTGGTAAATGGCATAGACAGGTAAGCTTGCTTGGTCAGGAAAGTATAGATAAGATGAAGGCCCTAGGTATAAAAGGATTATGTGTAGGGAAATTTGCTGAGAATATAACAACTGAGGGAATGGAGCTTTACACTTTACCCATTGGAACAAAACTAAAAATAGGTGATACGATACAGGAGGTAACTCAGATCGGTAAAGAATGCCATGCTAAATGCGCAATTTTCCAGCAGATTGGAGATTGTATCATGCCAAAGGAAGGAATATTCACTAGGGTCCTAAAGGGTGGTAAAATTAAGGATGAAGATGAAATTAAAGTAATTGAATAATTCAAAGGAAAGGTCATAACCTTATTATAATAGTGTGATATATCTTCTAATCTATGGGTATATCTATAATATAATATATTATATATTTTTGAAGGGAAGTCTCATATGAACTATAATAATAAGTTTTTTAAATATAATTTGGCCATATTATTGATTCTTTTAATATTCTTTTTCCTTGGACAAATAGAGTTTATTTTAATTCCTCTAAAGGGAATATTGACAATAATATTGTTACCCTTTATTGGAGCAGGTCTTTTTTATTACTTACTAAGACCGATAGTAAGGTATTTAGACAAGAAGAAGGTAAATAGAACAGTTGCAGTAATAGGTATTTTTTTAATTATTATTGCATTTATTGCTATTTTTATAGTATATGGTGGATCATTTTTAAAAGAGGAATTTAGAGATTTTTATGACACTTTTTCAAAGCAACTTCAGATTGCTCAGAAAACCACCCAAAACATTTTAAATGAAGGTGAGTGGTGGATATTTTCAATACAGGATTTGGAAGATAAGTCTATAGCAGCATTGGATTTAGGGTTTAGGAAACTTGGAGAAAATATAGCTAGTTGGATAGCTGTCATTGCAAATGCAGGTACTGTAATAGTATTAATACCCTTTGTAGCATTTTTTCTACTAAAAGACGATAAATTATTTTATAAAAATATTATGAGCGTAATTCCAGGAAAACATGAGAAAACAGCAAAAAAGCTCTTAAAGGAGATTGATAATACCCTATCTATATATATTACAGGTCAATTAATTGTAGCAATGTTTTTAGGTGCTCTTACCTATGTAGGGTATTTAATTATTGGTCTGCCAAATGCCTTTATATTAGCTGTTTTTTCAATGGTTACATCAATAATTCCATTTTTAGGACCCTTTTTAGGAGTTCTTCCTGCTATATTTATAGGATTTACTATTGATTTCTTTATGATTATAAAAATCTTTATTGTACTTATTTTAGTTCAGCAATTAGAAGGAAATTTAATCAGACCTAACATAATGGGAAATCGTCTACAGATACACCCTTTAACAATAATATTTCTTGTTATTATAGCAATATCGTTATATGGTTTTGTTGGTGCATTTATTGCCATACCAGTATATGGGGTAATTAGAGTTATAGTTCGACATTATATTGGTGAGTATTTGTCCCGAAATTAAATAATATTTACTCTATATAAAGGCTATCTCTTTTTTAGGAGATAGCCTTTATATATTATCATTATTATTTAAATGTTTTAAACTTGAATGCCCTGTGTTGATTCTTTATTACAACTATTATTGTTTTCTTCATTTATTTGTCTTGGGAAAAGTGTAGGGAATGTTGTGCAAATTGGTGCAGTTTCAGCAGCAAGTACTGGGAAACCACTAGAAAGCACACAAAGTTGAACAGGAACAATAATTTTCTTTTCACAGGTTACACAAAGAGAAATAAGCAAGTTAGCTCTTACAGCACCGGTTTCAGGATTGACTCTTAAATCTCTAACGATATTATTAGTTGCAAGTCTAGGCTGACATAAAAGATTACAGAATTCAGTAAATCTTGGTAGGAATGCCCCTTCTGATACTGATGGTAGACATAGTTCAAAGAAATTTGTTAAAACAAGAGGATTGTTTCGGGGAGCGATTTGCACTTCTGATCTTAATGTTTGAACAAATTCAGAACAGTCATCTCTAACTAATACATCTATTTCTACTATAACATTACCTGAGATGCCAATTGTTTGAGTACCAAATATAGGTGTGCCAAGTTCTTCGTCGTCACAGTCAGAGGTGTCGGTGTAAAGCAATCTTTCGCTTGCAGTACCGTCTGGACCTATAACTCTTATGTCTTGATTGTTTTGTTGCACAAATTCTGCCCCAGAGATTTCAGTTTCTGGATCAACAAGTAAATTTCTCATATCATTTATATTACCAGGATTAAAGAATTTTCTACATCTAACATCTACAATTCTAACAATTGTAGCGTCTGTATCTAAACTCGGGGTTAAAGGTTGATTCTGAATTGTTCTTAATCCTTGTAAATTAAATAATGCAGCGTCATATACTTTCTGTGTATATATAGATTCAGATACTATATTGTTTAATGAACCATCAAATTCACAGCCCGTATTAGCTGTACAACATTCTTCTTCTATACCTATTACTCCATTTGGTTGTTTTCTATTACATGACATTTATAAATGACCTCCATTTGTTTTAGTTTTTGGGGGAGATATTATTCCTCCTTCCCGATAACAATATATGTCCTAGGACATATATTGTTACAATTTTTAAAATAATTATCATATTTAAAAAATTGACAAATAAAAATGTAATATGATGCAAATATAATTGGAGGTGTATAAATGCCTTTTTATAAGCAACCTGGATTTATAATTCAAGATAGTTTGGGAAATCTTCATAATATTGTTTGGAGTAATGGGAGCATTGTATTAACGTGTTTTGATAAAACTATTGGGCAAAATGATAAAAAAATACTAACAAATAATGCCACGATTGAATTTGACGTAATAAGTAACCCTCTAGATGAAATGTATGTGCTGTGGAAGAATAATGATGGAAGTATAAATTTGATCTCAAATCAAGAGGGGGAATGGAAGAACTCAGTGTTTGTTGAACCAAATTCCTTCAGAATTCTTAACTTAAACATTACTGAAATAGAAGGAATAATGCATATAATTTATTGTTTAGCCTCTAATGAAGATCAAAACACTTATAAAATATGCCACCATTACCTAAATGAAGGCAATTGGGAAATAAGTGAAGCAGGGAAGATTAAGACACAACAAATTTTAAACCCCCTTAATATTATTGAATATAGTAATAAATTGATATTAGTATATTACGATTTAATAAATGATGTGGAGCAAGTATTTATGAAAATGTTTAATAGTAAAAACTGTGAATGGGAAGAGAGTATACAATTGACAAATTCTCCAAATAAAAAATTATACATGGATATTCTCATAATACAAGATACTTTTCATTTAACTTATTGTGAATATGATAATAGGAATTTTATAGTTAAATATGAAAAACATAAATACATCAAAGAGAATATATCAAAACTACTAGAAAAAGAAATTTCAAATCCAGCAAATTGCTCCTACCCTACCCTAATATTTTATGAGAATAAACTATGGAATGTTTGGACTGAATTCAATTATTTGGTAAGTCGATATTCTAACAATAATAGTGAGAGCTGGAGCCCAATATATGTATGGAAAAACTCTAAAACTACAAATTTTTTAAGATATAAGTTCATGGAAAATGCAAAATGTATTAATGATTATAAATTTAATTACTCCTTTGCTAGAATGGAAGATCTTTCATTTATAGGCTTTGGCAGTCTGGAGGAGGCAGTTGAAACTCCAATAAAAAAAAAGAGGGGAGATATTGATATGATTAAGTCAGATATAAATGAAGAAGTAAATGGTGTAGGTGTTGATAGTGACTGTTCCTGTGATTTTGAAGTTTTAAAGAATAATATAGAAAAATTGGATAAGGACATGATTAAGGTAGTTGATGATTTAGAATCAAGAACAGTAGAAATAAGTGAACTTAAAGAAAAAATTGATAATGTAAATGAAAAATTAAATCAAATAAAAGAGATTGATGAAAGAACAGAAAATATTGAAAAATATCTTTCTAGAAGAAGTAGATCATTTAAAAAACAAAAATAGAATTAAAGAAAATCATTTGATTATCAATATAAAAAAAGCACTGAGAAATCAGTGTTTTTTTATATTGATAGATTAATACACATTAAATCACTGCTTATATTCTAATAATAAAAATTTAATAGGAAAAAATAGAAAATAATGATGAAGTGATAGAACTCACATATATATCAGTTAGCTAGTTATATAATATTGATATGTTTATGACAATAATATAATATATTATAAGGGACAGATATAGAAGGGAGACTAATAAAATGAATAAAGGAATGCTTACACCAGAGGAAATCGCTCACGCTACTATAAATGCAGGCTGTGGGAAAGCTACCAAATCTTCGTCTTCATTATTATTACTTGGGATACTTGCTGGAGTATATATAGCCTTTGGTGCTGTTGGTGCTATAACTATGCTTGGTACAATTCAAGACCCAGGATTAGCAAGATTAGCAGCTGGGATAGTGTTTCCTATAGGTTTAATGCTTGTAGTTTTGGCTGGAGCAGAATTGTTTACAGGAAATAATTTAATGACTCTAGGATGTCTCCATCGAAAGTATGGAATTTCGGGAATACTGAGAAACTGGGTAATAGTATATATAGGAAATTTTATAGGTTCTGTAACAATAGCCTTAATTATTGCACAAACTGGACTGTTCACTGGTTCTATAGGTGATAGTGCTATAGCAATTGCTGAAATGAAGGTGGGATTAAGTTTAGCACAGTTATTATCCCGTGCTGTATTATGTAATGTTATTGTTGTGCTGGCAGTTTGGATTGCCACAGGTGCCCATGATATAACTGGTAAGATATTTGCATGTTTATTTCCAATAATGCTATTTGTATTATCTGGTTATGAACATAGTGTTGCTAATATGTTTTTTATTACAGTAGCTAAGTTTATAGGATCGCCTATAAGCTGGAATCAAATATGGTTCAATAATTTAATTCCTGTTACCATAGGGAATTTAATTGGGGGAGCAATAGTTATTCCCATGATTTATTATAATGTTTATGTGAGAGAAAAATAAGCATAAATTGAAGTTGGAGATTATTTATTTTAGTGTAATAGACATTGAATAGAAATAATAAATATAGGGTAGGGGGTGTGTATGCATGAAACAAAAAAAACACGGGCCTTTTACTCTTTTTTTATGTCTTTCTTTAATAGCTTTTATTTTATTATCTCCCTATGTTTTACATAGACCTAATATAGGGGAATTATATGATAAGGTTTTTAGGAGAGATATTGAATGGAGAGGGGTTATTACTATATGGGATTATCCCAGACTGGATATGACCACGGGATATAAATACTCATGGCTAAGGGATAAAATAAATGAGTTTGAAAGGAAAAATCCAGGGGTAATTATAGAGTTTAAACCCCTAGAATCAGAATTTGCAAATATAAAATTGGATACTGCAATAAAAACTAATACATATCCAGATATAGCTCCTGTTGGGACTAATTTTGAAATCATATCCAAAGGAATTCTTGAACCATTAGATGAATATTTAACTGAAGATGAAAGAAGTGATTTTAAGATACAGGCAATTTCCGCGGTGAAGTATGATAATAAAATATGGGGGTTACCCTATGTAATAGAGCCCTATACATTTTTAATAAATAAGGAACTATTTCAAGAGAAAAACATATCATTACCCAGGGAGGGGAATTGGACCTATGAGGAGTTCGTAGATACTCTCACTAAACTTACATATAATAAAAGTAAGAAAGAAGAGTTCTATGGATTTAATTCCTTTATTCATGGTAATTTTTATAATATTTGGGGAATTATTATGAGTGATGGTGCTGAAGTAATAGATAAAGAAACATTTGCTTATAGGTTCTATGGTAAAAGAGCTATGTCGGGATTGCAAAAACTTGTAGATTTAAAGTATAAATATAAAGTAACTCCTCCAGATTTTGGAGAAAATACAATGGATGAGGCGTGGAGGAGTTTTGCAATAGATAAAAAGGTCGCTGTATATCCAGCAAAATCCCCAAAGATTAATGAACTTAAAATCCTTAAAAGTAATGGAATGGCTTTTGATTTTGATGCTGCTAATTACCCTATAGGAGACTTAGGAATGCCCATTTCTGTTGGAAACTCTGTTACAGCCTTTGGAGTGTTTAAGCAAGAGGATGAAAAAAAACTTCGAATATGTATAGAGTTTATTAAACATTTAAGCGATGAAAAGTCCCAAAGGGATCTATATAAGCAAGGAGGATTTCCTGTAAAAAAGAGCATAGGAGAAATTTATAAAAATGATGAAATAATGTCAAAAATAGAAAAAAACTTGTCATACTCAAAAAATATTGGGCTACATCCACAATGGACTTTAATCGAAGATATATTACAAAGCCAGATTAGAATGATACTTATTGGAGAAAAAACTATAGAAGATGGTATTGCTGAGGCTAAATCAAGAATAGAAAGGTTAGAAGACCATTAACTATTGTTTTTAGTATATCAAAAAGGTATACTTATTTTGACTTAGTGAAAAAATAAAATCTAAATTTGTTGGGAGATGGACTTTAAAAATGAATCTAGATAAGATATATATAGATTTAATAAAGAGTATAAACAGAGAAAATATTTTAAGAAATGAACCAATGAAGAACCATACATCATTTAAGATTGGTGGTAGTGCAGATATATTAATCACACCGGATAGTATAGCTGAAACTGTTTTTGCTATAAATTACTGTATGGACAATGATCTTAAGTATTATGTTATAGGAAATGGCAGCAATCTTCTTGTTAGAGATAAGGGCATAAGGGGCATAGTTATAAAAATAGCTGAAAAATTTAGTAATATCAGTATAGAAGATACTAAAATAAGAGCTCAAGCTGGAGTTTTATTATCCAGGCTATCTAAAATAATCATGGCTGAAAGCCTAGAGGGATTTGAATTTGCCAGTGGTATACCAGGCACTCTAGGAGGTGCAGTTACTATGAATGCAGGGGCATACGGTGGTGAAATGAAGGATGTAGTTACGGGTATTAGCTGCATAAATGAAAAAGGAGAAGTTATTAATTTAGATAAAAAGGAAATTGATTTTGGATATAGAAGGAGCATTATTCAAGATAAGGGCTATATAGTTTTAGAGATAGAAATGGAGTTCAATAAAGGAGATTATGAAAAGATTAAAGAGGCTACCAATGATTTGACCTTTAAAAGGACATCAAAACAACCTCTACATTTACCTAGTGCAGGAAGTACATTTAAGAGACCTGAAGGATACTATGCAGCAAAGCTTATTGATGATTCGGATTTAAGGGGAGTAAGATTTGGTGATGCACAGGTATCGGAAAAGCATTGTGGGTTTATAGTTAATGTAGGTAATGCAAATTCCGAAGAGGTTTTGAGTCTAATCAAGATGGTTCAAAAGGTAGTAAGGGATAAATTTGATGTAGTTTTAGATACAGAAGTGAGAATAATAGGAGAAGAATAAAAGGATTTATATACTAAGGAAAAAGGGTGAGGTGTAGTTTGTGAAGTTTGTTATAATTACTGGTTTATCTGGAGCTGGGAAGAGTCAGGCTATGAGATGCATGGAGGACCTTGGATTTTATTGTGTAGATAATTTACCCCCGATACTTATACCTAAGTTTTCGGAGCTATGCTTTGATAATAAAGGTGAGATAGAAAAAATTGCCCTTGTAATCGATATAAGAGGTGGTAAGTTCTTTGATGATCTTTTTGAAAGCTTGGAGATTCTCGAAGTGAAAGGATATAAATATGAAATTTTATTTTTAGAGGCCTCTGATGAAACCCTGATAAAGAGATTTAAGGAGACTAGAAGAGTACATCCTCTAAATCCTCAAGGAAGAATTACCGATGGGATAAAAGCAGAGAGAATGAAGCTAAATAAGTTTAAAGAAAAGGCACATAAGATTATTGACACTTCAAATATGACCCCTGGGAAATTAAAGGAAGAAATAAAGGAAATATATTTAGAAGGGTCAGGCTTTACGAATATCCTAGTATCAATTCTTTCATTTGGATTTAAAAAGGGGATTCCTTTAGATGCAGACCTGGTTTTTGATGTTAGATTTTTACCTAATCCACATTACATAGAAGAACTAAAGGAATTTACAGGTAATGATTTAAAGGTAAGGGAATATGTAATGAAATGGCCAGAGAGCATAGAATTTGTAAAAAAATTGAATGATATGATAGATTTTTTAATACCATATTATGTGAGAGAAGGTAAATTTCAGCTTGTAATAGCAATTGGGTGTACTGGTGGTAAGCATAGATCAGTGACAGTTTCAAACACTCTATATGAATATCTAAAGGAAAAGGGACATAAGGTTTCTGTAGACCATAGAGAAATAGGTAAAATGTAAAGGGGTAAAGGGGATAATGAATATATTTTCTTCATTATATAAATATAACGCTAAAAAATATAAATCAATTAATAGCATACATGATAAAAATATTTTATCTAGGGGAGTTAAAGTAGTGGTTATAGGAGGCGGTACGGGTCTCTCTATCCTCCTAAGGGGAATAAAGAGATATACTTCTAATATTACTGCTATAGTTACGGTAGCCGATGATGGTGGCGGCTCTGGGAAGCTAAGAGAGGATTTAGGTATGCTACCACCTGGAGATATACGAAACTGCATATTAGCCCTTGCAGACACTGAGCCAATAATGGAAAAACTACTTCAATATAGATTTGAAGAGGG
>SWCB01012007.1_pt2 | contig 11319 bp, 15 predicted proteins | sample 4692901 | NCBI WGS metagenome assembly SWCB01 (sample SAMN10267276, study PRJNA491770) | bioreactor metagenome | isolation source: DHS bioreactor inoculated with subseafloor sediment | place: Japan: off Shimokita Peninsula | collected 2006-08
ATGAAGTTCAGTGTACTTGGCTAGTTGGTCATGGTGCAACTTATGTTCGGCGTTATGCATGTATAATTAAGGACGTTATTATGCGAAGTGTTATTCTGGAAACATTAGCTGCAACATTGACATTTGCTTTTTTGGCATATTTGTTTAAGGCCACTGAAGTTTTTGACTGGAGTTCAACAATAATATTTTTCGTGGTTGCATCGATCTTTAATATATTTGGTTTCCGAAAAAAGGCGATGAATTGAATTAGATTTTTTGATGCTTAGTTCACGGGTTTCGCTCTCAGATTTTTGTGGGTTTCGATAAAAGGTAGATCGCAGATCAAATCGGTCCCATGTTACCAATTAATTAATTAATTGGTTTGGTGAAACGGCAATTCAGTATTGTCGTCATCAATTCTTGAATATGACTGGCATCAGCAGTTACATATTCGTGAGTTGCCTAAGTGAATTATGAATCCAAACCGTGCTTGTCCCTCTATTGCCAAGACGGAGTGATTACGTTGTTTCATTGAAGTGGAATTTTGCTCATTGGTTAACACTCAAAGATACTGTAACCATTGACTATCATAGTTGGAACGTGGAACGTAAAGCGGGAGACAGAACTGGGGGACATATATTGCTTCGGGCAGTGAGTCTGTCGTTTGTTCCTCATATCATTGTCAAGTAAGCTAAGCGCTTGTAATACGTGCATAACAACACGCCCTGAGGTGGACGGTCAAGGTTATTAATGAACATTTTTCGCTCCTTATTTTGCAGCTAAGTAACCAATTATCGGTGACTTTTTTTCTGCTAACTGCGTGATGTATTTTGCCTCGTCATAAAGGGTGTTTTCTTGCCAGCATCGGAACAAAATACGTCCCCATTTGTAAGCCAGTGCACGTACCGCCGTGTTGTGATGTTTGCCTCGTTCAACCTGCATTTGATAGTACGCTTTGGCCCATGCTGACGAGCGAACACTTTGGCCAGCCCATTCAATAAATGTTTGTCTGAGGAAGGTTGAACACTGAAACCGCCAATGAACTGTACAAGATTTACCTGACCGTTTTGTGACTGGTGCAACACCAATATGGCACAACATTTCCGTGGCGTTTGCGTATTTATCTTTGTTTGTACCAAGAGCTGCCATCAGTCTTGCTGCATTAATTTCACCTGCTCCTGGTAGTGATTTGAATAAGTTATACAGAGTCATGCTGCGAGTAAGCGTTTTGATTCTGTCATTGAATAAAGCAATTGATGTGAGCAAATTTCGTAGCTCACCAATTAACGATGCGAGTAGCAGACGACAAGGTCGGATGACCGCAAGATCATCGGTCAGTGGCACTAGTTTTTTAATGGTTTCAATACGGGCTTGATTGATATCTGGATAGCGCGAATTGTGAGTTTCAAAGAAGCGAAGTAGTGCATCCCTTCTGCTTGTTTTGGCTTTCAAAGGATCAGGCCATTCGTCATAAAATCACAGAAAATACGCGTATCGAGCACATCAAATATTTCAAGAGGCTGAGGGTAGTATCGTTTTAGTACTGCTCTGATTTTATTGGTAATTTTTACATGTTGTTCAACTTGACGGCGGCGAAATTCAACAAGGTCGGTCAGCTCTCTGACTTGCGGTGATTCTGGTTTCAATATTGTGAATTTATCGCCGTGGCGTTGAATAAGATCGAGGATCAGTTTTGCATCCGTTGGGTCATCTTTTGCACCAGAAGGTGAGAACGTATCACGATACCGTTTAACTTGCTGTGGTGGGATGGGAACTTGATAGACAAATTTGTATTGGCAGAGCTGGTTAAGTAGTCGCGCATTGCCACTTTCGTAAGCAATAACAAGTTTTTTACCCCCAGATATTTGGTGCATCTGATGCAACCATTGATGGATTGTTTCTGTTTTAGAACTGATCACTGAGTTGATTGTTTTATCATGGTGTTGATAGCAAACATCGTGTTTACGATCAGCCCAATCAATACCAATGAAAATGTGGGGTTCTGTGAGTTGTGAAACTAACATCTTCGCCTCCAGTTGCTACATTATGAGTAGTGATATGCAGCTGACTGACATGTGAAGGCATTATAGTGTTCAGACTGAAAGTGCCCTGAGTATTCATCGACAGTGAGCAACTGACCTGCGCGGAAGGATTGTTATAGTCATTAAATGACAAAGCATCATGTTCGTCGCAGGCCAGTGCATATCCCTTCCTTTATATGGTCTATAAAGAAAGGACTGTCCAACTATAAAACATCAAGTTGACACGTTTTACTCCGCAGTTTTGGTATGGAGTTCAGTGCGCTTGGTGAGTTCGCCGTGGTGCAACTTATGTTAGACGTTATAAAGCAAAAGGGAATTTCAAGTATGTTGAAGCAAGTAGGGAAAACTCAGATTCAATCAAAACATAAAGCAACCTGTCATTGTGGCTCTGTTGAGCTTGAATTATCGCTACCAAATGGCATTGAAAACCCTAGGCATTGTGACTGTTCAATTTGTCGTAGGAAAGGAGCAATTGTCGGCTCAGTAAATCTCAATGGTATTCGTATCGTTAAAGGTAATGAATTTCTCAAGCTATACCAATTTAATACCGGCACAGCGAAGCATTACTTCTGCTCGAACTGTGGTATCTATACTCATCATCAACGTCGTTCTAATCCGCATGAATATGGGTTTAATATTGGCTGTTTAGAAGGTGTAAATCCTTTTGATTTAGGTGATGTCGTAACTAATGATGGGGTTAATCACCCAGCCGATAGGTAGCTTTATAACAGATAAGGATATGTGTCGCGAAGCCGGCACCTATCCGAAGTGTTGAACAAGCCCGAGCTTCCTTATATAGGGAAATATTACGAAGAAGTGGAAGGGTGATTGCAGATAAGCGGTTATCTTGAAGCGAGCACCGACCTTGGCTCAAGGCCAATAAACATAATTGACTGATTTTAATGTTTAGTTATGGTTATCTCCCAAGTAAAAGCTAAACCATTAGCCTTGTATAACGCTATTTTATCTCGGTCGAAATACGCCAAGACACCGCATTGAATGGTGACAACAAGGGCAAAAGTAATCGCTTTTCGGCTGATGGGTTTATCTTCCAGTGCTGGCAACGTCAGTTGCCCAGCAATCATAAAGGCGAATTGTATTTGCTGCAGTTGATGCTTTAAGTGACCGCGAAGTAAACCGTAATAACGTACACGTCTTAATCCTTTAGGTAATACATGCTGCAATATCAGCCAGAGAAATCTCACGACAGGTAATGTTCGAGTTTGATTCGTTTTCGTCTGGCTATCCAAGTAGCGAAAAGTGATATTCCCGTTGTCTTTGTAAAGATTATCGTTGTCGGCTAATACGCCACGGTATAGGTATTTAGATAAATGCAACAAAGCTGATTTCCCCCGCCCAACATGACGACAATCCACAACCCATTTGGGGGGTAACTGACGAGGTATCGTCAATTTTAGTGTGTCAGTGATATGGCTGAGTAAACGTGCTCGCCACACGTTAGCCAAAGCAAAGGCATTGAATAAATACTGATTTTTACAGTGTATCCATTGCCGTTTATTGGCATCAAAGCCGCCGCCAGTGACCACCATATGAACATGCGGGTGTAAATCTCGGCGTCGATTATGGGTATGAAGCACCGACGTAAATCCGATAGTCTCACCCATGCTCTTAGCACGACCCGCGAAGTCTTTTATTATTGAGGCGCTGACCGTAAACATCGTTTGGTAAATCTGTTTGGGAAAGCATTTCGCTAAGGGGCGAAGCTCAGCGGGTAAGGTAAACGTCACCATAAAGTAGTCGATGGGTAAGAGCTTACGTTGTTGTTTTTCAAGCCAATTAAACGTGGTTCGGTGCTGGCACCGAGAGCAGTTGCGATGTCCACAGGACATCGGAGATTGAACTCGATGTTCACAGTGCTGGCAATGCCACTGGCTATAACCGTTTTGTTCGGTGTGTCAGGTAAGCATCGCGTTAATCGCTAGGCGAATATCAGATGTCATCGTTGAAGAATATGTTGCCATCAACTCATCAAGATTGTCGTAGTTTAATTTTATACATATTATCGGCTCCAGACAGTTTTGAAGCCGATACATGTGGGTTTTCCAATCGCTCAATCAGCTTCTTTTTAAACTGTTCACGAAGTGTAGCACCAAGTTTTTTCCACTCTTTTAGGGCTGATTTCTTGAAGTCTTACTTATAGCTCATTGATATCTACTGTGATACTTGGCTCATCTTGACGTTCTTTTGCAATTGCAAGCAGCTCAAGATCTTCTAAACGATCCATAAGTAGTTCGTAGGCTTCAGCTGGTACACAATAGAATGCAGGTTCATTTCTATTCAATACAGCAACAGGTTCACCATGAGCACTTGATACGACTTTCATTGGGTTAGCTTTAAGCTCTGTAATGCTAGCAGCAACATCAGCAAGGATACGTGCGGTCATCTTAAAGGTCTCTTAATAGGTCTTCTATTCGGTCATTGTAGTTTGTAGTATTGAGTTTTACTATTAGTAAAATGACTGTTTGTACTTATACGAAATGGTAGGTTTAACAAAAACATGAAGTTGACACGTTTTACTCCGCAGTTTTGGTATGAAGTTCAGTTTGTGGTTAGCGTTAGGCGTATTGAGGTGAAAATTGTTTATGAAAATAATAAAAGTAGATAGTAGTAATAAGCATGTTTATATGAACTTGGCACAAGCTTATGAAGCTGAGTTTTCAAAAATCATGCAGAAAAAACCTGATGAAAACGGTTTATTTCCATTAGACACTCAGATCGAAGGTAACGTTTCAGGTTACTTGTTATATATGGATGGAGTTCCGGCTGGACATACAGCAATAGCCAATGAAGCGCCTGCTAACTATGAAGTTTGTGATTTCTATGTAGTGCCGTATTTCCGAAAAAACAAAGTTGGTAAAAGCTTCATTACTGATGTTTTCAAAAGTTTAGGTGGAAGTTGGGAAATCAAACAGGTCGCAGGTGCTGAACATGCAGTCAAATTTTGGCGCGATGTTCTTGATGATTACACGGCAGGCAATTACGTTGAAGATAGCTATGAAGATGAAAAATGGGGTGTAGTAACTAGGCAGCGATTTGTTCATACCATAATAGTTTAGCAAGGCATTCAAAAGGGCTTATTGTTAAGGAGATATATGAGTCAGCAATCCATTGAAACAAAAAGACTAATACTTAGGCGGTTTAATCTAAGTGATGCGACACGAGTGCAAGAGTTAGCTGGTGATAAACGTATTGCAGAAATGACGGCTAACATTCCTCATCCATATAAGAATGGAATGGCTGAAGGTTGGATTCGGACTCATTGTGATTTGTGGGAGCTGAAACAATCGGTAATTTACGCTATTACTTTAAAAGATAGTGGCCAACTTATTGGCGCTATAAGCTTAACAGAAATAACTGCAAACGATGGTAATCTTGGGTATTGGTTAGGTGTTCCATTTTGGGGTAAAGGGTACTGTACTGAAGCAAGTCTGGCTTTGGTTGAATTTGCATTCAAACATTTGCAGCTCCCGATGCTATATGCTCGGCACTTACCTGAAAATTCCCCTTCGGGTTCAGTAATATTGAAATCAGGTTTTTCGTATAGATATGATGTTGAGGTTACAGCATCAGGGAAAGTGCGCAAAGTAAGACATTATGAGTTACAACGAAAATATATTTAGCTGATGAGATCTTACTTAGGTAGGTAAGTGGCAATGTTAGTTGTTAAAATTGTTTTGTGTGTTCAAATAGGCAGCAAAAATTGAAAATTTTAATTACAGGTACAGCAGGTAGAGTCGGACGTGCAATTTATATCAACCTAATGAAAAAACATGAAGTTGTTGGGATAGATAGAACACCATGTTCAACAGCTGATTTTGTTGGGGATATTCGTGATACCGCGTTATTGACTACAGCTTTAGAAGGCGTAGAGGTCATTATTCATACCGCGGCGTTGCATGCTCCTCATGTTGGGTTAGTATCCGATAATGAATTTGAAGACATTAATATAAAGGCAACAGAGCAACTTGCATTATTGGGTATAGAAAAGGGCGTTAAGCACTTTGTATTCACGAGCACCACCGCCCTTTATGGTTTTGCATCAACACCTGAGGGCACCGCGGGCTGGGTTAATGAAACCGTTACTCCAAGCCCTAAAACGATTTACCATAAATCAAAGATTCAGGCTGAACAGATACTTGAAAATATCTCTAATTTGTTCAATTTTCCTGTCACAGTTCTTCAAATGTCTCGTTGCTTCCCAGAGCCTGCACACTTAATGGCTGTTTATCGTTTAACTCGTGGTATTGATGCTCGAGATGTTGCTAGTGCTCATGCTTGTGCTGTAGATAAACGTCGATCGGGTTTTAGGCGCTATATCATTTCAGGGCAAACGCCATTTAACAAAATATCTTGTGAACAGCTATATCAAAGTGCTGATGATGCTATACGAGAATATGCACCTCGCTTGGCAAGTGACTTCGCAAACCGAGGATGGCGTTTGCCTCAAACTCTTGATCGTGTTTATGACTCTACACTGGCGCAACAAGAGCTTGGTTGGTTGCCCAAATATGGTTATGAAAGCGTATTAAGCATGTTAGATAATGAAATTGCAGAAGTTCTTCCAGCAACGAGGCATCGCTAATTTTTTTTTATGGTCAATCGTTAGCTTGGGTATAGGTGCGTGTTTACTCATTGAATTTTAGAGATATTTGTAGAAGTGCATAAGTTGCAGGCGTTGTATGCTCTTACTGTGATATTAGCCCTATTGGGTCGCTACCTTTTTTAACAAACTCAGTTATCATCACTTCAATTATCTACATGAAAGGGAAATATCATGACAAGTCGTGTGTATGTTTTAGCTCAATTTAAGCCAAAAGCAGGTAAAGAAGCAGAATTGTTTGAAATTCTAAAAGCGCTTGAACCAGATTCTTACCGAGAAGAAGGTTGCATCCAATATATGCTTACTCGTCAGATTGATCACCCAAGTGCATCTCGAAATGAATACCCCATTGTATTTAATGAAATTTGGGAGGATGCCGACTGTTGGGCGGCACATGGACGCAGGAAGCAAATTCAACATTTTTTTGAAACACAGGTGAAAGCTGAAGCCGGCTTAGTTGAAGATGCGATTGTAACGGCTTATTCAGATGAAGGTTATAATTACGACGAACCTATTTTTGAATAATAGAATGACTGGCACAGCCATTGTGCCAGTATTTATTATTTAGGTTAGATGCGTATTCTTTGTGCATTCGTTGCTTAAGTTAGTTAGTCATTTAGCTAATTAATCCACGAAAATATAAGGTTATATTGTAATGTCAGATTCTCATGAAAAGGTAGCAAAATGCTTGTGCGGTGCAGTAAAAATGACCGTTGCCGCCGTCGATCCTAAATTTACTGTATGTCATTGTGATACCTGTCGTACTTGGGGTGGCGGCCCTTTCTTCGCTGTACAGTGTGGGACAGAAGTAACTATTGAAAGCGATAAAAGTGTGAAGGAATATGATTCTTCACCATGGGCCTCTCGTGGCTTTTGCTCTGAATGCGGAACGCATTTATTTTATCGTTTAAAGAAAACGGGAAGTTATAATATGCCCGTTGGTTTGTTTCCGCAGTTAGAGGGGTTGGTCATGAATATGCAATATTTCAGCGATCAACGGCCTGAATATTATTGTTTTTCTAATAAGACTGCAGAGATGACCGAGGCTGAGATAACGGCTTATTTTGCCTCTCAGGTGTAGGTATATAGAACAATCTTTTTCTACTCAATCGCTTTTTATTGGCGTGTATGCATGGTCGATTTATCGTGGCACGCTGAATAATGGAACCAGGATCACCTATAGAAGTTGCTAAAGTTCTATGTTGTAAGCATAAGTGTTTTTTTCTGACGGATTGCACAAAAATAATAAATCTATATTATTGAAAAGACTGTTTTTTTAATATTGCACCTAGGTGCCGATTGCATATGGTGGAGGAAGTTTTGTGCTTAATTTAGATCAAATTGACCACATCCAATTGGATGTAAACAATCGAGCTTTAGTTCATAAAAGATACTTAGAAAATTTCGACTTTACTCGAGCCACTAGCTTAGGGCATTGGATTGAAGGAATTCCATTTGACGTTGACAATAGTAGTGAACATCTTGGTTTATTTGAATCAAAATCTATATACAGTACACCTGTCTCTTTTAGCGTAACAAGCAATCAATTCAGCAACTGGCAAAAGCATTTATTTGAACACTCCATCGAGTATGTGCTTATGGAACATGACTTATTTTGGTCTATGCACTTTAGTGATCCAGGTGGAACGCCATTTGAAATAAAAAGCTATGACTGTATAGCTTAGATTTGAGTTAAAACTAAGCTTAATAACGTATTTAATAGCCAGCAGTCCATGAATGAAAATCGGCAATATTGTTTATTCAGTACAACGAAGTCACGCATTGTATTAATTTAGTAATGTTATTAATAGAGGCGATTATCGAACCTGTGGCGATATTCAATTAAACAGGAGGCGAACAGTTGAAGTTTATATTTCTTGCCGATAAGAAAGAGATGAAGGCAAAGGTAGCACGTTGGTACTTTGATGAGTGGGGGCCACTCGTTAAAGGAGCGAGCATTGAATCCTTTGATAGAAAGCTAGATGACTATCTTAATTCAAACCAAATTCCTCTTATCGTCATGGCTGTTGATGGCGAAAAAGTACTAGGTGTTGCTCAACTTAGATGCCACGAAATGTCGATTTATCCTGATAAAGAACATTGGATTGGTGGTGTTTATGTTGATAGTGAGTTTCGGGGCAATAATGTGGCGTCCTCACTTATTCTTAAAGTACAAGAGGTGGCATTATCACTAGGTGTAAAAACAATTCACCTGCAGACCGAAAAATTGAATGGAGGTTTATACGCGCATTTAGGCTGGAAAGCATTAGAGCAAGTCAACTATCGAGGGGTTGATGTTCTTGTTATGTCTAAAAGTATAAAGCGTTAATTTAACGTTTACGTGCGGTACTATACCAAAGGAATAAGTATGCATAATTTACTATTTTAAATAGCCCCTAAATGACTGTTTTTTTGCTTTTTCACTGCCTTAAATCATCACTTCCAATTATGTGATTTCTTTTATAAGATCACGCCTCTAATTTACTGAAATAAAAAGTATTCATGCCTACTCACTTTATAAATCATGTCCCTGTCGGTGTTAGGTATATGCTGATGTCAGCTTTTGCTTTTGCACTTATGTCTAGCTGCGTTAAATTGGTCAGCACTTATGGCATACCTGTGTTTGAAATTGTAGCTGCCAGGGCTGTTGTTTCACTAATCATTAGCTATGCCGATATTAAAAGGAAACGGATTTCAGTTTGGGGTAATAATAAAAAATTACTGATAGCAAGAGGCGTCGCAGGCTCGCTTGCTTTGATATGCGTTTATTTCGCAGTCGCGACTTTACCTTTAGCTGAAGCGACTATTCTTCAATACCTACACCCTGTGTTTACCGCTTTGCTGGCGTTAGTGTTTCTTAGAGAGCGAATTCAGCTCTCAACTATTATTTGTATTGTTTTTTGTATCGTAGGGCTACTTGTAATGGTTAGTCCGGGGTTAACATTTGATAGTACTGCTGCATTACCTTGGCTAAGTGTAACCGCTGCTTTACTGGGCGCTCTGGGAAGTGCTATTGCCTATGTCATTGTAAAGCGACTCAGTAGTAGTGAAGATAGCTCTGTTATTATCTTTTATTTTCCGTTAATTGCGCTGCCTCTGTCTGTGTTATTTCTAGGTAATGACTTTGTAATGCCAGATACAGAAGCGCTGCTACTATTGCTCTTTGTTGGCATTTCCACTCAAGTAGGGCAAATCGGGCTGACAAAAGCGATGCAAACTGAAGTTGCGAGTAAAGCCACTGCATATTCTTATGTACAGGTGGTTTTTTCAATCATTCTAGGGTGGTTATTCTTTAGTGAGCTCCCATCAATATGGACTTGGGCTGGTGGAACTCTGATTATTATTGGTGCTTTCATCAATGTATTTGGAAGCCTCAAGTTTAAAAATTTAAAAACGAGCCAAGCAAGCTAACTATACGTAAGTTACCTCAAGGTGCTCTGAATCCTGCATTTTGAGGTGGCTTGGGTATATTCAACTAACCTTAAGTGAATGAATAACAAACTTAAGTGAAAGCCTCTATGCAGGTAGTAAAAGCGTGAATAATGAACCCCAAAAGGAACCTTTGGGTATTTTTCCTCACTCATGGACTGAATTAAGGGCGGGAAGAGTTCCAGGTAATATTCCTATTTGGGTGGGGATTTTGTCTGAGCTGACCGAATTCGGGATTTTTTTTGTAGCTTATTTTATTGCTAAATACAATTACCCCGAAGCTTTCTCCCTTGGTCCTCAGAGCGTCAGCACTGCCTCAGGCGTTTTAAATACTCTTATATTGCTGTCGAGTAGCTACTTTATGGCAAAAGCCATGATCAATATTCGCTTGGACAATCTACGGAAGTCGGAGCGTTACCTTTGGCTGACTTTTAGTTGTGGCTGTTTGTATTTGATGGTGAAAACGGGTGAATTTTATTGGAATGACTTGCAGGGTTTTAGTACCAATACCAGTGAGTTTTTTACTATCTACTACTACATGACCTTTAATCACTTTCTTCATGTTGGTTGGGCAGCTTGCGCGATATTGTGGGTAATTTTCCGCTTGCGTAAAGGTGGCTACTCAGCAAAGCAGCACTCAGGCTTAGAGGCCTTGGCCATGTATTGGCATATGATTGATCTTATGTGGATCCTTATATTCCCATTGCTGTATGTATTGAGGTGATTGCTGATGAAGTCATTTGGGAAAATTGAATATTATTGGTGGGCACTGATTGGGATTACCCTGTTTAATACATTCTTGGGTGAACATTTTGAGTCCTCGGCACTTGTGAGTGTTTTGGTGGCACTGACTGTGATGTCTAAAGGGTTGATAGTTATCGACCATTTTATGGAACTGCGCCAAGCCCATAAATACTTGCGTTTAATGATGCGGATCTACATTATTTTATTTCCCTCACTCATTATATTGACCGCCTTTTTTTGACGATGAATGGGCCAAGTCGACTAATTCTATGGCCAAATCTTTGACAAGAACTATATTTATTTATACCCAAGCTACCTCAAGATGCAGGATTCAGAGTGATCTCAGCGTGTTTAATTCAAGGAAAATGTGTGTAGGAATGGCTTTCTTTTTCGACTAGCGTCGAGTCTTAGGGAATAATATGACCTCTTCAACTACCTCAGCTATTCCCATTAATAGTGATATTTTTTATCAGCCACAAGATAATGAAGTTCAACTGTTTGAGT
>SWCB01014429.1_pt1 | contig 11313 bp, 8 predicted proteins | sample 4692901 | NCBI WGS metagenome assembly SWCB01 (sample SAMN10267276, study PRJNA491770) | bioreactor metagenome | isolation source: DHS bioreactor inoculated with subseafloor sediment | place: Japan: off Shimokita Peninsula | collected 2006-08
GAGATAGGCACCAGTCGACAGCGACCATCATTTTAGAAAGAGTCGATGCTGCACATGTTAAAGCCGCTTTATCTCCCTTGGTTGATAAGGATGCGATACTTTGTACCGATGGCGCTGCGGTTTATAACGCCTTCTGTAAAGAGTTGGGGATTGCGCATGAGGTTATTCACAGTCAAGGTCCCCGAGCTCGAGGTGTTTTTCACATTCAGAATGTGAATGCCTTTGATAGTCGGCTCAAAGGGTGGATGTATCGATTTCATGGAGTGGCAACAAAGTATTTGGGGAATTATTTAGGCTGGCGTCGAATGCTAGAGCGTTATCGAACAGGAATAACCCCAGAAGATTGCTTATTAGAAGCTGCTGGACGCATGCCGCAACAGCTTATTCAGACATAGCCATTAAAAAGCCCATAAACTTATAACAATAAGTCGATGGGCTTTCTTTTCTGCTGATTTAAAGTCTAAAGCCAACACCTAGAACAACGGCGTTATTTTCAACTTCACCCATATCTCGATACTCATAACCAAGGGTTAAATCGATTAATGGGATTAACGTTAAAACAAAACCTGCTCCGCCAGTAAATCCCCAGCCATCATCTTTAAAACTCGCATTTGAAATATCAACATCGTAATAACTCGTACCAGCTTTAGCGTAAAGGCTACCAATCAATAACGGTAAATCACCACGAAGCGTGATTGGTACAGCGGTATAATCAATGTCATTTTTAAATGATGAAATATCATCATCCACATCTGCACTACCCTGAACGATACCGACATTCACACTAAAAATATCATTAATATGGTAAGTGCCATCAATACCATATTCATACCCAGTATCACTGTTACCTTTATAGTCAACGCGTGATGCACCCGCACTTGCACCAACAGAAATCCCTAGTATATCGGCACTAGCAGGTAAGCAAGTCAATACGAGCGTAGCAGCAAGCAATAATTTCTTCATTACAACGTTCCTTCGTTTAGCTATCAATATGAAATAAAAGGGGCTTTTTCCTATCTATAACTTTTAGCCCATATTGATTAACTAAGCCAACTTACATCCTGTGTTTCGTGCTCAACCTTTGATTATTTTACCAATATCAGCAGTAAGAATTTATCGTCTAAGATCTAATAAAATATTGCGAAGGTGATGTAGATGTATAACGCATTAAATGTACGTCTGAGGCTAAACAGATTATTTATTGTTTTTTCTATTCTCGCCATAATTCTGATTACTATAAGTTGTGATGATAAACACCAGCATGCCGACAATATTTCCTCAGCCGACACTATCTATTTGAATGGTAATATTTTAACCATGGCAATCCCTGAAACAGCAGAAGCACTTGCAATTACAGATGGAAGAATCATTGCTGTAGGTAATGTAGAGACAATCAACTTTTACCGTAATGCTAACACTACCATCATCGATTTAAAGGGGAAAACCCTGCTACCTGGCTTTATTGATGCTCACAGCCACTTCACAACCGTCCTTAAAATTAATAATTGGGCGAATATTTCAGCTCCCCCTGTTGGCATAATCGAAAACTTTATAGATTTGCTTGCAGCATTGCTTAAACACAAAGAACAACACGCGATCAAAAAAGGGGAATGGATCATCGCTTATGGTTACGATCCCACCGCATTAGAAGAGTTATACGACATAACGATCAATGAACTTGATCCTGTTTTTCCCGAAAATCCAGTCATGATCATGCATGTATCAAACCATGGTGCAGTGCTGAACTCACTCGCGCTTGAAGCTTTCAACATTAATGAACAAACACCCACTCCTTATGGCGGTATTATTAGCCGGATTAAAGGCACAAACGAACCCGCTGGTTTAGTGATGGAGGCTGCTTTTCTCCCTATTTATCGAACGCTGTCTAAACCTGATGAACAAGCTTTATTGGGTTCTCTATTTCGAGCCCAAATGGAATACGCAAAATATGGCTACACTACGATTGTTGATAGCTCAACGTTACAAAAAGAGTTTGAATTACTACAACAAGCAGCGTTGAATAAACAACTCTTCCTCGATGTTATTTCACTACCTTTATTCACCGATATAAAAGGCATTCTAGACAAAAATAGCGTTGAACCCGCGCAATACTCCGATCATTTAAAACTCGGGGGAATGAAACTTATCATGGATGGCTCGCCACAAAGCAAAGGGGCCTGGTTTACCCAACCGTATTTAACCGGAAATGCTGACCCAGATAATCTGGATAACACGAACTCCGCTTGGCGTAGTGAGCCAATCATGCCTTACAGCAAATTCAAACAATATTATCAATATAGTGTTGAACAGGGTTTACCCGTATACACCTCTGCGAATGGTGACGCTGCAATCGACACAGTCATTCAAGTTAACTATGAACTCAAAATCAATCACAAACAAAACCAACGTCATGTTGTGGTCAATTCACAATTCATGCGCCCTTCTCACTTTAATCAGTTTAAAAAGCTTGGGCTTATCCCTAGTTTTTTTAGCAATAATGCTTTTTTCTGGGGTGATGCACAGGTAAATAGTTTAGGTAAAGAACGGGCTTTTACGTCCAATCCTATGCAGTCAGCTTTAAAACAAGAATTGCGGTTCACTAACCATACCGATTTCTCGGTGACCCCTTTAAACCCTTTATTTATGGTATGGACGGCAGTCAACCGACTGTCTCGGGGCGGCACTATTATTGGTACCGATGAACGAATATCACCGGTTCAAGCTTTGAAAGCGATCACCATCAATGCGGCTTACCAGTTTTTCGAGGAATCAGAAAAAGGATCATTAGAAGCAGGCAAAGTCGCAGACCTTGTCATACTCGATAAAAATCCACTCACTGTCGCTGCTGGCGAGATAGATACCATTCAGGTTGTCGAAACAATCAAGGCGGGTAAAACAATTTACCCCGAATCAGGATTAGCAGTAAATACCCAATGAAAACCATTACAAGATCACATTATTCATATTTTGTATTCATATTGTTCACCACACATAACATCAAAACAAAAATCATTTAAATTCAATAGGTAACAACTAATATTTACATCATTAATAATTTATTCAGCACCAACAAATCGAGCTTTAGCAAACGATTCCCCTCTCACTTTCAACAGATTTGGTTATCAAGGTGCTATTTTTATTAGTGAAGAAATGAAAATGTGATCATGATCTCGAGACAAGAAAGAGCAGTTCCATAAACTAGCCACACAACAAACGGTAAGCTTTACCAATTTAAATTGGCATTGATTAAAGGCGCCTTCCGATAAAAATCGGACCAATAGAGCAGCCTATTTACCGTTACTTTTTTATGTAGATATGTAACACACAGAGGGTAAACACATGAGCGAGATCATGCTTGCTATTTTTGCTGGCTTTATTGTCGGCGCATTCTTTACTGCGGTTAAACTGCCGTTACCGGCACCACCCGTATTGTCTGGCATTATGGGAATCGTAGGTGTTTACCTTGGTGGTGTTGCCTACCAAACAGTTATTGAACGCTTTTTCTCGTAAGTATTAACTTACAGACTCATCTATTCTAATCAAATTTCTAGGACCTAATTATGGCTACTCCACATATTAATGCTGAACTTGGTGATTTTGCAGAAACAGTCTTAATGCCAGGTGATCCGCTTCGCGCAAAATTCATCGCTGAGAATTTCTTGGAAGATGTAAAACAAGTGTGTGACGTACGTAGCATGCTAGGTTTTACTGGCACTTACAAAGGTAAGCGCGTTTCAGTAATGGGTCACGGTATGGGTATCCCTTCATGTTCTATTTACGTTCATGAACTTATCAAAGATTTTGGTGTGAAAAACATCATTCGTGTTGGTAGCTGTGGCGCCGTACACGACGACGTTAAATTAATGGACGTTATCATTGGTATGGGTGCATCAACTGACTCTAAAGTGAACCGTATTCGTTTTAATGACCACGATTTCGCTGCAATCGCTGATTTCCACTTACTAGAAACATCTGTACAGCAAGCACGCCTACAGAACGTGAATGTACGTGTAGGTAACATTTTCTCTGCCGATTTATTCTACAGCCCAGAAGAAGGCCTTTTCGATAAGATGGAAAAGCTAGGCATGCTAGGTATCGATATGGAAGCGGCTGGTATTTATGGTGTTGCCGCTGAACTAGGTGCTAAAGCACTGACTATTCTAACCGTATCTGATCACATTAAACGTGGTGAGAAACTAAGCTCTGAAGATCGCCAAAAGTCGTTTGGTGAAATGATGAATGTGGCACTAGAAACAGCAGTAAACATCTAGGCTACGTAACTTCAGGCGTAAAAATAAGATATTGCGGTTAGGGTTTTCCCCGATTCTCTGGCCGCCCTTCTGCCAACGCAGAATTAATATCAATGACATTGATTAAAATCGCAATGTCATCGCTATTAACAAAAAAAAACAGAAATACGAAAAAGGGAAAAGTTAGTGTCACAAGGAGGTTGTTATTGAGCATTATCGCAGCTCAACTTTTTGTAAAATGTGGCGTCTTACACAATTTGAATTGGGAAAATAATCATGTCGATTCTTTCTCAGCGATTAATACAAAATAACAACTAACTTGCACAACGCTAATGCCGTACTGGACAGAAGGTTTACTGCCTTTTGTCCAGTGCCCTTCTCCCCCAATCTTATTGCTCCAGCACAAGGATAGGGTTAGGCTGTTATGATGAAAACACTTCACTCAAACATAGACAATACCTTGCTACCTCCAGCATATGAATCTTTACAGCTAAATCATTGCAAAACTGTCAGTTGCAAAAACTTTGGTTCCAAAGATGAACAACACTATGTTATGCAACGTACTAACCCTAATCGTCCTACATTAATATGTCGTGAGTGTGGTGCTTTTCCACCAGTATTAAATAATCATGATGTAGTCGCTGAAGTCACTCGCCTAAAAGTCGCGCAAAGTAGTGGTTTACCCGCCTGCTGCAATCCCGACTGCGATAACCTTGGTTTACCCGTTCTGACACATCGTCACCTTTACCATGCTTTTGGTTACAGTGGTGATCGACAGCGTTACCGCTGTAAATGTTGTCAAACAACCTTCGTGGATCGCTGGTCTGGCTTTAATGGCAAACACCTTGTGCAACAGAAGTTACTCGCAATGCTTTTCACTGGCTATTCGGTCCGTGATATTTGCCGCCGTTTGAGCATGAACCCAAAATCGTTCTACGATCAGCTTTCACACATTGCCAGCCGTTGCCGTCGTCAACTCTCGATGTTTGATGCTCGCTTGTTTAAACATGCACAAACACTCAGCTTAGCGACAGACATGAAGCCATTACAGCCTAATAGTGATAATGGTGTGTTATGGATTGCAACCGGTGAAGCCACATCAGGCTACATCGTCGGGCAGCATGTTAATTATCACCAAAGTGATGTCCAAAATCCGAGCGAAAGTCACGACCCATATAAAAATGATACCCGCTTTATGGCAGCTCCTGCGCCTAAATTGGTAGAAGTACCATCATCACACCCTCAAGGTATTTTAGCGCGCGTTGATGCGATGTATCGTGAAGTATTAGATCGTACCAATATGGAAGATCCACTCAGTAATATTGCACGTTTTAATTACCCTTCAAAAGGGTGCTTAATCCGCCCACAATATACTGTCTATGCGCATTATCTGCACTTATCACAAATGCTTGAATATAATGAATCTTTGGCAATATTTATGCCTCAAGAAACCTTATTGCGCTCTGCATGTGTCTCTGTTTTTATTGATCGAATTAAGAATAAAACCATTAACCCACTTTACGTCGTAGAAGATACAGGCTGGCAACGCGGTCAAGTGGCTGGACGTGTTGATATCGTATTAATGGGATGGTGGCGTGATCGCTGGGCATTTACTCGTCATGGTGAAATAAACAAAGGGATAAGTCATTTAGGCGGTGACAAAGGTAACGAAGCTAAATGGTTAGAGCTGGCATCACACCGCAGTATTAGCGAATATCAAAAACGATTCCATGATCAGTTTTCGCAATTAGTGAATGAACCGCGTCGTAAGCTTCGCCCTGCAGGTTTGCTACCTTTACTGGATATTTATCGAGCATGGCATAACCTTTGCCATCAAGATCGATCAGGCCTAACGCCAGCTCAACAAGTTGGACTCACGCCAGCCCCATTAACACTGGAACAGTTACTTAATTAATTCTTTTAACGACACGTAACCTTAACACCTCTGTTAACAAGGCGGCATATACTTAAGGCCGCCTTACATCCGCTTTTCTTTCCCCTCCCGAGATACAATAATCAGCAGATAAGCATTGGTATCTTCACATATTCTTGAGATATAGATAAAGTTGTTAGTAAGCGAGTCGATACTAAATGTATAAATATTGTTAATATCGGTATTCCATTGTTATAGGTACTGTTATTCGTGCCGTTATGGTTAGCTTGTACTCACTACGTGCCTTCGTTCGATATCGAAATGGATTTCATAAAAAGAGATGTTATGCGGTTAATTCCAAACAAAATTAAACCTATTTTATTAGCCAGCATGTTAGCTGTTGGTATTATTCCAGCCTTCTTATACAGCTGGATCAGCAGTGAGAAACTGTCGACTGTGGCATTGGGGCAAATAGCAAAAGGGATCAGTAGCCCCACCAACATTGCAGCCAAAAACATCGATGATATTATCGCTAATCGATTATTAAGCTTAAAGGTATTGTCCAGTTCACCAATATTCGAGCAAGATGCACCTATAGCGTCATATCCTGCATCAGACAGCCAAGGGTTTATCAGTCACTACCTGACCAAGCTCACTGAGGTTGATCAAGCTTTTAATGCCATTCACCTTGTTGAGAAAAAAGGAGATGACTTTTTTATTAGCCGTTCCTCCCGTTCTTTAGAAACCGTTACTCTTCATAACGAACTACGCAAATTCGGCCTAATAAACATTGAGTCTGCCATTAAACAAATGGCAGCGACAGGCGATAATGTTTTCATTTCGGTGCCACAAGATCTCATTTCTGTACCTTGCTTGCTACTCATTACGAAAGTGAACAATGATTCAGATACAGCCGCGAGCGAAGACCGTTACCTCGTCGTTGAATACCTTTTAAGTGAGATTAATGAAAGTCTAACCTACTTTTCCGACAACATCGCCAGTGCTGAATATGTTTTAATCATCAACAATGATGGTAATACGATTCTTTCTGGTAGAAATCAAGGACGGTCACTACAAGTATTCAACGACTTTAAACAGAATTATAGTGCGGGTGCATTTAGTGAGAACAATATGCAATATGGTGTTTCTCATTACACCAATCGTTATGGCGATGAATTACTTACGACAGTTTCTCCCCTTAATACCCTCAACAATAACAATAAATCACAGTGGTCGTTGGTTACTATTACACCGCAACATGTCGCAACCCAAGCTATCGATTACCTTTACCGGTATTTCATGCTGGCGCTATTGTTTACCGCTTGTATTGTCATGGTTTTGTCGATTGTACTTACAAAGCGAATCACCGTACCGCTAGCAAAACTCACACGTTTTGCAGCACATTTTAAGCTTGGTAACTACACCAGTCAGCATACCCTTAAAGGTCCACATGAATTTCAAGTACTGCAAGAAGCACTGAATCAAGGCGCGACAAAAATTGCGTATGATACACAGCGGTTGAACCAAGCATTAGAAAAAGCAGAAGCCGCTGATCGCGCGAAATCCACCTTCTTGGCCAACCTCTCGCATGAAATTCGCACCCCAATGAATGGGATGCTAGGGCTATCGCAGTTACTGTTAAAAACAGACCTAACGCAAGAACAAAGACATCACCTTCTGACATTGCTCGATTCAGGTAAGCACATGATGTCGATACTCAACGACATTTTGGATTTCTCTAAAATTGAACAAGGACAGTTCAAACTCAATAAAGCCAATTTCTGTATTACAGATTTAGTCGGCACAATTGAAAGCACTTACTATTCGCTAGCAAAAGAAAAAGGTCTCGATTTCTCCATTCAATGTCACTTTGACTCTAACAGTTGGTTTTTTGCTGATAAATCTCGTATTCGCCAAATACTGTTTAATGTGATTAACAATGCTATTAAGTTTACTGATAAAGGTGAAGTAAGGGTGTCGTTAAACCAAGAACAATGCGACAACCCTAGAGAAAGAAAACTCATTATTACCGCTCAAGATACAGGGATTGGTATTGCTGAAGATCGTATGCAGCAAATTTTTGACCCATTTTCGCAAGCAGAAATATCAACCAGTCGTCGGTTTGGTGGCACAGGGTTAGGTTTAAGTATTGTTAAGCAGCTGGTAAACCTAATGAATGGTGATATTCAGTTAGAAAGTACATATGGTAAAGGCTCAACGTTTACCATTACCTTAGTGGTCGAACAAGGCTACTATAAACAAGAAAAACAACAAAACATTGAATTTGATCGCTGTGCTTTTATTGGTTTAAAAGTACTTATTGTTGAAGATAATAATTTGAATGTGCTCATCATCGAGTCATTCCTTAAACAATATGGCTTTAATACACACGCGGTAGAAAATGGTGCGGAAGCACTCAAAATACTCGAACACGAATATTTTGATGTGATCTTAATGGATAATCACATGCCAGTCATGGATGGCATTGAAGCCACTAAACGTATTCGTGCTCTTAATTCCGCTATTTGCCAAATACCCATCTTTGCATGTACTGCCGATGTATTTGAAGAAACCCAAAAAAACATGCTCAATGCAGGGGCAGATTGCGTTATCACCAAACCACTTGATGAACGTAAATTGCAAGATGCATTACAACGATTCAAAAGCAAGATTACTGCAATGGCCTCACTAAGAGCTGAGCCAGAAGACATTACGCCGACAATGCCCGCGAAAGCATCTAGTTCGCTATTGATGAATAACAATATTGAAGAGGCAGAGATCGTTAAAACCGAACACGATATTGAGCCAGTCAGTGAACAAAGCAACGCCGATCATTCATTTGAATCATTCGATATCCCCCTCGACCCAACGCAATTTAAGCACATCGAGTTGAGCACTTTGCTAGACATGATGGACGACGACCATAACATTGTTGTTCAATTTTTAATGATGTTTGCACAAGAGCACGCTAATGATGTCAGTAAGTTTGAACAAGCACTGAAACAGTCTGACTTTGATGCGGCAATATTAATTAGCCACTCATTAAAAGGAGCATCAGGCAGCATAGGTGCATTTAAGGTTAGTCAAGCCGCTCAAACCGTCGAAAAGAAAGTCAAAATAAAAGCATTGCCGCCAGAAAACGAAATCGCATTACTCGCGAAGGAACTGCAGTGCGTAATAAAAGAAATTCACCAACAGATAACAGTTACAGCAATATAAACCTGCAATTAAAGCCATCATAATAGCGTATGGATCGACTTATCATTTGGTCCATACGCTTGATAACTTATCTACCATCACTCCTATGACATCTCATAATCAACAGTAATTGCTCACCATTAATGAACATCCGCTCACAATACGGATCACTTGCTCATTCATTTGCTACGCTGAACAAACAGTGAAACCGTCCATTCAAACAGCAAATTAAGCAAAAAACAGGACATGGCAGATAAAAAATGAGATCCAAGCACGCTTTGATGCAGTTGATAATTGACAAATTCCTGCAAAAAGACAATTATCGAAACATCAATTGCTCTTAGCCAATCCATTTGCTCACCAGGTATGTTTTTGGTTTGCAGGAATTACGTTAAGAACTCGTGAATATACTTTTGCTAGCTCCAATTTAAGCTAGCATTGAGACAAGCCCAAATACGTTGAAGGTCGAGATATATGAGCACTAAACTGGAACAATTGCGCGCACTAACCACTGTTGTTGCTGACACTGGCGACATCGAAGCAATCAGTAAATATCAGCCTGAAGATGCAACGACAAACCCATCGTTGATTCTTAAAGCAGCTCAGATTGCTGAATATGCTCCTCTTATCGACGCTTCTATTGCTTACGCTAAAGCACAAAGCAATGACAAAACTCAGCAAGTTGCAGACACCTGCGACATGCTTGCCGTTAACATCGGTAAAGAAATCCTAAAAGTTGTACCTGGTCGTATTTCAACAGAAGTTGACGCACGCCTTTCTTATGATACAGAAGGCAGTGTAATTAAAGCACGTCAGCTTATTAAAATGTATAACGATGCTGGCATCACTAACGACCGTATCCTTATTAAGTTAGCGTCGACTTGGGAAGGCATTCGCGCCGCTGAAATCCTAGAAAAAGAAGGCATTAACTGTAACCTAACACTTCTATTCTCTTTCGCTCAGGCACGTGCTTGTGCTGAAGCGGGTGTATTCTTAATTTCTCCTTTCGTTGGTCGCATCATGGACTGGTATAAAGCGAAAGAAGGTCGTGACTTTGAGCCATCTGAAGATCCTGGCGTAGTTTCTGTTACAAGCATTTACGACTACTACAAAGCGTATGGCTACAAAACAGTTGTTATGGGCGCGAGCTTCCGTAACATCGGCGAAATTCTTGAGCTTGCTGGTTGTGATCGTCTAACTATCAGCCCTAACCTACTTCAAGAACTTGAAGAAGCAACGGGTGAAGTGGTTGAGAAGCTGATTGACACCAATGGCACTAAAGAACGCCCAGCAGCAATGACGCACGCTGAATTCCTATGGGAACATAACCAAGACCCAATGGCTGTTGAAAAACTGGCTGACGGTATCCGTAACTTTGCGGTTGACCAAGGTAAGCTTGAAGTTATGATCGCAGAGCGTCTATAAGACTTTATTGTATTTCAGAAAGCGGCCTTCCAGCCGCTTTCTTACTTTTGAATTGTTTAAATTTTTTGGTGAAATAAATATGGAACATAACGGTCTTTCTCGCAAAGTGCTGGCAAATGCAATCCGTGCCCTAAGCATGGACGGTGTTCAACAAGCTAACTCTGGTCACCCTGGTGCGCCAATGGGTATGGCAGATATTGCTGAAGTACTGTGGCGCAGCCACATGAACCACAACCCACAAAACCCACTATGGGCTGATCGCGATCGCTTCGTACTTTCTAATGGTCACGGTTCAATGTTGATTTACTCACTATTGCACCTAACGGGTTACGACCTATCGATTAGCGACCTGAAAAACTTCCGTCAACTTCACTCTAAAACACCGGGTCACCCTGAATACGGTTACGCACCAGGTATTGAAACAACAACAGGTCCACTAGGCCAAGGTATTACTAACGCGGTAGGTATGGCGATTGCTGAAAAAGCAATGGCAGACCAATTCAACCGTGACGGTCACAAGGTTGTTGATCACCATACTTACACCTTCTTAGGTGATGGCTGCATGAT
>SWCB01004445.1_pt1 | contig 11309 bp, 5 predicted proteins | sample 4692901 | NCBI WGS metagenome assembly SWCB01 (sample SAMN10267276, study PRJNA491770) | bioreactor metagenome | isolation source: DHS bioreactor inoculated with subseafloor sediment | place: Japan: off Shimokita Peninsula | collected 2006-08
TTGTACTGGTCAGGTTCAGTATTCCATTGTTGGTTAGTGTACCATTATCCATAAAATTACCTCCGGTCCAGTTGACGCCCTCAGGGCCTGTAAAGTTAAAAATAGCTTCAGTTGAGGGTTCAACTTTTAGATTTCCCGACAGATTGAACTCTCCGTCCAATTGTCCGGTCAGCGTTCCCAAAAGAGTATAGTTGTTTGTCCATTCCATGGTATTACCGACGGTTACATTATAGATTCCATCAATAAGTGATGCGGTGCTGCTATTAAGTTTTAAGGTTCCATTCTCCACTAATATAGTTCCGTTGCTGTTTGTAAACGCACACGATATTTCACATAAACCGTTGTCTTGTGTTTTTTTGATCAATCCCGAGTTTTTAAGCAATCCAACGCCTTGCGAATATGTAATATTTCCGGTAGAATTAAGGTTTATTGTCCCTGATGCGGCATTGTTCAATGTAGGGATGCCATAACCTATAATAAAATCACTGGAGTTATTAAAGTTTATAGTCCCATTATTTATCAGTGTTACTGTGTTTGCCATGTTCTTATTTAGGAGTGTCATCAGATTAATTGTCCCATTATTGGTGATGATGCCTGTTCCCCAGAGGCCTGCAGAATTCCAGGTGACTATAGCATCGGATGAAATTGAAGATGCCAGGGAGGTAGTTAGATAATCTATTATTGTCATCTTTGCGTTTCCTTGCAAATCAAAAGATTGAATATTTGCATTTCCATCTATAAAAATATCACTTCCGGTAGGAATAATGACATCATTAATTGAAACAGGGACACCCGCTGGATTCCAGTTAGCGGCAAGGTTAAAGCTTCCGCCCGCAGGCCCGACCCAGGTTTTGGTCTGTGCTGAAATAGTTAAGCAAAAAATGCTGAAAACTAAAAAAAGTAGGAGACGTTTCATGACTTTTGGTTTTTAATGGTGGTTAAAATATGGTTTGAATCTAAGTGCAGCATAGCTACAGCCTGCTTCTTTCCTGATAACGATGGTATTCAAAAAGGTCATCAACAAATTCAATGATCAAAAAATTGGAAAGAATCATCCTGACATTTATTGCAAGGAACTTTCAGACGTAGAATCTCACCAAAACGTTTTATTAATTTTCAAGTTCTTTCATCAGGTTTTCATTGCGAACCGACTGATTATCTTTAAGAAACGCTTTGGCTTCCTCAAATTTTCCTTCCTTTATTTTTGCCAATGCTGCATACCAGGCAGCATCCTCTTTGAAAATACCTTGTTTGAAAAGTTCCTGATTTTGCAGATACTCCAGGGACTTGGCTGAATTTCCCATTGCCAGATTTGTAACTCCCAGGAAATAATTTAAGGTATCACTTCCCGGATTTGCTCTTAATAAAATCTCCCATTTTTTAATGGCCTCTTTATAATTTTCCTGCTTGTAATTCAGCATACCTTCATAAAATCCTGAAGAATTATCAGTGTTCATTTTAAGTGGCAAGCCAATATCCGGCTTGAAGTTTTTTGCAAATATTTTTTCTGAATAGTTGCTATGATCCGTCATCCAAAAAATCCCAAATAATACTGCCACTGATGCAGCCAGGGCAAACCAAATCGCGCTTGAGCTTATTTTTTTGTTTGCGATTTTCTTTGTGCTTGAATCTTCTTCGTTGGCGTATAAAGAAAGGTGAAACGCTTTTATTTTTGCTCGCCGGATGCTATCTTCAATCTCTTCCCTTACTTTTTTTACGTCCTCTATCTTTCTAAGAACACCTGGAATTTGAGATAGCTCTCCTTTCAACAATGGAGCTTCACCCGGAACGTCGTTTTGATCCATCCAGGTTTCGATGAGATCCCATTCTGCGGAGGTTATGTTTTGATGCGAATTCATTATTTGGTTTTTTTGTTAATTGTAGTTCCTGTCCAATCAAAAAGGTTAACAGCAACTTCAGTCTTGTTAATTAAATAACGATAGAATAAAAAAAGGTCATCAAAAATTAATAAAAAATTTTAAAAACCTCAAATGGACGGTGATGTTTTGAAAACGAAGTAAGGATATGAAAAAAATGCCCCATATTTCAGGGGCATTCCGGTTGTTGATAACCTCACACACGAGTGAAAATCTATTGTTTTATCATTTTTAAAGTAGTCGATTCTCCGGCATCTTTACTTACCTTTACAAAATGTACTTCCCGTGAATCATTGATTTCGTTATCAATCATTCGTGTGTAAGTGTATTTTTTCGAAGAAATTACCTGGCCAAGGATATTCGTAATTTGAACTGTAACCTCATTGTATTCCTTCCCAAGGTCTATCGTGAAACGGCCGTTAGAAGGGTTAGGGTAGAGGGAGACATTGTTCAGTTTATTATCTCCGATACCCAAAGCGACGTTGGTGACTTTTAGCGTAACATTTGTCGGATTGCAGATTACATCGAAAGTGTAAATTCGGGAATCGTAATTGGCGGTAACAGTGGCCGGCAGGTTACACGAAGTTATGTCACTTGAAGTTAGTATTACAAATTCATCACCAATCGTGGCGTCAAAATCCAGTAATACGGGAATGTCTCCATCCAAAATTGCTTTTCCCTGTAAGGCAAGCAAGTCATGTTCTGCTCCCTGGGTCTTGCCCAATATTTCAATTTGGAGTTTGGAGGTGGAAGATGATTTAAAATCACCAGTAACCGTTAATGTTCCGGGTGAACCGCCCGGGGCGAAGATGCCGTCGTTGGTGAAATTAGCGGTAGCTGGTAGGCTTAAGGTTCCAATTCCCATAATAATGCCATCTACGGTATTATTGAAGCCCTGGGTTCCTGAAAACCTCAGAATGCCTTTCTGTACGTCAATGGTTCCGGAATTGGTCGTGGCGACATTGATTTCGACTGTTCCTTCGTTAGTGGTTCGTTTTATTAATCCTGTATTGTTTAATCTTCGTACTCCTGAACTTCCACCTGATGTAATGTTGCCGGATGGCGTCTGTAAATCTATAACACCTTCGTTATTTAGTTCTCCTTCAGTTATATACAAAGTTCCTGAACCTTCCAAATTCATATTTCCCTCGTTGCGGACTGTGGTGTTTTCCTTAATAAATTTATTGGAACTGCCTGACAGTGTAAGTTTACCTTTATTTACCAATGTGCCGGATCCGGTTATATCCAGATAGTTCCAAATAACACCTGTAATTCCTGTAAAATCAAAAATGGCTGTCTTTGAGGCAGGAACCTTGATGGACGAAGTTGAGCAAAAGATATCACCATCCAAAACCCCACTCAAAGTGCCGGTACAAACAATTTCAGTATTCCAGTGGAATCTGGCGCCGCCTGAGACATTATAATTACCACCATTTAAATGTTCTGAGTCCCCGTTCAAAACCAGTGTGCCGGATTCAACAGAAATGGTGCCGCCATCATTGTGAAGTTCTGCTCCAATATTTACACTTCCCGCGCTGGTATGCTTAAGCAGACCTTCATTGATGAATACATGGGATCCTGTTCCACTTCCAGCTATATGTCCACCTGCTGTCTGAAGATCGAAACTACCTGTGGCTGTATTGGTAAAAGTTCCGTCAGAAATATAAAAGTTTCCTGTTGCCTCGTAGTTGACAATTCCTTCGTTGCGAACGCTTGTGTTTTCTCTGATAAACTTATTGGAAGCTCCCCGAAAGGTTAGTTTTCCTTTATTTACTAAGGTGCCTGAGCCTTTTATAGCATCCACGTAGTCAAAAATGATACCTGTATTGCCCGTAAAATTGAAAGATGTGGTTGTACCTGAAGGAATGTTGACGGAAGCTGTAGAAACGATAATTTCCCCTTGGGTGGCTCCTGTTAATGTGCCTGTACACTCTATTTCAGTGTTCCAGCGAAAGATTGCATCCGTGGCAACATTATAAATGCCATTGTTAAGATAGCTTTTCAAACCATTTATAAACAATGAACCTCCCTCTATTGAAATAGTGCCGCCATTGTTATGTAACTCAGCGGATATATTCGCCTGTCCCGTGCCGGTTCTTTTTATTAATCCCTCATTATTAAAAACGTGAGACCCTGAACTGCCATCACCGTTAATATGGCCTCCTGCTGTTTGTAGGTCTATAACTCCGGTTGATGTGTTTACTAAAGTGCCGTCAGAAATATAAAAGTTTCCTTCTGCCTCATAGTTGATAATTCCTTCATTGCGGACGGTTGTATTCTCTCTGATAAACTTATTAGACGCTCCACGAAATGTTATTTTTTCGTTATTGACTAAGGTGCCTGAGCCTTTTATGGCATCTACATAGTCAAAAATGATTCCTGTATTACCTGTGAAATTGAAATAGGTGGTTGAGCCTGACGGAATGGTGACGGATGCAGTAGAAATTATAATTTCTCCCACGGGAGTGCCGGTTAAAGTTCCTGTACATTCTATCTCCGTATTCCATCGAAAAGCTGCATCAGCAGCAACGTTGTAGATACCGTTATTGAGATAACTTTTCAGGCCATTAATGTACAAGTCACCACTTTCTACTGTAATGGTTCCGCCATTGTTATGAAATTCCGCACTTATATCTACACGTCCGGTTCCGCTGCGCTTAATTAGCCCTTCGTTGTTAAAAATATGGGAGCCTGTCTGAGAATAGTTAATGTTGCCGTTGGCCGTTTGTAGGTTAATAACTCCGGAGGCTGCATTTGTCAGGACACCGTCAGAGATATAAATATTACCTGAACCTTCATCATTTATAGTCCCAGTGTTTATTATCGTAGTTCCTTCGGTTATAAACTTATTACCTGATGATATGAAATTGGTAGTTCCTGACAGAGTAATGGTGCCACCACCTCCCATGGTGCCATAGTTCCAGTTTAAAGTAGATGCCGCGCTAAAGGAAGATGCATTTGTAAAACTCAGTTGATACCCTCCGCCGTCAGGTATATTGAAAACCGCATTACCCTGCACCGCAATTGATTTTGTAAATGCATTTGAATTTATATTGACTGTCAAGCCGGTCGGAATAATCACATCATGACTTGGTGTTGGAACCTGGCCCAGGCTCCAGTTGCTTGGGGTGTTCCAGGTTCCGTTTGGGGCTGTCCATGTATTGGTCTGTGCCGAAATTGCAATCCAAAAAATACTTAAAATTGAAATGAGTAGCAATCGTTTCATATTGAATGGTTTTAGGATTAATTAAAAAGTCTTTTGAAGCTGAGTGCAACCTGGTGGTGACCGTCTCCAGAACTTATAACGTTGCTGTTGAAAAAGGTCATCAATAAAAAGTTAGAAGACTTGGGTTTGAAATTTCCCGTTTTGCATCTTGCTTTGAAACAGTCAGGCTTGAACCTGATAGTTGGAAATGCCCTGGAAGCGTTTAGAAATGCTTCAGTTGTGGTGAAAGGTTACTTTGCCAATGGAAAGAATGGAAGGCAATCAGCCGGTATTTAAAATTTTATATTCTTCTTTCTTCTCCTAAGAAAAATAATGAAAATCACTGTCAGCAGCAGTCCCGTAACCCACCACCAGAGCGGATTGATGGTACGTTGCAATTGAATGGGGGCGGTGTCGCCGATCAAAACCAAGCCGGCCCAATACTGTGGCGCAGCAGCCCGGCCTTCGGCAGTGGAGAGATATTGTAATTTTGCTTTTTTCAGGGCTTCATCCTTTGGGAGACCTTTGGCAAGAAAATCATAAAAATAGCCTACTATCTGTGTGCTGGAAACTTCATCAATATCCCATAGGCTGGTCAGGATGCTCTCACTGCCCGCATAGTTAAAAGCATGTGCCAGAGAGATTGCCCCCTCGCCCGCCTGATATGTAGGTTTGCCCGTTTGGCAGGCGGTGAGTACAGCAAGGTTAGATGACAGGTCAATATCATAAATCTCATAAGCATAGAGCGAGTTTTCGTCATAAGCCTCATTGCTCCCTGGTTTTTTTGCAAACACCAACCGGCTTAGCTCCGGACTAATATTATTGGATTCGGCATGCGTGCCAATATGGATAATTTTATGCTCTTTTGCATTATTTATAAACAATGATTTGCTGGCATCCTGGTTCATAAAGTAGTTGCCATCAAACACTTTTGCGTATTCTTTTACCAGATTTTCACTAAAGGGTTGCGGAAGCAAGGTTAAATATACATTGTCTGCGTTTACGCAATCCCGAAGCCCAATCTGATATTCCTGTTTCATCTCTTTATTGAAACCGGGCGCAAATCCCACATAATTTTGTGGATAGTCCAACACCTTTCGTTTGTCCTTATAAAGCAACAGGCTGAAATTATAAGAAATGTCATAGCTTGCCAGTAAACTATTGGTGCTGAATTCCTTAAAATCCTGAATGGGTTTTGGAGTCAGCATTTCAAAACTGAGGTTGAATAATTCCCTGTCCGGGATGATGACTACTTTTTGGGTCTTTATGTTCTTCTCCAATGGTTTCCAAAGCACTGTGTAGAGGTCATAAAGCAAAGGGCTTTTCTTCTCAACTGAAAAATCCACCACGGAAACTTGTTTTATATGTCCTTCAACAAGGGTATGGTCAAGGTGTATCAGATTTTTTTCTGTATGCGATACGACAAAAGCATACAGTTCATCTTCAATAAAAAGGTAACGCACCACGGTTGTATTTTCGGGAATTTTTCCCTGCAGGTCTTTAATGGGTTCTTCCAGCGTTTGGTAACGCATTTTAAAGTATTCCGGATAGTCTTTTTGAAGTGTTTTCACAAAGGCTTCCCACTTTTCTGAAGCCAGTATATAGGCTCCAATTCCTGCTTCCGTATTTTCAAGGGTGGTGGCTATATTGTTTTTAAGTTTGGTTTCTTTTTCTAATACTTCTTTGGGAACAGTTTTGAATGCCACATTTTCCCGAAGATTAAGGCGCGACCGGATTCTGCTGTAAATAGCCGATTCGTGCAGGGAAATGACCTGATCCAGATAGGCCTCATCTTTTGTGGATTCATACAGTTCCAATCGCAGTTTTTTTGCAAAATTGAAAAGTTCTTCGTTTTCACTGATAAGGATGGTAACATCCTCGTGGGTAGTCACCACTTTTTTGCGATGATCCAAAATTGCTATCGCCTGATCAATATCCTTTAAAAATTGCTTTAAAAGTTCAGTTGTTCTGTTTTGTAAAAGGTGATATTGAGAGGCGGTATTTATTAAAATTACGAATGGTTTTCTATACTGTACCAAAACGGAATCTGCCCCGCTCATTTTATTTCCGTCTGCGAGAAGATTAAACCGGATGGCCTCATCGCTATATTTTATCGCTTTTTCATAGTTTTTCAATTTATAATAAACTTCAGCCAGATTTTGGAGTTGATGGAATTCCTGAAGGGTGTTTTTTAACGCCCCTTTATGCACATAATCATACGCTTCCTGAGCGGTTGCAATGGCTTTCTGGTCTTCATGAATAGTCACATAAAATTTGGAGAGCAAAATTGCATGTTCTAAAAAATCCTTTGAAAAACTGTTTCCGGAGGACATCCGATAAGCCTTATCGCCTTGTTCGTATAATTGTCTGGCCATTTCCATATTCCCCGAATGTTCGTAAATGGTTCCTCTTATGGAATATGCAGCCGCTTTCCAAAATGTATCTCCGTCAGTTCTGCTTTTAAAAAGTTCCAGCGCCCGGTCTGCATAAACTGCAGCTTCTTCAAAATTTCGATTCGCCACTTTGGCTTGTGCCATAATGATATGTGAAATTATGATCGGCATGTCGTTTTCTTCATATTCCTTTTTTTTCAAGGAAAAGGAGTATTCTATAATTTCTTCGCTTCGCTTATATTCGCCCAGCGTATTGTGATACGATGCAAGATTTTCCAGCAGGCTGAAAATGAAGCTTTGGGCTTGTTTTAAATAAAATTCGTCGGTGGTTTTTTCTATGAATTGTTGCAATTCTTCAATGGCTACATATGAAATGGCAATGGCTTCCTGGTTTTTGCCCAAAGCATTGAGCATAAGGGAAAGGTTCAGTTTTATAAGGGCAGGCCGGAAAAGCCTGTTTTTTAAATCGGTGCTGTCTGTCTTTTTTAGCGCTTCCAGTGCTTCCTTAAGAAAGTATTGGGCACTGTCCGGTTTGGACTCCAGCCATAGGATTCCGCCAAGGGAAGTATAAATCTGGTTATAAAACACATAATCTTCGGCCTTGCTCTTTTTTAATAGGGCCAGTGATTTGTATTGGTGTATTTTAGCCAGGGGGTAATCACCAATTTTGACTTTATAATATCCCAAACTATACTGCAATTTGGCGGCAAGTGTATTTTTGGGTTCAGTAATACGCGACATGGGTTCTATACCTGCCAACAGCACTTCATAGGCCTTAGCCGTTTGCCCCGCATAATCATAGATATAACTCATTTCGGTGAGTGCTCTTTTTATCAAAGGCGGATCGTTGGTTGCAGTAATGAAATCGGTCAGCTTTTTTGCTTCGGTGATGGCTGCCTGCGTATTTCCATTGTTGAGCTTAAAATTGCCTTCAAACTGGATATAATCTGCAAGGCTATCAAACTGTTTCTGGTTTTTGTACAGTGCTATGTTTTTTGCCACGGCTGCCTTGGCTTTCACCAAAGAATCCTGACTGATGAGCGTCTGGATTTCATTTGCGGTCCTTATGTGTCCCTGGGGATGAACGGAAGAAATGCCGGCAAGGCACAATGCAATAAATAAACCGGTTATTTTATAAACTTTTCTCATCGCTCGTTCAGCTCATTTAAGAGTTTGGTGTTCCTGATGGAAGGAATGCTTTCAAGTAAAACTTTGGCTTCCTTCAATTTTCCTTTCTTTATTCTGGCCAGTGCTGCATAGTATGCGGCATCTTCCTTAAAAATACCTTGAAGGAAGCGTTCCTGATTTTCAAGATATTCTATGGATTTAGATGCATCGCCCAATGCCAGATTCGCAACGCCCAGAAAATAATTCAAGGTGTCGTTTTCAGGGTTTGCCTTCAACAGATCCTGCCATTTTGCAATGGCTTCTTTGTAGTTTTGTTGTTTATATTCAAGCATTCCCTCATAAAAACCAGTCGCATTTGCAGTGTTCATTTTAAGGGGCAAGCCAATATCCGGCTTAAAGTTTTTTGCAAATATCTTTTCCGAATGGCTTTTGTTGCCCATCATCCAAAAAAATCCAAATAATAAGACCACAACAGCCGCAGCAGCATACCAGACAGTGTTTGATCTTATTCTTTTGTTCGCGATGGTTCTTATACCTGAATCTTTTTCGTCAGTTGAAATGGAATTGTGAAACTCTCTTATTTTTGATTGCCGGATACTATCCTCAATCTCTTCCCTGACTTTTTTTATGTGTTCAATTTTTTGGGAAATAGTTGGAATGTGGGCCAGTTGTTCATCCAGCAATGGCGCTTTATCCTGAGAATCTTTTTGATCCAGCCAGGTCTCAATAAGATTCCATTCTTCGGGGGTTATGTTGATTGGAGCGTTCATTTGTTAATCTCCTTGTTAAGTGCCAGTTCCTTTAATTTTTGGATACACCTGTATTTTTTATTTTTGGCCGAGGCTTCTTCCATATCAAGACTTTCGGCAATAGTCTTCAGGGACATTTTATGGAAATAAAACCATGTGAGTAAATCTTTGCATGCCTGCCCAAGGTTTTCAAAAGCGGTGAGTGTTATGGTTAATTGCTTTTCCTTTTCATGTGCTTCAGTAATAGGTGTTGCTTCATCAGCTGGCAGTTGATGTGCTTTTTCATCAATTGAAATTGTTTTCTTTTTGCCGCTGACCCTTATCTGGTCTATCCATTTGTTTTTAGCGGTTGTAAATAAATATGCCTCTATCTCTGATTTGTTTTTGGGACTGGATTGTCCCGTGCTCAGTTTTTTCCAGCAGGCAAAAAAGGCATCCTGAAAAACATCTTTAGCGTTGTCTAAAGTGCCTCCATTTTTTAGGATATAATATTTGGTTTTTGGATATTCGGCAATGTAAAAATCCTTCAAGAGCACTTCTTTATTATATAAAAAAGCATCTAATAATGTATGTTGCCTTTGAGGAGAATTTTCCATAATGCTTTATCGGTAACTTCCTAACTCAAAAGTTGCACATCGAGCAACCAAACCCGGACATAGGCTGAGCCATTTTTCTGATTTTGCATACCCTAGCATCATAAACAAGTAGTTACATATGATGAATGCATTCTATTTAACTTCTTAACAAGATTTTAACGCAATTGTTTGTGGATTTAGGTTGGAATGGATGCCTTTTTACATTAGGGATTAGGAATGCCATATTAACAATGATCCATGGATAGAATAATTCAATGTTGAAGGTGCCTCACTCCAAAATAAAAAACCGGTTTACTTCTGCAATTTTCTCCGGATCACCAAAAAGATAGAGCATATCGTCGGTTTCAATGGCCATTTCGGGTATAATGGATCTGCGTGGGTCGGTTTCTTTCAACGCTCACTTGAATCCTTGTCCCGATTTACCAAGGGGAACAGTTGCATTAAATATTGCGACATCCCCGCCTAAACTGGTGGGTAGGGATTTTACTTTTCCCTGCGAGACGGTTAGGTCTTATTTGTTAACGTCTGATAATTTTAATCCTAATTTTTAATAGTTTAATCCAAAAGCCCACAGAGGTATTACACTGTGATAACCGAATTCAATATCATCTTTTACCACCAAGGATTTATTATTTTTCTTGATTTACACCAGCCCGTTCACCTCTGCAAAATCAGTTTCTTGGTTTCACTAAACGTAGGAAACGCAACAGTGCCATGACGCTCTGGCGAGACGGTCAGACGATAGAAATACATTCCACTCAACACGCCACTTGCGTCCCATTTCGCACTATACGTACCGGCGGCATGCACTATGAGCCGCCGTTATGCACTGGGGCTTTATTCTATTGTTTAATAAACTTTTTTGATAATACACCATTTTCTGAATGTACTTGAATAATATATATTCCTTTTGGCAGCCCACTTACATCTATTGATTTTTGTTCTGTCCCAACTATTTTACGATTTAACAGCAAACCATTAATACTGATTATATCAATATATGAAGTGTTTGCCTTTGAGTTTAATTCAATATTTAATAGTTGATTTGAAGGGTTAGGATATATCTTTAATTGGTTTTCTATTGAAATAAATTCATCAACATGAACAGGAAGACCATTTTCATTGTAAACAGCCAAACCGTAGGATGCAATCCACTTAGATCCGTTTTCGTCAATGGCTATTGAGTTGATAGAGTTTCCAGGTAGTCCTGAATTTGAGGTGTTGTATATAGTCCAGTTGGTTCCGTCAAATTCTGCTAAACCGCCTAAAGTGGTCACATTATTAAAACCAATCCACTTCGTGCCGTTTTCATCTATGGCTATTGAGGAGATATAGTTAGCGGGTAATCCCGAATTTGAGGT
>SWCB01000789.1_pt1 | contig 11297 bp, 7 predicted proteins | sample 4692901 | NCBI WGS metagenome assembly SWCB01 (sample SAMN10267276, study PRJNA491770) | bioreactor metagenome | isolation source: DHS bioreactor inoculated with subseafloor sediment | place: Japan: off Shimokita Peninsula | collected 2006-08
TCTTAATCCTTCATCGGCGGTTAACCCGATGATCTGGCTCTGGTCGGCGATGACATTAAATTGTATTTCATATTGTTCGAGTTCTGAAAGTAATACGCGAAGGTCATTACCATGTTCAGGTTGGTATTGTTCAATAATGGATTTAATGTCTTTAACTCTTTGATTTAAAGTGGTTGCTTCACTGTTGAAACGTTCAATGTACTGCGTATCTAATCGCGTAAGAAAATCTTTTTCATAGCGACGAAGTGTCAATAAATTTGTACTGCTACGAGTGATTTCTTGCATGGCAAACTGTAGATGATCTAATTTTCGAAATGATATCGTTTCAAGTGTGCCGTATAGCAGCATGCCTAAGATTAATAGGCTCGTTATGAAGTAGAGCTTCGCTTTAATTGTTTTGACTGACAAAAACGAGAATAAGCGACGAATTTTTGTGTGTTTTGTATTATCAATAGTAACAGAATCATGCATACATATACTCTCAGAGATGTGTGAGCGCGATGGGATCTGTGGCGTTTATGTCTATATTGATCACATGAAGTACTATAGAGATAAACGCATTAGCTACTACCAATTTCAGCTAATAAAGAGTTTCGAGTTTTCCCATACCATATTTGTGTTGCTCATGAAGGCTAATAAAGTGCTTCATCGTGTATATTCATGAGTAACAATATTCAACTATAGGCGTATATTTTAGAAATGCTTATATCAGATTGAAAATTTGCTAATAAAATGATTATACGCAATTTATTTATGGATATAGCTTTGCGAGGCAGCTGAATATATTGTACTGATTAATGGAAGAGGGCACGAAAGTGCCCTAGGTGTGAAGATGAGGTTATTATTGAATTGCCATCGCAAGTAATGAAATAGGGTGAATGGTTTCTAACTGCGTATTTTCTTCAATTTGCCACTTACAGGTTTCACAGTCTGTGATTGCAAAATCTGCATTTGATTGACGAATTTGCTTAAATAGACTTTCACCTATTGCTATCGAGGTATCGTAGTTTTCAGTTTTGAAACCATAGGTACCCGCCAGCCCACAACATTGGCTATCTAACACGACAACCTCTAAACCTGGGATCATCTTTAACAGTTCGATGGTGTATAAATTGCCGCCAGTACGTTCAAGGTGACACGGTGTGTGATAGACGATTTTCTTGTTAATCGGCTTCATTTTCGGCGTATTACCGTTCATGAATTGTTTAAGTAAAAAACGGGTCACATATTCAATTTTATCGGCCACATTGGCATTATCGACTTTCAAAACATGCGGATATTCTTCACGCAATGTGAAAGAACAGGTTGAAGACGTTGAGACAATAGATGAATTATACTTCTCAATTGCGGCTTCAAAATTACGCACATTTAGCTTGGCATTTTTCTTGGCTTTGTCGAAAAAACCGTTCGCAATTAATGGCACACCACAGCATTTTTCTTTATCCAATAACTGGACACCAATACTCATTGAGTTCATTACTTTGACGAAATCTTTACCCAGTTGTGGGTGATTGTAATTCACAAAGCACCCGTGAAAGTAGTGCACTTGTTGAGGGTACAATGCCTGACTGGTACAGTTCTGCTTATACCAGCGGCGGAACGTGCCGTGTGAATATTTTGGTAATGATTTATGGTCATGCACACCAATGGTTTTATGCATGATTTTTTTAACAGGTTTAATGCTGGTGATCGTGTTTACTATCGGTGCGAATGGTGTTGCAACTGTTCCCATTAAATCAGTATGGCTCAGTACAAAATCACGAATGGTTTTAATGTTTAACGGCATTTTTGCATGTTCGTCACGTGCAACCGCAATCATGTCGCCAATCTTAACACCTGAAGGACATGCCGTTTCGCAGCGCTTACAGTTAGTACACAGTTTTAAGGTTTCGTCATAAAATTCAGGGCTTTTGATGCGTAAACGCTCGCCATCAGGGCCGCATTGTTTAGGGCCTGGGTATTCAGGGTTTGCTTTGGCAACAGGGCAATAAACGGTACACACAGTGCACTTAATACATTGGTCAAAGCTGGTGTCTTTCTGCAGAAGGCTCATGCGACAGTCCTTTCTTTATTATTCTGATTTTGGTGTGCGGTATGTTTACTGATCATTTGTTCGGCAACGTGGAATCCGGTGCTGATTGCAACGCCACTGCCACACCCTTCGAACACAGGATCATAGTGTGCCAATAGTGCGCCTGCGCAGAATAAATTATCAACGGTTTGATTATTAGCAGAAGCCTGTAGTTGATCATTACATATCACGCCCATTTTCAAAAATGGATGCGCTTTTGATGTGAAAAATTCAGGTTGGTACCATTGGTCTCGATCTGGAATAGCAACAGTATCAAGATTGAAAATAGGTTCATCAATACTTAAACGTTGTGCAGCCATACCACGGCTAAAGAAACTGCCTGTTGCGATTAAATAGTTATCCGCGATTAATGGCATATCACGATGATTACGGGTAAATACACGCTTTAATTCACCATCTTCAATATCACCACGCTGAACTTCATCCCCAACAAGAATGATTCCACCCAGCATTTTGAGATGAGACTTCATGGCTTCTTCTAAACGAATACCCAGCAACGAAGGTGGCATGGTAGGCAGTTCGCAAATCGTAAAGCCTGTTAAGCCTTCAAGCAATTTGATTACTGCAGCACCATCACCGTTGCCAAATACCGCAGGCAATACCACAAGGTCAGCTTTACCAACAGCTTGAATCATTGATTTAGCAAAAGCGTGCAATTTGCGTTCATCACGTAATACACGTGAAATATCAATAGAGCGAAATTCACAAGGGTTACGCTGCATCTCTTCAAAGTCAGGCAATTCAACAGCAGCCGTGGTTATTTTCACATCTTTAAATTGCGCTAATTTTGAAAGATTATCAGCCGCTAATTTAGGCTGAAAATCACGGAAGCCATCGATTGTCACCAATGCGATATGATTTAATTCACCAGCAGTATTAGTCAGTGGAAATTGATGCACAGTTTGCTGCGATAACCACGTTGAACGAAAGGTTCCCATTGGGGTTAAGCGTAGATGGTTCGCTTCATCTTCTTGTGAAGAAAGATAGATACCACGCGCTTTGATCATTTCTTGATACCAGTCTAATGCTTCTTGTACTTTTCTTTTGCCCAGCTTGCAGTAGGGATGCTCTGGACTCTGCTGCTGTAACTCATCGAATGCAGCCATTGGGTGATAAACGGGCTGTCCATTTGGAAGTCGGCTTAAGAAATCAATAGAGCCTGATGAGAAGTGAAGAGCACTTTGGCCGGCAGCGATCACTGCTGTTTTCATGCCTGCTTCTGCACAACGAATCGCACAACTTAATCCTGCTACACCGCCACCTATAATTAAGCTATCGAATTTCATGATGCGACCTCACTCTTGTTCTCATTTGTTTGTGTAGCGGTTGAATTGTCAGTATCTAGGTTCGGCGTTGGTAATGGTGGTAGATCAGAATCGGGGATATCACTGACACCAAATAAACCTTCATAAATCCAATAGGTGAATTCCGCCTCACGTAATGCATCTCCCCAAAAAACGGGTTTAATGCCTTTCCAGCGTTCTTCTAAGAAATCACTCAGTAAATGGCTAGCTTCTGTACCTGAGCTCTGACCGTATTCTGAAAACAACCCTGCTGCGCGGTAAGAACAAAGCTCACCTTGGCAAGGGCCCATACCCACACGGGTACGGCGGCGTAAATCGACAAGGTTATGTACGTCTAATTCTTTAATGGCGTATTCAACTTCGCCACTGGTTACCATTTCGCATTCGCAGATAACGGCTTGGCTTTTCTTATCATTCTTTAAGAATTTTTCTGCACGTTCGCCATGGCGATAATAAGCCGATTGATAAATAGGCTTAGCAAGGCTTGCGGTATGTTTGACTTTTTTCTGCGCTTGTTCTGAACCCGGTAAAGGCTTGGTGTGTGTGATACAAGGTTGTGTGTTACCCAGCTTTTTGGCGACTAAGTCTGTTGCCCATTCAGCCATCATGCGATAAGTCATTAACTTACCGCCTGTAATCGTTATAAAGCCGTCCATGCCATCGCGTTCAGCATGATCTAACAGCACAATGCCACGGCTAATGTTTCGGCCACTGGTATCGCCATCAACAGCAACAAGAGGGCGAACACCAGCATACGCACGTAATACACGGGTATTTGCCATAATAGGCGCGAGCTTTGCCCCTTCTTCTAGCAGTACATCGATTTCGCGGCTGGTCACATGTAAGTCATCGATCTTGTCGTAATCAATGCGTTCAGATGTTGTTCCTATCAGTGAAATGGTATCGCCCGGTACTAAAATGTCGGCATCAGAGGGTTTACGGCAACGGTTAATCACTAAATTATTGATACGGTAATCAAGGATCAGTAGCGATCCTTTTGCAGGGAACATTTTGATATTCAAATCACCGTATTCGCAGATTTGTTGTCCCCATATTCCTGCTGCATTGATTACTTGCTTTGAGCGAATATCGAAATGTTCACCAGTTTTCATGTTCAAGCAACGCACACCACGCACAGCATGCCCTTCACGGATAAGCCCGGTAACATGTGTGTGATTAAATAAGCGTGCACCATGCTCAACAGCATCTAATACATTAGAAGATGCGAGACGAAATGGGTCGATAGTACCGTCGGGTACTTTTACCGCACCAATTAAATTTGGGTTACAGTTTGGCTCTAAGCGAAGGGCTTCTTCAGGACTTAATTGCTCAACATCAATGTCTGCTCGGCCACATGCTGTAAGGAATGATTTTTGAAAATCAAGGTCATCATCGGGTAGGGAGATGAATAAACCTTGCGTGTCTTCAACACAATGACGCGCGATATTTTTAAGTATACGGTTTTCTTGAATGCACTCGCGTGCCGATTCTTCATCTGTTACTGCATAACGCGCACCTGAGTGCAGTAATCCATGATTACGACCCGTCGTGCCTGATGCTAGATCATCTCTTTCGACCAAGATACATTTGATGCCTCGCAGTGCACAGTCACGCATTATGCCTGTGCCGGTTGCACCACCGCCAATAATAACAACGTCTGTTTCTAACCAACTAGTCATGTTCGTTTTCGCTTATAGTTTTTAACCAGCTCATACAGAATCTGTTTGATTCCCTATCATATAGGCATAAATATGCCACTTTATGTAAGGTTATTAATTGATCTGAACCACACTAATGAGTGATCGAGCTTTCGTTCGCGCATTTATGTGTGGTTATGCGTATTTTTGAGCGATAAAAACAAAAAAAGGACCATTAGGTCCTTAAAATTTGATTCAAAAATAGACTTAACGTATTAATTTATCGATATCTTCTCTGCTATTTTCAGGCGTTCATCATTTTCATATTGAAGATCAATAGGATGGAAGTTGCTGCAATCTCGACCTGAGTGTTTACATTTATAAAGCGCAAGATCTGCCCGTTCGAGCATTGAAGCTAAAGTATCGTTTTCAGAATAAGTTGAAATACCAATACAAGTCGTAATGCTAAGTGATTGATTTTCTATGTCGATAGGCAGTTTTAGCTCACGAATAGCCGTTAGCATTCGATTTGAAATTTTTATTGCTGTATCAGAGGGGCAGTCGGGCAAGAATAAAATAAACTCTTCACCACCGTAGCGGCCAAACAAATCCGTTTTACGAATTTTACCTTGCACGAAAGCGGTAAAGCCCGTTAGTACTTTATCACCAACGCTATGCCCCCAGGTGTCGTTAATACGCTTGAATTTATCAATATCAAAGAGTAATACAGAAAAAGGTTTATCATTTTGACGGCACTCTAGCATGGCTTTTTTTCCGAGCCGTAAGAGCATCCGACGATTATAAATACCCGTTAATGGGTCTAAAATGGCTTGGCGGTACAACCTCATCAGCATATGTAACTTTGATACTTGCGACCAAATCACCATTAACGCTAAAACGCTTTGTAGCCAATAGATTGCTAAGTTTTCATGAGCAAATAACCGACCAGTATAATAATCTACTAAGATTTGAGTTATAGCGGTAACAGAAAGCAAAGATAGGCTTTCTTTAAACGTGACAGGAAAAATGGTGAGTACAGCAACGTGAATAATAGGCAGTAGAGTATAGATATACCCGTATTTCAAGTTGCTATCGGGAAAATCCAATACTGCTAAACAATAGAGATAAAAAATATTCAAGGAAAGAGTGAGTAATGCAATACAGAGTTGTATTTGCCTTAATGAGTAAAATTGATACTTATTGAGGGCAAGAAAGAAAAAGAAGCTACTCAGAAATAATCGAGCAAACGTGATTTTTATACTTTGATCTGATGTTAAAAAGAGAATATCAAAGGGAATCCATAGAATAAGCAGTATGCCCAGCACGGTTGAAAGTATAATTATACGACTGCGAAGGTAATCACTTCGTGTGTTTTTAAAGCTTAAAGAGTGTAATCGAGAACTCCATAGATCATAGAAATGTGGCATCTTAAATATAATGTTTTTGACTGCATTTTCTCGCATTAACCATACTCATTAGTTATTAGTCACTGAATTCAAAGCATTGAAGAAGAGAGGCGGACTAACTGAGGTATCAATAGAGTTGTCATTATTCAATCAATACACCTCAAAAACCGTGATCTTTGTTCAAAAAATACCAACTAATAATAAAGATGTGCTTTATTTGTATCTAAAAAATAAAAATGTTTGATAACGACAGAAAATATTGATGCATTCACATACCGATACAAGTTGGTATAATCAACCTCCATTTTTCTGAGACAGAATGATCATGTTCACTGGCTACTTAATGTTTCTTATCCCTGCTTTACTAGGGGCACAATGTATTCTGACACTGGTGTTGACTAAAGGTGAGATTTGCCCTGGTCAACGTGGGCGAGTGCATAAAACACTTCCGATCATTCTTGCTGGCTGGCTTTTATGTGTAGCGACTCAACCGTTAGCAGTATTGCCGTTGCTCACTTTGGCTTTTTTCACGTTTAAAGTGAAAACAGGTAAAACGCGTGATGCGGGTCCTATTAAGATTTTGATGGCCTCGAACATGTTGGCTGCAATTAGCTGGTTTATGCTGATACCCACGATGACATTGCCTCAAGTGGGCATGAGCTTTATGGCGATAGCGTTGTTTGGTAGCCTATTAGCGCACTTATTACTGACTCAAGCGAGAACTCGCCTTCAAGCATTCCACCGTATTTTACCCTTTGTGGGTTTTGGCAGCGCAATTGCCTCGATTCTGTTCATGCTTTGGCAATTAGGACGTATTGATGAAGCAACGATAAGTGGAATGACAACAAGCATAGTAGGCGCTTTAGTACTTATGTTGGTTGCGTTGTTAGTGTGGGCTGGCCATCTTTTATTAAGTCGCACTGTTAATCGTTGGCAGTTGCTGGGTGCATCGGCATTATTGGTGCTGTCTGGTTCGATGCAATTGGCCATCTTTTGATGCGTTAATATGTGATTTAAATTGGTATAGAGCTAAAAGCGCCTCTTTTTTAAGGGCGCTTTTTTTGTATCAGCCTTCAGTGCTAGGTCTATTATTGTAAAAGGAACCCAATATATAGTGCTTAAAGTGGGAGGCAGTATGGAAATCAATAACTTGCTTAGAATGGACGGTAATATTGTTTTTAGTATTATAAATGAAAAGCTTAGGTTAGAGTGCGGCAGTGTTTCAGAGCTTGTAAGCCGCTATGAATTAGATGAAGCTGAACTCATTGAAAAAATGGATGAGCATGGTTTTCACTATGATCCACTTTCTAATCAATTTCGATAACCTAGCGTTCAGAAGTAGCTTGCTCATACAAATAACGACTCTTATTGGGTCGTTTTTGTATTAATTTGCTGTAGTTATCTTTTAAGCGGCCTTTATGCCTTCTAAGTGTGTTTGACATTGTTGTCTGGCTGTCGCAAAAAAAGCTTTTAGGTAATGGCGATCTTGCTCGGAAGCGCGAACAGCTGCAAATAAACGACGCCATAGCCCTTTACCTAGTGGCTTGCTAACAATTAACCCTTGGCGAGCGAAATCATGAATCGCCCAGTTCGGTAGGGCTGCGACACCTAGACCTGCCGAGACCATTTGCACTAGCATTAATGTGTTATCGGCTTGCTTCCAAGCTTTGGGTTCAATGCCCGCGGGCTGTAGAAAGTGCTTCACCACATCTAATCGATTCTTTTGTACCGGATAACTCAACATTGTATGTTCAAGTAAGTCTTCAGGTTCAATCACTGCTTTATCTGCCAGTGGCGATTGGGGCGATACGACTAAACGCATCTCAAAATCAAATAAAGGCTCGTAATGTATCTCGTTGCGTTGCTGAATATCAGACGTGATAACTAAATCTAACTCACCAGCAGCGAGCGCAGGTATAGGTTCAAAGCCAAAACCAGAAGAAAAATCCAACGTCACAGAAGGCCAATGCACTTGATACTCTTTTAATGCTGGCATTAACCACTGAAAGCAAGAATGGCATTCAATAGCCATGTGCAAGCGTCCGTTTATATCTTCTTTAAGGCTGGCTAATTCATGCTCAGCCTTGGCTAAGCGCGGTAATATATCATTGGCGAGACGAAGTAATATTTCACCTTCAGATGTGAATTTAACAGGGCGCGTTTTACGTAGAAAAAGTTGACCACCGATCCGCTGTTCTAAATCTTTTAACTGGTGTGACAGTGCCGATTGTGTAAGGCATAAGGTATTTGCAGTTGCTGTTAGCGAACCTGTATCGCGAAGAACGGATAGGGTTCTTAGGTGCTTAATTTCTATCATGAAGTTTACTAACGTCCCTGTGTATTACATGAATATATTTAATGTACCTGTTAACTATGGATGTGTAAACATCTAGACGTCTATTCAGGTGCTAGGTTTATTTATAGCAACGCATAAAAACACCTAATATTCCGCTAACGTATTGATTATTAGTTTTCTTCATAATCATTCTGAATAATTCGATGTTGTTCATAATGATTTCTTACGTCATTGTTTAGCCATCCATACCGCTAAAGACTCAGCAGGGAAAGACTATGACAATAACAACAGAGAACAAAACAGTAACGCACATCCTTGGTTATCCACGAGTAGGCTCACAACGAGAATTAAAATTCGCACAAGAAAAATATTGGCGCGGTGAGATTGAGCAAAATGAATTAAAAGAAGTGGGCAGCTTATTGCGCCATCGCCACTGGGGCGATCAAGTGGGTGCCGGGTTAGATTATGTGTCTGTTGGTGATTTTGCTTGGTACGATCACGTACTCAATACCAGCATGCTGTTAGGCCACATCCCTAAGCGTCATGATAATGGCTTTCCTGATTTAGATACTTTATTCCGCATTGCCCGTGGTAAAGCACCAACAGGCTGTTCGTGTGCAGCATCGGATATGACTAAATGGTTTAATACTAACTATCACTATATCGTTCCTGAATTCACTGAAGACGATGAGTTCAATGTAAGCTGGCAGCAACTGTTTGAAGAAGTTGCGGAAGCCAAAAAAGCAGGGCACAAGGTTAAGCCTGTTCTTCTAGGGCCTGTATCTTACTTATGGCTAGGTAAAGAAAAGGAAGAAGGCTTTGACCGTTTATCTCTTCTTCCGCGTTTATTGGCAGCCTATCAGCAAATTTTAAGTAAATTAGAAGCATTAGGGGTGGAGTGGGTTCAGATTGATGAACCAGTACTTGCGCTAGAATTGCCTAAGCCATGGGCTGAATCATTTAAGTTGGCTTACCAAGTATTGAATGGCAATACCAAGCTATTGCTAACCACGTACTTCGATAATATAACGCACCACCTTGATAAGATTGTAGAGTTGAACATCGACGGTTTGCACGTCGACTTATCTGCAGCACCAGAACAGCTAAATGCAGTGGTAGATGCACTGCCAGAAAACTGGGTGTTATCGGCGGGTGTGGTGAATGGACGCAACGTGTGGCGTGCTGATTTATCGCATGTTCTTGACGTATTGCAGCCAGTGAAAGCGAAGTTAGGGCAGCGATTATGGGTTGGTAGTTCATGTTCATTGCTTCATAGCCCAATCGATTTAGACCTTGAAACCGATTTATCGCCAGAAGTGCGTCAGTGGTTGTCTTTTGCGAAGCAAAAATGCCGTGAAATTTCTTTAGTGGCACAAGCGCTAGACGGTAATGATATTGCGATACAAGAATGTGCAAAATACAGTGCGCCGATCAAAGCACGTGCAACCAGCGCATTAGTTAATAATCCAGATGTTCGCCAGCGCACCAATGCAATAACAGCCGCGTTAGCCGAGCGTAAAGCACCGTATGCAGAACGTACTCGCCAGCAACGTGCAGCGCTTAATTTACCGCTATTACCGACAACGACCATTGGTTCTTTCCCTCAAACCAATGAAATTCGTACCCAACGTCGCGATTTTAAAGCTGGTCTTCTTAGTGAAGCTGACTACAACACTGCGTTAAAAGGGCACATCGCTGATGCCATTCAGCGCCAAGAAGATTTAGATCTCGATGTGTTTGTACACGGTGAAGCAGAACGTAACGACATGGTGGAATACTTTGCAGAATTGCTGGAAGGCTTTGCGGTAACTCGATTTGGTTGGGTACAGAGCTATGGCTCTCGTTGTGTTAAGCCTGCGGTTATTGTTTCTGATATTTACCGTGCAAAACCAATGACAGTAGAGTGGGCGACATACGCACAATCGTTAACTGACAAGTTAGTAAAAGGTATGCTAACAGGCCCTGTCACCATTCTGGGTTGGACATTCCCACGTGAAGATCTGCCTCGTGAAGGTATCGCGAATCAAATTGCTCTGGCATTGCGTGATGAAGTGTCAGATCTGCAAGCGGCAGGCATAAAGATTATTCAGATTGATGAGCCAGCAATTCGTGAAGGTTTACCACTAAAAGAAAGCCAGTGGCAGGCGTACCTTGATTGGGCGGTGAATGCATTCAAGATTTCAGCAGCAAGTGCTGAGCCACAAACACAAATTCATACTCACATGTGTTACAGCGAATTTAATCACATCATCAAATCAGTCGCCGCACTGGATGCCGATGTGATTACTATCGAAACATCACGTTCAGATATGGAATTGCTAAAAGCCTTTGAAGAATTTGATTACCCGAACGAAATTGGACCCGGCGTTTACGATATTCACTCGCCAAACATTCCATCGATAGAGCAAATTGTTCACTTAGTAGAAAAAGCTGAAACACTTATCCCAATTGAACGCCTATGGATAAACCCTGATTGCGGACTAAAAACACGTAACTGGGAAGAAACAGAAGCCGCACTGCGCAGCATGGTAGAAGCGACGAAGAAATTACGTGAACAGTGGC
>SWCB01016028.1_pt1 | contig 11290 bp, 10 predicted proteins | sample 4692901 | NCBI WGS metagenome assembly SWCB01 (sample SAMN10267276, study PRJNA491770) | bioreactor metagenome | isolation source: DHS bioreactor inoculated with subseafloor sediment | place: Japan: off Shimokita Peninsula | collected 2006-08
ATCGAGTAGCTAGAAAATAGGATAATTAATCCTATTTTCTTTGCTCTCACAGAACCGGACTTACGTTTGCCGTATCCGGCTCCTGAAATTTCTAATCAAACTATCTGTAGTTTGACAACAATCCAACATCATAATCGCATAAGTCTATTAGCTTAAGGTCTCTGAAGTACTGGTTGGGAAGTAACATGTGGATTATGTGAACATTAGAGTTCTTCCATTTAGTCACTGCCATTTTCTTACCATCACCCATGATTCCTTGTTTTCTCATTTCCTTATGCATTTTCTTGTACGTTTTCCACTGTTTCATTTTTATCATTCTGAGCCGCCTTCTTATCCACTCCATCAGTCTAACTGCCAATCCTTTAATGTTTGCAACCCGATAATAATTCATCCAACCTCTAAGTACAGGGTTTAGCTCTTTGATTATAGCTTCGAGTTTTCTTCCTGCGTTCCTTTTGGTTATCTTTCGAACCTTATCCTTAAATCGCTTAATTCGTTTAGGATGAACAGTTACATACCAATTCCCGATGACAAAACCTAAAAACGCCACTCCTTCATAAGCACTTGTCAAAGTGGTCTTTTCTTGATTCACTTTTAACTTAAGTTCTTCTTCTAGAATTTTGGTTGCGATAGTCTTGTAATTTCCAGCCGCTGCCTTGTCTTTTGCGAATATCAGAATATCATCCGCATAGCGCACTATGCGGATTCCTTTACGCATCATCTTCTGGTCAAAATAGTTGAGATATATGTTGCTGATCAATGGGGAAATCACACCACCTTGCGGAGATCCAATATCTGTTTCTGTAAAATTACCATCTTCCAGTACACCTGAATTCAAGAATTCGCTTATTAATCTCAATACTCTTCCGTCACTGATTATTTCTGCTATAGCCTTAATAATCAGGTCATGGTTTAGCGTATCAAAGCACTTACTCAAATCCATATCTACTACATGTCTAAGACCATATTTGTTCATGAAAAGTTCAGCTTTTGCTACCGCTTGTTGCTGTGAGCGCTTTGGTCTGTAACCATAGCTTGATGGATGAAATGTCTTTTCAAAATGCGGTTCTATGATATTTACTACAGCTTGCTGCATAACTCTGTCTCTTACAGTTGGGATTCCCAAAAGTCGTATTCCGCCGTCGGGTTTCTCTATTTCAACTCGTCTGACAGGGCTTGATTTGTACGTGTTGGTCTTCAGCTGCTCATGAAGAAGATTAATATTTGCTTCTAGATTCACTTTGAATTCAGATACAGTTTCTCCATCTATTCCTGGAGCTCCATTGTTTCTTTTGACCTTAGTGAATGCCTTTCGCAAATTTTCTTCCCGATATATTTTATCGATTAGGCTGTATAACTTCTTCACTCTGCATTCCCTCCATTGTTGCTACATCTTCCTATAATCCACAGTCTAACTATATCTTCTTCGCAAAGGTAACTTGACGTCTCTAGCTCTAAGGCAATCCTATCTTCGTTATCTCTTTGCTACTTGATATTTCTGTCGTCGATTAATTCGCAATTTCTCTTGTGCCAATCAAACGGACCTCGAGGTGTTCCAACCTACTTTTCAAACAGTTTCATTGTCCCATAAAAAAAAAATCCTCAGATGTACTTCGAAATCTCTTCCATTCTTCGCATCTGATATAAGCTTTTGACCTATATCAGTCACATCAACAAGTGATGTGTCACCTATATTTTATCCTCCACACGATTACTCGCTTTCACTGGTATAGGTTTTATAACTACTACAACTTCATCTGCATACTGCACCCTGATAGAAACTCCTTGCTTTCGCTTGTGAGCTTCATCTACAGCGTCGAGTACAGTAAGTCCGAGGTTAAGTTGCTCCGCTTGTTACAGAAACGACCATCATAACATATGCAGTTCAGCTAATTTTAGGACTTTCCCACTTTTTGGAGGGTTATCCACCACACATGCCAACCCTGGTTCACTTGCGTTCCGCTCCAGTAACCGCCATCAGCTTCCTTCAGACCCTTTCGTCGCCGAAAACGCCCTTGCTTACAGCTTGTCTTCCCATTAGCTAGGTGACAGGTCTATCTTTCAAGACCATTAGCTCGGCAACATGCCTCGCAAACAAAAAAGAACCTCTTAGAGGTTCAAATAATCATTGCCTATTCCGATTGTATTAATTAGTTTATGATTTCCCATCCACACGCCTCTGCATGGCTTTTTAACTTCTCATCTGGATTGACAGCAATCGGCTGTCCTACATGGTTCAGCAACTCGATATCATAATAGCTATCCGCTAAAGCCATGGACTCAGCCCAATCGCAATGAATCTCTCGACAGCTTTCTTCCAAGGCCTCCAGTTTCTTCTTCCCCATAATCATCACGACGGGGTCGGAATAGTCTACGTAGCCATCCTCTGTATATCGAATTTTTGAGCCAATCGCCTCGTCAAAACCAAAATGCTCCCCGACGATCTCGACAAAAGGAAGATATCCTCCGGACAATAAAATCGTCCTATAACCGTTCTGCTTTGCCAATTCCAAGCGAGCCACCACTTCATGGTTGATCTTTGAATCCAGCATCTTAAAGTAATCCCGAAAGAAATCTTTCATTTCCTCACTGTTCATTCCTTTAAACAATTCCAAAAAAATGATGGTGGCTTTCTTTCTGAACACTTCCTTGTCCAAACTTGAGTCCCAGCCTATCTTGTATATGGTAAATAGAGTCAGCATTCGAAGAGTCATCTTGAATTGCGCCCATTTTGAATGTCCCAACTTTCCCCATGCTTTTAACATATAGGGGAGCGTCTCTTCCAATATCAAGGTCCCGTCCAGATCAAAAATAGCTACTTTCATTACTCCCCCACCAATCACTTTCAATCAAGCATCATAATTTAGACTTCATAGTCAACATAAGCTGATTGTCTATACTGATGATTCAACGGCCCTCGACCTCTGCCGATATTTAACTGGTCTTTGATTGCACCTGTAATAAATCCCTTGCTTCTTCGAACACTTTCCTCAATATCATATCCTTTTGACAGGTTACTTGCAATAGCAGATGACAAGGTACATCCGGTCCCATGAGTATTGGGATTATCAATCCGCTCACTTTTAAACCAGACTGCATCGCCTTTCGAATACAAAAGATCACTTGCTTCCTCATCCAAATGCCCACCCTTAATCAAGATATGACCAGGATACCAATCACTGATTGTCTCAGCTGCCAAAACCATATCCTCTTTCGTTTTGATAGTCATTTTGGCCAGAAGTTCAGCTTCAAAAATATTTGGGGTAATGACCGTCGCTAATGGAATAAGGTTTTGAATCAAGACATTGATCGCACCATCCTCAAGGAGTTTACTACCACTCGTCGCAACCATGACCGGATCAATCACAATGTGTGTTGCCTTATGATTTTTCAACCCTTCAGCTATCGCATAAATGATTTCCTCTGAAGACACCATCCCCACCTTGACAGCTTCCGGTCTTATATCCGTGAAGACACTGTCAATCTGGCTTGTCACAAACGCATCCGTCACATTTTCTATTCCGAACACTCCTTTTGTGTTTTGAGCCGTCAAAGCTGTTATCACGCTCATTCCAAAGCAATTATGAGCGGCAATGGTTTTCAGATCCGCCTGGATTCCGGCACCACCGCTGGAGTCAGACCCAGCAATCGTCAACACCTTTCTAACTGTATGGTTGACTATTTTTTCTGCTTTATCAGCCATCCTGACAGTCGCTTCTGTTATGTCTCTCTCTCCCAGTATGGCCGAGATAACCGCTACGCCATAAATACCCGTGCGATCAAGACTCATGATGTTGTGCTGATCAATTCCACCGATAGCCACTACAGGAATAGAGACGGCTTCACTGATTGATTTGAGTGTTTCTATCGTCACCGACTCCGCATCATCCTTTGTCGCTGTCACGAACATCGCACCAACCCCCAGATAATCCGCACCATCAATTTCCGCTCTCACTGCCTCTTCAACAGTTGACACCGAAACGCCCAGGACCATGTCTTCACCTAAGAGTTCTCTCGCTTCTGAAGCCTGTATGTCTCCCTGTCCAATATGTACGCCATCTGCCTCTGACGCAATCGCAATCTCAATTCGATCATTTACAATAAACGGCACATTTGTTTTCAATGACAATTTCTTCATTTCCTTTGCCAAGGTTAAGAAGGTTTGATCGTCGAGCTCCTTGTCTCTCAATTGCACACAGGAGACACCATTTTTCAATGATGTCTCGACGTCTTTCATCCACTGATCCTTATTCCATCTAGTGTCCGTGACAAGGTAGAGCCTCAAATGCTCTCTAAAGATATTCAATCACGCCACCAGCTTCCATCTGATCTCCATTGATTAGCCCGACGCCGTCCATCAAATATCTCTTGTAACTGGACATACCTTCACTATTATCCATAACTTCCTGATAAGCGCGCTCACCAGCTAGTCCCATTTTAACCAAGGCCGCAACCGAGGCTTTGATTGGAACATCCGGATTTGCGCCGACAAATGTCGCTATCACACTGCCTGTCATACAACCAGTTCCTGTGACATTACTCATCATGGCATGACCATTTCTCACTATTGCCACTTGAATTCCATCCGTCACAATATCTATAGCTCCAGTGATCACCAGAGTCACACCTAGTGAAGTAGCGGTCTTTTTTGCATACTCTATGGCTTCACTCAGATTGGCTGTTTCTATTCGGTCTTCCTCTTTCACATCTACGCCACCTGTGTTTTTTCCTGGAACATAAAGGGCTTTTATTTCAGACATATTTCCTTTGATGACTGAAAATTTCACATTTTCCAGCAACCGACTGACAATCTTGTTTCTAAATTGCGATGCCCCCAATCCTACCGGATCCAGCACAACCGGCAGACCCAATGCATTCGCTTTCTTACCCGCAACGATCATGCTTTCCACTGTCCGCTCATTCGGTGTTCCAATATTGATATATAATACATTGCTGATTGCGACAATCTCTTCAACTTCTGAGATATCATCCGCCATTAGCGGTGCCCCTCCTGCTGCCAACACTATATTGGCACAGTCGTTTACTGTCACATAATTGGTCAAATGATGCACTAGAGGTGGATTCTGCTTTACTTGTTCTATAATCGCCTTCATATATTTTCTCCTTTTCCGTAGCTCATATCCCAAAAATTCATTTCATACCTGCAGGCTTCCAGAAAGATCTCAACCAACTCCTGTTTCTCTTCATCTGATGAATTTTCAGTCAGCTCATCCATGAGTATGACCGACCGGATCGAGAAGTCTTCAAAGGCTTCTCCCGCATAGGCCTTGATCCAAGGATCGTAGTAGTTCTCGCCCCCGATTTCATCCCTAGCTTTCTTTAATGACTTCCCAATATGCTCATAGGTCAATGTGCAAGGTAGCGCTGCACAAAACAGTCTTCTAGCATCGGTATCGTTCTTGAACTGCAGCATATAATTCAGATACTGCCGTGTCGCCTCTTCCTCTTTCTCCTCTTCATCAATCTTATAGACATCCAGATCATACTCTTTAAGATATTGGATATGCATGTTCGTCTCTTCAGACATCACCACGCCTATGCAGGTGTGGAGAAACTGAAGATCCTTTACGTTGTCCAAGAGGAGATAGGCATGAGCGAAAACCTTTGAATAATATTTCAGATAAAGTGTGTCCTGAATCAAATATCTCTTATAACTGTCTCTTGAAAGAGTGCCGTCAAGCATTTCCGAGACAAAGGGATGCTTCATATAATCCTTATAATACTGCTGGACTCTGGGATCTTCTATCAATTGCCCTGTGAATGTCATGCTCTCACCCCAGCGAGTTTAGGCAACCTGGTAGAAATCGTCATTAGCACCAGAATGCTCATGATCGCTTCAACTCCAAAACCCGAATAATTGTAGCCTAATGAATATATCCAGAGATTCATTCCCTCTGGAGCAAACTGACCGAACAGGATTATTCCTGACAACGTGCTGAAAAAGGCAGACAAGGTACAAGCAAACAGCGACCCTGAAAGGAGTTTCCACGGTTTGTCCACACCGAAGATCGGTGTTAGGCCGATTGCGAGCATCCCTCCCAGATAATCCAGTGGAATCTGCATAGGAAAATACGGCGGTGCAATGACAATTTTGACCATGGCAATCACGATACAGCTGATCAGCGCCTCTTCCATTCCAAAGGCCACAGCAAGAATCATGATGGGCAGAATTGACATTAGGGTGCATCCACCCCCTTGAGGAAATGGCGCCAGCTTGATCATGTACAATGCCAATGACAATCCTGAAATCACGCCTATCCTCGTTATAGACTTGGTCGTCAATTTATACCCCTTCAACTTGTATCCTGTAAATAAAAACAACGCTACACATAATACTACTGCTAAAATAATTGCTAACATCTCATTGCTCCTTTTTAATGTATTACCTGATTGGACAAAAAAACACGCCTCACCTGAGACGTGTCGATAACAATACTAAAAGTATATGTTTCCTACGCTGGCATTACCCAGATCAGGTCAAATGGTCTGAAGATCACTCTTCACTCTCAGTCGCTTCACAGCAACTCCCACATTCTTGTACAGTATATTACACCGCACCCTCTATTGCAAATGATTTCCCGATGACATAATCCCCCGATATTTTCTTAAATTATTGGATATTCTATTACAAGCTCGTATCTTTTCTTCTTTGCTATATTTTTGTTTTCTGCCCATAAAAAAACCTCCAAAGTAGATTTAGTAATTTTAATTAATTACATTGTCTACTTTGGAAGCATCATATCAGTTTAAATCTTTTTTTTACTGTTCTCCTCTGATTGCGTCTAGTGCACTCAGCATCATGGCTCTCCGCGCAGGATAATATCCGGAAACAATTCCAACGATCGACGAAAAGGCAAGGGCAAGCAATACAAGCCAGATGGGAATCACTGATATCTTCGTTTCGACTCCCATCATATTTCCCATCATATTCCCACCGACAAAATTGATAATCTTTGAGATTCCATAACTCATGATAATCCCAAAAAGTCCCCCGAAGAAACCAATTAGTCCTGCCTCAAACAGGAAAAGTCTCTTGATATCTTTCAAACGGGCACCGATGACTTTCATCACGCCAATCTCTTTAGTTCGCTCATAAATGGACATGATCATCGTATTGGTGATGCCCAATGCGGCTACAAATAAGGACACAGCTCCAATTCCACCTAGCACAGCCTGTATGCCGGCGGATGTCTTCTTCATAGAATCCAAAATATCCACCAGACTCCACGCTTGAAAGCCCATACCTTTGATTTGTTCCTGAACTTCAGCCACGTTTTTAATATCGTCCACCTTGACCTTGAAATTGTCGTATTTGCCATCGACCTGGTCTCTGGATCTGACCCGCTCGGTATGACCACTGTTCTGAATCTTTTCCAGTGCATCGAAGTCCATATAGGCACTCCAATCACTCTGGTCTTGAGTTTCAGTCATGATCCCCACACCATTAAGAGAGGTTCCCTTATCTTGATAGTTAGGATCTGATCCTCCCGAGTTATCATATGTCTTAAAAACCAGCTTTGCAGTCAACGGATCGACCACAATCTGATCCTCCCAGGAATTTCTTGACTTGGGATTATAAAACTGATCTTTGATATTGGCTCCAAAGATCACCTCATTCTTCCCTGTTGCCAGCGGGAAGCGACCCTCGGCAATTTCTATGTCAAATGTCGAAAGCTTCTCCACATCGACGCCGATGATGGGAAAACTCCCCCGGTAACGTCCGGCAATAACCTCACCATAGATCTGTTTACTGGCTAATACTGCTTCCACATGGTTGATGCCTTCGATCGACCGAAGGCTCTGATCATCCAACCGGGCTTCTTCACTCACACTGCTCGCGCTTTCTTCCATCATATAGCGTCCACCACTTGAGACTTCAATGACATTCAGGCTTCCCATGCTCTCCAATTGTGCCTGAAATGTTAAATTCATCCCAATTCCCAGAGAAAGCATAACGACAATTGACGATGTTCCAATGATGACGCCCAGGACAGTGAGGATCGTTCTGGTTTTGCGACGCAATAGATTTTTGATTCCCATGGAAAACAAATCAAAATTACTCATCATCGTCCTCCAACAACAGGGCTTCCTTTTCCTTTTTCTTCTTCTTTCTTTTGCGGATAATGATCACTCCACCTATCAAAACCAAAACAGCTGCGACATATCCATACCATGGAATTCCTCGACTACCAGGTTCTTCAAATTCAGGATATCCCATTTCGCCACCCTCAGATATAAATTCATCCTCTGGATTGAACATCATCTCGACGGCTTCGACATTGATTGTTTTCTCTTCTTCAACGATATTACCCAGTGCATCTTCAAATGTGAAGAGTATCTTTCCCTCTACAGTACCCGGTTCATTGGGAATAATCACACCGCTATAGTAATCGCTTCTACCCATATCGAAGTTTCCTACAAAGTAATTGGCATCCTGAACGGAGAAATTACCATCCATCTTAATCATCATATTGTACATCGTTGATTTACCCATATTGAAGAAGTCCATTTCCACATTGAATGGCTGGCCAACTGTCATTTCAAAGGGAAGATTGAGTTCTCCCATTTCAAGCCTGATGGGCTGAACAACATTGATACTGAGTTCTTCAGTTTCAGTAAACGGATTATCCTGTGCATCATAGGCATGACCCGAGCTGTCTTCATATTCCATCTTGACGTTCATCTGATAATTCTTGACAGAGGCGTCTGCTTTGACTTTGAAATTCATGCTTTGAACGGATATACCATCCGCAGGGATCGAATCAATAAACAGCGAGTTTGATGAATCTACTGGAGTAAACACACCATCTTCTCCTGAAAGCGTCACTTTGATGTTCTTGACACGCTCTGCTTTTGAAGTATTCTTGATTCCAATCTCCAAGGTGACTATCTCTCCTGCCGTAGCAGATTCTCCACCATAGGTATACGAGTCAACAATCAATTTTGGTCTTCCCATATTTGAAGCACTGTCTACAGTTAATCCAACATAGTCCTGCACTGAATTCACATCTTCCTGACTGTCGCCCAATGCATAGTAGTCTGCGATGATGTCAATCCCATAGTATTCCTGATTGCTATCTGGTTTAATCATCAAATCATAAGAGAATTCTACCGTCTCCCCAGCATTAAAACCGCTGAAATTTAACTCTTTTCTCGATTTGGCGATGATCTCGTTTGAATAAACAAGGGATATCTCAAGATGCTCGACATCAATCTCGCTTAAGTTGGTTATTTTTCCAGTAACACTATACGTCTCTCCCATTTCTATTGTTGAAGGCACTTGAATATCCGTGAAAACAAGATCCACCTGATCCGTATCCATTCCTTCAACGGGCACTCTTACAGTGAATTCACGCTCATAGAGTATGCCGCTCAAATCCGTATAAGTGATCATGCCGCTGAGTTCATGGCGGTCACTCTTCGCTTGGGAGCCTGTCTTGATATTGTAGTTGACATATCCGATTGATCCACTGCGGATCTTATCAATATACTGTGCTTCGATATCTCGATTCAACAGGACGCTTTCCTCAGAAAAGCCGTTCATGACAACCTTGATGTTCTTGGCTTCCAGATCACCACCATTATAGAAAACAATACTCATCATATCCTGGTCTCCTGCGGCCATCACATCGTGCTCCTTGAGAACCATCTGGTCATAGATCACAACAGGTTCTATCGCACCCTTTTCGATCTCAATGTATACCCGCTCTTGTGAGGTGAAACTATCTCCAAATAGATTTTCATATTGCAGCGTCACATTCATCTCGTGGACTTTCGATGCTGCGACTGGAGAAATAACTGCATCAACAAGCATCATCTCTGTTCTCTTACCACTGACCTTGGACAGAGAAAAATCCAAACTGGTTTTTTTAACGTTAAACGGCAATTGTTCGATGCTGTCGGTAAAGCTCATGGTGATATTTTTCGCCGTATGTCCTGATTCATTTTTGATTGGTACCTCGATTTGAACCGCCTGACCGCTTTGATAGAGATATATCTCAGAATTATCAACCGTCAACACGGGTTCAGAGTCGCCGGTATCTCTGTCCACCGGTGTGTCTGTGCCATTATCAACATTGAAGGATACCGATAGCGCTTCCGAAGCAACGGATTCCCCATCAGACACTTTAGTGGCATTGATGTTAAAATCAAACGAACCACTACCCCCGAGGTATTCAAGATCCAAATCTGCTACCATTAATTCGTCTACATTAATATTTTCAGAATTGATCTTGACTGTATCAATCCCATTTACCGCTTTAAAGTTACTCGAATTGATTGTTAGATACACATTCTCTAATTCCTCACCGGTGATGTTCTTGATGACGATTCTCGCATCAAAATCTTCATTCTCTTCAATCGTCGTTGATGAAGACGGAGATACCGACATAATGAGATAATTAGGACTGTCTGAAAATCCAATACCTCCAAAACCCATTATTAATACCATCACCGCCAATATACATCTGTTAACGCGCTTCATTATGTTTAAATTGTTCATATTTTCTGATGCCCTCCTCTTTGACTTCAATTCTCTCTATGTTCCCATCCAGTATATAGACCACTTTATCCGCATAGGTTGCAATCTTAGGATCATGGGTTACCAACACTAGCGTCTGTTCATTGTCATGGACCATATCCAAGATTAAGTTCATAACCTCATCGGAAGTTTTAGAATCCAGATTCCCCGTCGGTTCATCTGCAAACACAATATCCGGAGTCCCAACAAAGGCTCTGGCAATCCCGACGCGTTGCTGCTGTCCCCCACTCATCTGATTCGGCTTATGTAACATATGCTTGCCTAGTCCCACCAGTTTCAAAATTTTTGCCGCCTCTTTTTCTCTGATTTCCTTGTTAATGCGTTTGAACGTCAGGGGCAAACTGACATTTTCCAGAGCCGTAAGGGCATTCATCAAATTATAGGATTGAAAGACAAATCCTATATTCTCCTGTCTAAAGCCGGCAAGTTCTTTCTCGCTTAATTCGGTGACCGTCTCTCTTTTGATCAGGATTGATCCTTTACTCGGTTTTTCTAGTCCCGCCATCATGTTCAACAATGTGGATTTTCCCGATCCAGATGTTCCTAAGAAGCAGCAAACTTCACCCTTATTAATATCTAGATCAATTTTGTTGAGTGCGACTACTTTTTCCTGCCCGATGCGATAGACTTTTCTAAGATCCCTGATTTTAATGATTGGCTCGATCAAAACGACCCCCTCCACTTAATTTCTCAGTAATTTTATACCTATTTTATTCCACTGTGTACTAT
>SWCB01004605.1_pt1 | contig 11281 bp, 12 predicted proteins | sample 4692901 | NCBI WGS metagenome assembly SWCB01 (sample SAMN10267276, study PRJNA491770) | bioreactor metagenome | isolation source: DHS bioreactor inoculated with subseafloor sediment | place: Japan: off Shimokita Peninsula | collected 2006-08
AAGTTTCTAATTGAAGTTCGCTAAGATGAAACCCTCCTAAAAAAAAGCCTAATACAGATAATGTGAGTGCTACGATTACAGTAATTATTATTGCTATGTTTTCTTTCATAATCATGTCCTTTTTTTCTGGTTTATTATTTTTAGATTTTTTTATTAAATATATTGTAACATATTTTATAAAAAAATAAGATTATAGAATTGATACATGGCACTAATGTGAGTGCTATTCGCTTTATTGTATTTAACTATGCTTCTCATATGGGTTGTCTGACCTATTTTAATACAATTGCGCACCCCTTAATTATAGCTTAATTAAAGCGTTTTTTTTGATGCTCTGGAATTGTTGAAAATGAGTCTTCAAAATAGCAAATACATTCGAAAAGTAATTTATTCGGATCAGCCAGATTATTATTATTTTGCATCTAGTGAATTGAATAAGATATCATAGTATAAATACTTTTAAGTGATCAACCAGTACCAGAGTAACAAGTGATAAAGTCAACATGGCTATTGCTAAAAATGAAACTATAAATGCTTTTTTCATAGATCAGGTTGGACAATTTCTAATATAATTGAACTCAAACTACTTGGATAAAAATCATTTGAATCCAATATTAGCTCAATATATTTCTTTGTAGATGTATATTGCCCACTAAAAAGCAATGCATTGTCGTTGTTATCATAAATCTCAAACTTATTATCATTTAAATAATCAATTCTAATATCTAAATCTCGATTATCATAGTTCATTTCTCCATTTCGAGAAAACGCTGTTAGATATCCCCCATTAATATTTAATCCATATTCTTCATTAACAAAATTAGCAAAAAGATATTTTTTAGCATCTAAGTCTTCTTCGCTTATATCTGTCCTATTGATTGTTAACTGTAAATCATCATAAATCAAATCACCACTATTATTGGAGTAGGTAATTAAGTTTAGTACAGTCCCATTAATAGTCTCAATATCAAACTCTATAATAGTATGGTTAAAATCATTGAAATCCATAATATTGAGCCAACCACCAAATTCAATATCAAGATGGACATATACATTTATAATTTCATCATTTATTTTAATTTTTCCGTACCCTTCTTTTTCATTATAAGGACCTTGTATTTCAAATTCTAATAAATCATCTTGTGATCTCCATCTTACGTTTTCTTTATAAACACCCTTAAAATCATAATTGCATGCTGATAGTGTCATGATTAACAACAAGAAAAATGCAATAACAATATTCTTTTTCATAATCAATTCACCACGATTCCAAAAAGTTTTATCTGGTTGTTTCATTTTTTCACCTCATGGTAATTGTATTCATACTTATTAACATCGTAATTTTTAATCTTATTGTATTTAGATGAACTTGGTTCTAAAAGTTTACCTTCAACGGCATCTAATAAAATGTTTTGCAGATAATGATATTCGGCGTATTCATTAAGGGATGCCATAACAAGTGCATTACTAAAATACTTTGCATTTTTTGCAATAATATCGACATCAAATTTATATCCATTTTGCTTCAAAAACAATAATCCAAACGCCGATATAACTCTTGTGTTTCCTTCCCTAAATGGATGTATTTGCCAAATCTTTGCAATCATTCTTGTAAATAGATGAATAAATTCTTCTTTAGAAAGGTTTTTCCATTTCTGCTTGAAATATGTGGTTGTTACTATTTCTAGTTCCTTATCAATTTGATTATAACTCGTGTACTCAACACTCAAGTTATTCAAAATGGGTTCGTTTTTGAATATATTAATAGTTCTTTTCTGTCCCGCCCATTCATAAACATTTGAAAATAATGTTTTATGGATTTGAAAAATATCTTTAACATCTATAATCTTGATATCCGTTTTTAGAATTGTAATTAAACCAAGCGTCGTCATACGATTTTCAAATTCATCCAGTAGAATTCTATCTTTGATGTTCGCTTTATTAATTAGAACATCAGAATCTTCATATAAATAAGGGTCTTTCATGATAAGTTTCTTCCTAAAGCGAAAACTGTAGTTTCATAATCAATCAAATCTTGAGCATACAACCCAAGTATCTTAGTGGCATATGCGTTGACTTCTTTTCCACCGGTTAGATTAATTGCATGAGCTAAAATCTCAATTTCCTTTTGTTTTTCCTGATTTGGCAATACGATTTGAAATGGTATTCCACGATTCAACTCGATTTGTTTTAAATACATATTAATTGCATATGACAAAGTAACACCTAAGCCATTTAAAATAATCTCAACTGATTCCTTAAGATCATCGGATACTCTAACGTGTATGACTTCGTTTCTCATGTTTATCACCTCACAATAATTGTATCACATTTGATACACATTTACAAGTTTTTTAATAAAAAAACTCCCATTAGGAGTCTTCAAATTATCTATGGGTTGAGTGATCTATTTTAATACAATTACGCACCCCTGATGTGATTTTACGCACCCTTGTGAAAATTTACGCACCCCTAAATTATAGATTAAATAAGGTTTTTGTTTTTTGATGCTCCTGGATTGTCGAAAATGACTGTTGTATTTACCTTAAACAGTCCAGAATAGGATATGATAGTATCAATCCTTTTATATGTTATGATCCTAAAAATTGTTTCATTTGATTAACCGGTATGGAATACCCATATCCATAGATGACTGCCCCAGTATTATCTTTTAATCTTAGCGTCGTGATACCTATTAATCTACCCCACTCATCAACTAAAGCGCCACCACTTGAACCACTTGTTATACTTATATCAGATTGAATATATGTTTTTTCTTCCCCATCAACAACTAGTTTTATACTAGGACTGCCAATAATACCACGACTCATGCTAATGCTTAGATTACCTGCATTTCCAATTGCATAGCATATATCTCCAATTGATAAGTTATCAGAATTCCCAAGTTCAATTGGTTTAAATCCACTATACTGTTCTGAATCTATAATCTTTATAACAGCTAAATCATTATACTCATCAAATTTAGTCACTATAGCTTCAGTATAGTTTTCTTGTGTAGATAGTCTAATCAATATTGTTTCATGGATATGATTCTCACTATTTTGAATGTAACTTATCACATGGAAATTAGTGATGAGTTCTCCTTGATTACTGATCACAACAGCTGTCCCAAATGACTCTATTTCATTTGTGGTTGACTTGAGTTCTACAATACTTTGAATATTTTTATTAAAAATTTTTTTGGGAGACTTAAAGTAATCAACCAGTACTAGAGTAACAAGTGATACAGTCAATATGGCTATTCCTATAAATAAAACTGTAAATGCTTTTTTCATATATCAGGTTGGACAATCTCTAATTTAATGGAACTCAAACTACTTGGATAAAAATCATTTGAATCCAATACTAGCTCAATACATTCCTTTGATGATATATATTGTCCACTAAAAAGCAATGCATTGTTGTTGTGATCATAGGTCTCAAACTTATTATCATCTAAATAGTTTATTCTAATCTCGAAAACTTGATTATTAAAGTTGATAGTTCCTTTTGCTTCACCATCAAAAATGGTATGTTTATCATGTTCGATAGTCATATCGTAAGCACTACTATAAAACTTTAAATTATCAGATGCCATTTCATTAAAATAGTATCTTGCATTTAAGTCATCTTCTGAGATGTTGATGCGATAGATTTTAAAGGGGGAATTGTCGAAAAAACTGTCACTAGTATTATTATATTCAACCGAAAGCTCAATCGTTGTTTCATCAATAATATGCATTGTAAAATGTATCAATGAATCCTGTTCAATATTTATTGTTTGGCTATCAATGGCATCCTCTAAATATAGAGTTATTTGTGGAATGTTTCCCCCAAACTGTACATAGGCATCAAAAAATTCATCGTTTATCTTTATTCTAGAAAAACCTGAGTGCTGGTTTGATGGTCCTTGAATGAATATGGATAGTCTATCATCTTCAGTTTGCCACTTAACATTTTCATCGTATATATTCGTTTTGTATGATAAACATGATGATAGCATGCAAATTGAAATAAATATCATTGTTATTAATAATATTTTATTTTTCATTTTTAGTAAAATCCTATTCCAGATAGCAGTTTGATTCTTGCGTCGTTTAAATTGCTATCGATAACTTTATATAAATCAGTATAATTATAATCATTACCATTTCCATATAAATTATATGCTCTGAATTCTCCTGTACTAAGTCTTCTAACAAATACTGTATGAGCACTTCCAGTAAAATCGATTGTATTTGTAGAAGATTCAATATCATGCCAAAAAGTAATTATGAAATACTGTGATTCTTCAGAATTTGTAATAAAGGTATCTAGGTTTGTTGTATTTGACATATCAGTAATTCCATAAAGTGATAGTACTTCAGTTACGCTACTAGTCGAACTCCAATACCATTCTACTAAAGCATCAGCAGTTACAAAAAGTGCAAAAAATGCGGTTTCAACAATTGCAGTTGTAGCAACAACTTGGACATCATAAGTCCACCCAAACCATCTTAACCACCAGTCACTAGCATTTTCGAACTGTGCATTAATCAAGGTAGCTGCAATCCCGGGAATAATATCTATTGCAATCGGGATAATATAGTTTTGGATGATTGAATCAAAGACTGTTGTCTCCATAAATACCATGTCTTCAGGATATGCGTTTGTTCCAAACAGGCCAAAAGCAACATCAGCATTCATTAATTGTGTTAATGCAATCAATGTCGATAAATGCGGATCATACCCAGTGCTTTTTAAAAAGTTAAACATCGCAAAAATACCACAACCAGCATCCCCCAAATTTGAAGCCCCATACTTCCACGAATCCCATGTAGAATTACTTTGATTACCAATATATCCATTAAATCCAACTAATTGATTGTTACTAATAGCTTCTGTTTCTAATGCAGAATTAATTATGAAATCATCTTTAGCCATTTCTAATTTGATTTTCCACATGAAATATTTCATCGGTCCATCATACCAAATATCAGGTGGATTAAGATATGCTTCTGCATTGTTTATCGCATCATCGATACCTACAATTGAATTACTGACATTAACAATGGGATAAACAATTCCACCACTAACTCCACCATCACCAGTCATGATAGCTAATACAAAATTACTATTTATAGCAACTTCATCAATTGTGTCGTCTGATAATAAATCTGTTGCATAAAATGAGTAGCCATATAAGTCAAATTTTACATTTCTACTCTCATCAGTTTCTTCAAATGCATATCCATTTAATGTCATTGTATCAACAATGTTATTTTGTGTATCAATCAAACTAACATCTATATATAGTAAATCTAATGATTTTATATAGAGCACTTCAAAAGAAATCCTATATTCAGATATATCATCATTTGTCTCTGATAAATAATCGACAGTATAAAAATCTTTGATGTTCTTATATCCTATGTAGGTAATCTCATCTATACCATTTTTTAACTCTGAGTTATCAAAAGTTTCTAAATAATCATTTCCTGATTGTTGATTTGCCAATAAATTAACATCAACTGCCCTTTCTAACGGCTTTAAATCATTTCCTCTAATGAAAATAGAAATACCGACAAATACAAAAATCACTAAAATAATAGTAACTGCTTTTCTAACTAATGATTGTCTCATAATTCCCCTCCGAGATCTAGTTTATTAATATTTACTACTTTATCACAAAAAAAAATATGTGTCAAGATAAATATTGTGTATCCCACTTTTCGAGGCAGTGCAAAAATGTATCTTTAAATAATTTTATGTAATCATGTAAAATTTCCTTCAAATCGTGTATTTCTAATTGTAATCGTGTAGAAATTCTAACGAAATATCTAAAAACTAGTAGTACTAGTGTACTTTTTAGGTTCTATTAATTTTGGTAAATGTCGAAACAGCCCTATATAGCACAAAAAAAGGCCTGATAAATGGGCGATTAGTAAATCGCTTTATTGTATCAAACCTATGCTTTCTATATGGTGCGGAAGATGAGATTTGAACTCACACGGCCCTAAAGCCACATGCCCCTCAAGCATGCGTGTCTACCATTCCACCACATCCGCTATAAAAAAAGGGTTTCCCCTTTTTTTTATTCTACTGCAATTATAAATGAATAAATTTCTTGTTTACCGTTGATTAAGTCCACTTCGATATCTGGATTTAATTTTTTGGCATATTCGACAACAGCTAAGATTTCATCTTCAGTTGCGTCAACACCATGGAAGATAGTAATGATTTCTCTATCTTCATTGATCATATCATCTAGTAGTTTTTGAGCTGTCGTAATTCTAGATGGTGTAGATACTAAAATTTTACCTTTTGTAATACCTATAAACTCACCATTTTTGATCTTAACACCATTAATTTCAGTATCTCTAACTGCATAAGTAATTTCAGCTGAACGCATAGAATCTACAATAGCCATCATTTCTTCAATGTTATCGTCTAATTCTTGAGTCGGATCAAATGCCATTAATGATGAATATCCTTGTGCAATACTCTTAGTCTTTAAGACTCTAACTGAACGATCTTGACATAAATCAATTGTTTGTTCTGCTGATAATATAATGTTTTTATTATTAGGTAAAATGATAATGTGCTCAGCATTTAATTCTTCAACAGCCTTAACAAAAGCTTCAGTTGAAGGATTCATGGTTTGACCACCATCAATAATCGTTTGTACACCTAACTCTTTAAATGCTTCATGGATGCCTTCGCCTGATGCGACTGCAATAATTCCGAATTTAGCTTTTGCTTTTTCTACTTTATTAGGTTGAGTTTGCTCAACATTCATAATTGTTGAATGTTGCAATCTCATGTTTTCAATCTTCATAGTTTGTAAATCACCATATTTTTGAGCTAAAGTTAATGCAACTCCAGGTTGATTTGTATGAACATGAATTTTTAGTAGATCATCATCTGTAACAACTACTAATGAATCACCCATTTGTGATAAAGGATTTTTCATAAAATCTTCACTAAATTTTTCTGGATTATGTAATTTCACAATAAATTCTGTACAATATCCATATTTGATATCAACTGCACCTAAATTTTCTGCACCATGGAAGTGTTCCATAACAGGAACTTGAGGTGTAACTTCAGATTCACTCAACATCTGACCATTAAGTGCCATCATCCATCCTTCAATGATTTTAATAAATCCTGCACCACCACTATCTACTACACCAGCTTCTTTTAATACTGGTAATAAATCTGGGGTTTTAATTAAAGTTTCATTTGCTTGGTCTAAATACATTTTTAATACTTCTTCTACACTATTTAAGTTAGGTTGTTCACGGAGAACTTTTTCAGCTGATTCACGTACAACTGTTAAAATGGTTCCTTCAACAGGATCCATAACTGCACGATAAGCCATTTGATATCCACCAACAAGTGCTTGAATAAATTCTTGTACTGTTGCTGAACCATTATCAATTTTTGCGATTTCAGAGTATACTCCGCGGAAAAATTGGGAAAGAATAACTCCAGAGTTACCTCTAGCTCCCATTAGTAATCCTCGTGATAAAATTTTAGATATATCTACTATTGATTGACTGTCTAAATTGTTTACTTCTTTTACGCCGGCCATCATTGTCATTTGCATATTAGTTCCAGTATCGCCATCTGGCACTGGAAATACATTTAAATGATCAATTTCTTTGTGATTGTTTTTTAAGTTTACTGCTCCGTTAGTTACCATTTTTTTAAATAGAGATCCACTGACTGTTTTATTTGCCATATTGATCCTCCTCATATTTTGGAAAAATGTTCATATATATTTTTCAATTAATTTCATATTTACTTCTAAGTTCAAATAAATACTTTAACAGTATAGCATCATTAACCTTGAAATGCAACGCTATTTAACCTGTTAAATTCATTTATATTATATCATAAAATCATATTATGGTATTAAATACGTAAAAATCACATTTTTATCTACTTACATGTTGCAATTTTATCTAATTTATGTTAAATTGAATTGTGCAGTTAGGAGTGAGAATATGGCTACATGTTATGTAACAGGTAAAAAGACAGTTTTTGGAAACAAACGCAGTCATGCTTTAAATGCTACTCGCCGTACTTGGAAGAGTAATCTACAAACAGTTCGTATTAAAGACGAAAATGGCAAAATCATTAAAGTTAAAGTGTCTGCTAGAGCGTTAAAAAAGAATAATTTAGAACGCGTTTAAAAAATAAAAAGGCAATTGCCTTTTATTTTTTTATCTATCCATTTTCGATAAAACAACTATGACTCTACCGTTTTCAACTTTAATCGATGCTTTATTACTTATCATTTCATTACTTATACCAAGTGGATCATATCTTTTGAGTTCATAAGCCTCTAAAGGATACTTAAAGCCCTTTAAAGTAATCAAAGCATAATCATATGCAAAGATAGACACATAACCTTTAAAATCTAATATAAAATCTTGATTTTCAAGCATAAAAATCTCGCTTTTATCATTTATAATTTTTAATTTTGGAAATTGATCAAAAAGCAAAATATGTGCCATGAAATGTTCAACTCTATTACCGCCAATACCACCTATCATGATATACTCATCTGGATTAAGCTTTTGTGCTTCAACAAGCGCTTGGTATGAATCAGTCACATCTTTAATTGGATTTAATTTTAAGACATTTAAAGTTCTTAAAATACCCTGATTAGTTAGTGAATCAAAATCACCGATTGCTAAATCTATACTAATTCTTTGTTTATATAAACTTAATACAGCTTGATCAACAGCTATTACATAATCATCATCTTTAAAAGAGATGATATTTTTTATATTTTTGGGTACTGGATGAACAACAATTAAAGTTCTCATTTAAGTGAATTAATAGCTGTTTTAGGATCTTTATGATTAAACACATAACTTCCTGCTACGGCTATGTCTACTCCACTTTCTCTACATATATCAATAGTTTGATCAGAGATGCCACCATCAACTTCTATTAAAAAATTTAATTTCTTTTCTTGTCTTAACTTAACCAATTCAACGACTTTATCCATCATCTCAGTCATAAACGATTGTCCACCAAATCCTGGTTCAACTGTCATAACTAAAACAAGATCACAATCCTTTAGATAAGGGATTATATCATAAACTTTTGTTTTAGGTTTTAATGATAGACCAACTTTAACATTTGCTTGTTTAATCTTTTTAATTGATTCTTCTGTGTGATTTGCTTCTACATGAATAGTTAAAAATTCCGTGTTAGGAAATACAAATTGATCAATCCAAAATAGGGGGTCAGTCACCATTAAATGAATATCTAATGGTAGTTTCGAAACCTTAGATATAGATCTTGCTATATGGGGTCCAAATGATATGTTTGGAACAAAATGTCCATCCATTACATCTAAATGAATTTTATCTGCTGATTCAATTTTTATTAATTCTTCTTCTAATGTTGCAAAGTTTGCAGTTAATATAGATGGAGCAATTAACATAATCTCACTTCCTTAATATTTATCTTTTTGATGCTCAATTTCATGATAAAACTTTTTATAATTTTCATATCTAGATTCTAAAATCTCATTGTTATTAACAGCTTCTTTAACACGACATCCTGGTTCATGGATATGATTACAATTACCTTTAAATTTACAAGACTTGCCAAATTCAACAAAATCTGGATAAAAAGTTTTTAAATCTTCTTTATGAAAAATTTTGAACTCTATTTTAGAAAAGCCAGGTGTATCTACGATAAAGCCTTTATTATATTCATATAATTCAGTATGTCTGGTTGTATGTTTCCCTCTACCAAGTGCTTTAGATATTTCTTGTGTTTTTAACCCTAATTCTGGCATTAAAGCATTTAATAAAGTAGATTTACCAACACCTGTTTGACCTGCTAAAACAGTTATCTTATCTGTAAATATTTGAGCTAGGACATCAATGCCGATACGTTGCTTACTATTAACATAATAGATATCATATCCCATATTTTCATAATAGATCATATCTTTTTTCAACACAATTAGTTCTTGTTCTTCAATAAGATCTATTTTTGAGATGATTAATACTGGTGTTAAGTTTTCTTGATTTAAAATAATTAAAAATTTATCTAATAAATTAAAACTGAAATCAGGATTGACTGCAGAAAATACCAATAATACTTGATCAATATTTGCTACATCCGGTCTTATAAGCTCATTTTTACGAGGTAAAATTTCAGTAATTAATACTTGATCTTCGTCATCATTATAGTGAACACGATCGCCTACTTTAGGACTAATTTGCAAGACTTTTGTTTCTTTTTTAGTTCTTTTTGTAAGTTGCTTATTAAAATCACTATCCTCATTAACCCTCATGTATCTAAACTTGCCTCTAGCTTGACATATGATTTCTTCTTTAGTTTTATCATCAATGACTGTATATTGATTTGCGATTTGTTTTTTTATAAATCCTTTTTTCAAATGATCCTCCTATAAATGTTGACTTCTTAATTGTCCACATGCTGCGTTAATATCGTGTCCTTGTTCTTTTCTTAAAGTCACTTGGATATTGTTTTGCATTAAAATATCATAAAATCTTAATTGTGATTCTCTTTTAGAACGCTTATATGGGGCTTCTATGACCTCGTTATATGGAATCAAGTTCACATACACATTAAGCCCTCTAAGTCTTTGTACAAGCTCTAAAGCTACTTTTGGAGTATCATTAATCTCATCTATTAAAATATATTCAATGGTTACTCTTCTATTTGTTATTTTTAAATAATATTTAATAGCTTCAATGACATCTTCAATAGGATATACTTTATTGATTTTCATTAGTTTTGTTCTAATTTCATTGTTTGGTGCATGTAAACTGATTGCAAGATTAACTTGCATATCAAAGTGAGCATATTCTTTTATCTTATCTACAATGCCACTTGTTGATACTGTGATGTGTCTTGCACCTATAGATAGACCTTTTGGATCATTAATTGTTTTTAAGAATTTAAGAAGATTCTCATAATTATCAAATGGTTCTCCAATTCCCATAACAACAACGTAATTGATACGTTCTTTCAATAAGAGTTCTGTTTGAATAATTTGTGCAATAATTTCTCCAGAAGTTAAATCTCTTTTTTTCTTTAATTGTCCCGATGCACAAAAAGAACATCCAATATTACAACCCACTTGTGTTGTTACACAAATACTGTTGCCATAATGTTGTTTAATTAAGACAGCTTCAATCAAATGACCATCATGCAAACTATATAAGCATTTTAATGTACCATCTTGACTCTCATGTTTTATGACGAGCTCCAAAGCTTTCAATGTGAAGTTTTTACTTAA
>SWCB01002954.1_pt1 | contig 11276 bp, 12 predicted proteins | sample 4692901 | NCBI WGS metagenome assembly SWCB01 (sample SAMN10267276, study PRJNA491770) | bioreactor metagenome | isolation source: DHS bioreactor inoculated with subseafloor sediment | place: Japan: off Shimokita Peninsula | collected 2006-08
TGGGTGGGTCCTCGTGCGCGCGGTGTGTGTGAAACCGATTTGTTTGTGTGCAGTCAGGTCTGAACGCTACAGCCGTGGCGGATCAAACGTCGAAGGCGAGCGAAGCAGAGCAGTCGAGAAACAGTGTCTCGAACGAGCCCCGGAAGTGTCGAATCGAGTTGGTCCCGGCGCAAGATCGCAGCCGGAACCGCGACCGGAAAGGAGGCCGGCCCCAGAGCAAGCCGCCTCAAAACCGTCGCATCCCTCGCAGCGACGCTTACCGGCTGGGACGGCTGGTGGTGGGACGGCTGCCCCGACGAGAATCGGTGGCCTGGCGCTTGGCGTTCTTGCGCGCAGCGCGACGGGCACGCTCCGAGGGCTTCTCGTAGTACTGGTGCTTCTTGATGTCCTTGATGAGCCCTTCCTTCTCGCAGAGCTTCTTGAAGCGCCTCATCATCTGCTCGATTGACTCGCCGCTGCGAGACTTGATCCGAATGGCCATGGAATACCTCGGCGTTAGGTTTTTGATCGTGTGGAACGGCGGCAAACATATGAACAGACGACCCCTCGCACGCAAGCGCGTCCGAGTTGGCCTCCGATCCACTTCAACTCCCATCATCGCAGGTCCGCCTCAGACTGGCAACCCGACGCCAATTCGAGGGGTGGCAGGGGCATCAGCACCCCCCGCCGCTCTCACCTCACCGACTCGACCGACCAAACGACGCGACTGCTCACGGTTCCAGGCAAGGCCGTCCGCCCGGATTCGCCAGCGTATCTCCCTGCATCGGCATGCCGTTTGCGGAGTACGCTGCCCAGGGGCGGCCTCCCGGCCCCCACGCCCATTGACCTCCCGCCTGAGGCACGATCGTGAAACGGCTTCCCCTCCTCCTGCTGCTCCTCGCCCTCCCCTGCCTGGTCGGCTGCAACTTCTGGCGCCTGTATGGCGACCGCCTGGACGATGTGGGCACCGAACAGCTCAGCGCCGGCGGGACGCGAGCCTCACTGCCGGTCGATGTACCCACCGCCGCCGCCGCCTTCGCGGAGGCCCTGCCCGCCCACGGCTACACCCTCTCGCATCGGCAGGTCGACATCGGAGCCGCCACCCTCATCGGCGTGGCGGGCGATCGACGAGTCAAGGTCAACCTCCGCGTCCAGGAGTCAGGATCCAGCGCCGTCATCAGCGTCGGCCCCTTCGTCGACGACGCCGTGAGCGAACGACTTCTCCGCTCGGCCAGGTCGCGCCTGGGCCTGCCTTAGTTTTGATCGCCTCCACGCCATCTGGCCTGAGTGTTCCGCTTCTGGGGGTGTGCGAGGTCGATACCCTTGGGCGCATGACCCGCCTCGCTTGGCCTTGTCGCCATCGAACCGCGTCCGCCACAGGCCGGACGGGCCGCGGCGTCTGCGCCTGGCTGGCAGCGACCGCGGTGACGGCAACGGCGGAGCCGCCGCTGGATCCGGGAATGGCGGACCCGACACTGGTGGTGCCGGCCCGCGAGTCGGCGACGCCGCCGGCGGTGCCGGAGAGGCAGGAACTCCCGCCGCAGCCGGATCTACCTCCCGTCGACGCCGAGCAGAAGCCCCAGGCCACGTGGAGAGGCCAGCTCAGCTTCGGCATCACCGGCACGGGCGGCAACTCCGATCTCCTTGAGTTCCGCACGACCGGCAAGGCCACGCGCACGCTGCCCAAACGCGAGATCCTGGCCCTCAACTGGACCTACCGCCTCACGGAGGATGAGGGCGACCGCCGCATCAACCGCTTCAACTTCACCGGCCGGCAGGATTGGCTGGTGCCGGACGAGCCCTGGACGTTCTTCCTGCGCAATTCGGTGGAGTTGAACGAGTTCAAACACTGGGACGCCCGGGTCCAGCTCGGCGCCGGGCTGGGCTGGCGCTTCATCGAGACCGAGCGAACCGCCTTGACCGGCCGATTGGGTGCGGCGGGCACGCGCGACATCGGTGGGGAAACGCGCATTCGGCCCGAGGCCATCGTCAGCCTCGACTTTCACCACGATCTCAGTGATCGGCATCGTCTGACCGCTCAGATCGAGGCCTTCCCGGCGTTGGATGGCGATGGCGAGTACCGGGTGAACTCCGAGGTGGCCTGGGACATCCTCCTCGACCCCGACTCCAAGATCAGCCTGCGTCTGGGCGCGGAGGACCGCTACGACAGCGACGCCGGCGACGCCGATCACCACGACTACTCCTACTTCGCCACGCTGGTAATCGACTTCTGAATTCGCGGCCGCTCCGGAGACGCTCGCCAAACCAGCCGGCCTGTGGTCTAATGGAGCCATGCCGATCCGGGCCACCGTTCAATACAAAGGCCGAGTGCAAGGCGTTGGTTTCAGGGCCACCTGCCACAACATCGCCGGCAAGTACCAGATCACCGGTTTCGTGCGCAACGAGCCGGATGGCAGCGTCCTGCTCGTCGCCGAGGGCGAAGACGGCGAAGTGGACGCCTTCATCGAGAACATCGATCGGGCCCTGGCGAGCTATATCCAGGACAAACGCCTGGTGAAGGATCCCTCCGAGCGCGAGTTCGACGCCTTCGACATTCGTTTCGCGTAAGCGCCGCCCCACTCCTTCCCGCCCGATCGACTCCCCAATCATCGCCACAGATGAGGCAGCGCCTCGGCTTCAGTCGCCGTTGCCGTCGGAGCCGAAGTCGAAGGTCATGCAGTACCCCGTGCGCCAGACGGGATGCGTGACTTCACAGCGATGCCCGATGTAGCTGCGCGGTTCTTCCTTCGTCTGCTCGAAGAGCAACTGCGTCAGCTCAACGTGGCGCCCGAAGACGGGTGAGGCGGAGTCTTCGATGCCGCGACCAAGCATGACCAGCTTCGGCGGGTGGGCGAAGCGCGTCTGCCAGCGATCCGCCACCGAAGAGGCGAAGTCGGGCCGCCAGAGATGCACATCCAAGTCGGCGATGCTGCGGGTGGCCAGATCCTGGTGCAGGTAGACATCGAAGAGCAAGTGCCGCACCGGGAAGTTGACCATGGCCCAGGTCTCTTCCACGGCGGGGCTTTGCGTGCGCGGGTGGGGCATCACGGCCCGACTGGCCAACATCAGGTCGAAGGGCTCGCCGGAGCGCTCGCCGTCCACATCCACCGACTGCACCAGGAACGCGCCGGGCTGCTTGGAGGAGATGAGGGGCAGCGGGCTACTGGTGAACTCGGGCACCACGACTTCGGTGGTGCTCCCGGACTCGATGGCTCGTTCATCGAGATACTCAAAACCGTGTCCCAGCCCACCGGCCGGGGCGACCGCCTCGGCGTCGCTGCCCGGCGAGGAGAAGTTGTGAATGACCAGGGGGACGGCGTCGGGGCGGGCTCGATGGCCAACCAGACCGTAGGCTCGCGACACAATGAGGCGATCTCGATTCGTCGGGTGCGGGCGGTAGGCGTAGATGGCCACCCACACTTCCGAGTAGCGACCGGTGAGTTCAGCGGCGGACTCGAAGAGTTGCTGGGCGTAGGCGTCGGAGCGGCCGGCGACGGCGGCGGTGTCGGAGAGCATCCCGCTCTCGCCGGTCAGGGGCGTGGCGCTGAGGCGGCGGACCAGCTTGGTCTGGCTGCCGGCGAGGCGTTGGATAAGCCGCTCGTATCCCTCGATGGCGGCCTGCAGGGAGGCGAGCACGTCATCGGAGGGCCGATCGCTCTCGAGGCCCTGCGCGGCAACAACGACCTGGCGCAAGCCGGGGATACCGGGGAGGCGGCCGATGATCTCGGGGCCATGGCAGGGCTCGCGGGCGACGGAAACGGCTCGTTGGCAGGTGGTTCGGTCAAGTTGGAGATGCCGGGCCAGGCCGCTGGCCGTGCGAGCCTCCACCGGAAGATGGGCAAGCAGGGTGCGCAGCTCGCCGTGCAGACGCCGGGCGGCCCGATCGGCGAGCTGGAACTCCTCAGCGCTGAGCGGACCGCTGCCGGATTGCACGCTCGTCCCGGTCATGAAGCCGGGCATCCTAGCAGTCGCCTTCACGAGCGGTGCCGGGGTCTGAATCGAATCCGTTCGGGAACTTGCCATGTTTCTTGCCGATTTCGCTTGACCGACCCAGGTTTATTGTTCAGAATAGTTCTGAACAGTGTTCTGGTGCAGTATAGCACCGAATCGAGCTCCCGCAACACCCTGCCCCGACATTCTCAGAGGAGAAACACCATGATCCGCACCAACGCCGCTGCCCTGCTCACCTGCCTGGGCTTCGCCGCCCTGGCCTCCGCCGATGCCGTCGTCACCTTTGACGGCTTCGATGCCCAGGGCTGGGAGGGCCCGCAGGGCTTCGGCGGCTTCACCGAGATCGTTGAGACCGGCGGCAACCCCGGTTTCAACATGCACACCGTCTTCAATGACTTCGGGATCGTCTACCAAAACTCTACCAACGCCGACTTCGTCCAGGACATGTCCGGGTACGACTCGGTGACCTTCGGCGTGGATCTGCAGGTGCTGAAGCTGGACTTCTTCGGCATCGACACTCCCCGTCCCTGGATCGTTGAGCTGCGCGACTACGACACCGATCCCAACGGCTACGGCTGGTCCTCCGTCTGGTTCGAGTTCACCTGGATCGATGCCGCGACCCACGCGGACTGGACCACTTTCGGCGTGACCATCGACGATCCGGACGCCACCGACATGCCCGCCGGTTGGGGCGGTTACGGCGACGAGGATCCCAACACCTACATGCCGAAACTGCCGGACGGCGTGACGTTCGGTGACATCCTGGCCGGCTACGACGAGCTGGTCTTCTCGACCTATGAGCCTGGCTACTTCTTCTCTTCCACGGACTTCGAGATTCGGCTCGACAACTTCTACGTCAGCGCCGTCCCCGCGCCGGCATCCCTGTCGCTGCTGGGCCTGGGCGCGCTGGTGAGCCGTCGCCGCCGCTGATCGACACCCCTCGCCAACATGAGTTTCCTCCCAACCGCCCGGCCGCGATGCCGGGCGGCTGTCATGCGCTGACGCCCCTATGATCGGGGAAGCGACCCGCCGGATCCGGAGGAGACCATGCCAGACGACTTTGACGCCAGCTATCGCCAAACCACGCACGTCTACGGCGCGGCACCCGACCCCCTGCTCACCGCCCACCAGCAGCAGATCGCGATGGGCCGACCCGTCCTGGACCTGGGCAGCGGTCAAGGCCGACATGCCCTGTCGCTGGCGCGAGTGGGCCACGAGGTGCACGCGCTCGATCCCTCGGCGGTGGCGGTGGCGATCCTGTCGGAACTGGCCACCCAGGAAGGCCTCCCCATCCGCTGCCTGCAGTGCCACTTCCAGGAATTCCCCGGCAAGCCCGCTTCCTATGGGGCCGTTCTCGTGTTCGGCCTGATCCCGATCCTCACCTGGGACGACATCGCCACCTTGCGGGCCGCGCTGGGCTGTTGGCTCGCCCCGGGGGGTCTGGCCTTCCTCACCGCCTTCACCACGGCTGACGACACCCACGCTGGGTACGCCGCTCGCTGGCAGCCGGCCGGGCCGAACAGCTACACGGATGGGGCGGGCGGCGTCCGCACCTACCTGGAGCCGGGCGAACTGCCGACACTCTTCCCCGACCTGGAGCCGATTCACACCTGGGAGGGCCTGGGCCCCTGGCATCGGCACGGCGAGGGCCCGGAGGAACGGCACGCCCTGGCCCATGCTTTGTTGCGCCAGCCGGGGCCCAATCACGATAGTTTCGGGTAGGTTTTTCTGGGCAATCGATGCCTTCCTCCGTATAGTCGGTCGCGTCCTCCCCGGACCCAGGCATCACACACGACCACTCCGCTACCCGGAGCCAGCATCGGAGACCAGCCCATGGCCACCGCGATCACACTGCACGCCGGCGAACTCAACGTCCCCAATGACCCCATCGTCCCCTTCATCGAAGGCGACGGCATCGGACCCGACATCTGGGCCGCGTCGGTGCGCGTCTTCGACGCCGCGGTCGAGAAAGCCTATGGCGGGAAGCGGCACATCGCCTGGCGGGAAGTCCTCGCGGGCGAGAAGGCGTTCAACGCGGTCGGCTCCTGGCTGCCAGACGAGACGCTCGAGGACTTCAAGACCTATCTCGTCGGCATCAAGGGCCCGCTGACCACGCCGGTCGGCGGTGGCATCCGCTCGCTCAATGTCGCCCTGCGGCAGATCCTCGATCTCTACGTCTGCCTGCGCCCGGTGCGCTACTTCGAGGGCGTCCCCAGCCCGGTCAAGAAGCCCGAACTCACCGACATGGTCATCTTCCGCGAGAACAGCGAAGACATCTACGCGGGCATCGAGTTTCAGCACGGCGACAAGGACTGCGACACTTTCAAGCGCCTCTTCGCCGAGGCCTTCCCCGACCTCAACAGGAAGTTCCGCTTCCCGGACACCATGGGCGTAGGCATCAAGCCGATCTCCCAGCAAGGCACCGAGCGGCTGGTCGAGTCGGCGATCGCCTACGCGGTCAAGAACGGCCGGCCCAGCGTGACGCTCGTGCACAAGGGCAACATCATGAAGTTCACCGAGGGCGCCTTCCGCGACTGGGGCTACCAGGTCGCCCGGGAGCAGTTCGGGGCGGTGGATCTGGACGGCGGGCCCTGGCAGATCATCAAGAAGGGCACCAAGCTGACGGGCAAGGCGGTGAAGGCGGCGACGGGCGTGCACGAAGGCGATGTGGTGCCCCACGACATCGTCATCAAGGATGTCATCGCCGACGCCTTCCTGCAGCAACTGCTGACCCGGCCCGCGGAGTACGACGTCATCGCCACCATGAACCTGAACGGCGATTACATCAGCGACGCCCTGGCGGCCTGCGTGGGCGGCATCGGCATCGCCCCGGGCGCCAACATCAACTACGACACCGGCCACGCCATCTTCGAGGCGACGCACGGCACGGCCCCCAAGTACGCCGGCCAGGACAAGGTGAACCCCGGCTCGGTCATCCTCTCCGGCGAGCTGATGCTCCGCTACCTGGGCTGGGGCGAAGCGGCGGACCTGGTGGTCAAGGGCGTCGAAGGCGCGATTTCCGCCAAGACGGTGACCTACGACTTTGAGCGCTTGATGGAAGGCGCGACGCTGCTCAAGTGCAGCGAGTTCGGCGATGCGATCATCAAGCACATGGGTAACTGACCTGCTCGCGTTCGCGTTACCCGTGCCGATCTCGTCCGAGCGACTCCGTGCGCCTTGCACCTCGGCAATTGACGCTATCCTCACAGGCCATGACGGCGGTGCGCAGGATAACGACTGCAATTGGTTGGATCCGCCACCACAAGCGGCGAACACTGGCGATCGTCTCTACGCCCCTACTGCTCGGCTATGTGTGCCTGTTCTTCATCGTCTCCTGCGCCGGCTCGCCCACTGACGAGTGGATCGAGCTCGCGGATGGACGGGCCCTCGCCTATGAGCGTTTCGCGGGCGGTGATCCGGAGGGCGGCCGACTTGTGCTGGTACACGGGGCGCCCGCCAACGCGGTGAGTTGGCATCGCCTGCTCAATCAGCATCGCGGGCGCCTGCCGTTTCGTGAGATCGTCATCATCGACCGACTGGGTTACGGCAACTCGGCGGCTGATGGCCAGGAACTGACGCTGGCGGGGCACGCGGCAAGCCTGCTGCCGTTTCTCGAGCCGATGAGCAGCCGCGCCCCGATTCTCGTCGGCCATTCCTACGGCGGGCCGGTCGTGCTGCGAGCGGCGGCGGAGTATACCGAGCGCGTGGGCGGCATCGTGCTCGTCGCTGGGGCGACGGATGCGGAGATGAACGACGCCATCTGGTTCCGGAAGTTGATCAACGGCATCTCGCTTGTGGTGCCAGAGCCGTGGGCGATTGCCAATCGGGAGTTGCTGGCGCTGACGGCGGAGAACGATGCAATGCAGCCACTGCTGGATCAGGTGATCTGTCCGATCACCGTGGTGCATGGCGAGTGGGATCCGGTGTGCCCGCACGACGGCACGATCGCGCACTTGCAGTCCACCTGTGTGAATGCGGCGGAGGTTCGAGTCGTGTCGCTGCCCAAGACCGGGCATAACATCCACCTGAGTGACCCGGAGGTGATTGCTGAGGCGGTGTCGGCGATGGTGGCGGATGTTGCCGGGAGCGAGGAGTGAGCACGATCGATACGCCCAGTCACATTTGGTATGCCTGCTACGGCTCGAACCTGAGCGCGGAGCGGTTCCACACCTACTTGCGCGGCGGGCCGGTACCGGGCGGGACGGATGTGCAGATCGGGGCGCGCGATCCGGCGCTGCCCACGGAAGAAGGGACGCTGCTGACGAGTTGGGAACTGCACTATGGCCGGTACTCAGAGCGCTGGGGAGGCGGAGCGGCGTTCCTGGTATCGCCCGCAGAGAACGCCCAGACGCCCGCGTCGCCGGGGGAAGCGGTTGAGGACGGCGCGATGTGTCGGCTGTACCGTTTGACGCGCGAACAGTTCCTGGACGTGTGGCTGCAAGAGAACGATGGGGATCCGAAGCACGACGAAGCAACGACGGCACAGCTCGACCTGGCATTTGCAAGTCTGATGCCGAACCTGCGGGCGCACTCAATACACGACTTGCCGGCAGGGGTGCGTGCTGAAGGGTGGTATCGGCGCTTGCTCTGCCTGGGAGAGTGCGACAGCGAGTTGGTCCTGACCTTCACCACCGATGTGGATGTGCCGTTCGGAGCACCGTCGGTGAGTTACCTGGACACGATCAAGCGTGGGTTGGGCGAGGCGTATCCAGCGCTGACGGCGACGCAGATCGAGGCCTATGTGGCAAGGCGTTCCCGCGCCACGGGTGGGCGTGGCGCGGGGAAGTGACCGCGACAAGTCGCGTCGCTTCATGGGGAGGGGCGCGGGCGCCAATATGAAGCGACGCGGTTTACCGCGGTTTGGTCCCTTGCGCTCGGTATCATGACGTTCCATGGTGATGGGATTCCATTTGATTTTGTCGGCCTATGGGTTCTGGCTTCCCAACGATCCGCGTGGGTCGTGGTCCTCAACGATCCGCGCGTTTGCTTTGCTGCGACACGGGCCGGCGACGAAGGTGAGCACATCGCGGTCGCTCGCAAGCGCCTCGCATGACAGGACGCTGCGAGAGGAGGCGAAGGAGCGGCTGGCACACCCACCGGTGCGATTCACCGGGCTGCAGGCGCGGGCCATTGCCCGTGACTTTGCCAAGGCGGCGGGGGAGCGCGACCACCGCGTCCATGCCCTGGCGATCCTACCCGATCATGTGCATCTGGTGCTCGGGCGGGTCGAACGCGATGTGACACAGGTCGCAGCGCACCTGAAGGCGCGAGCGACGCAGCGGCTCTCGCGCGAGGGCTTGCACCCGTTGGCGAGTGAGGCCGCGGGGGATGGGCGACTGCCTTCGCCCTGGACGCGCGGGTATTGGTGTCCGTTCATCTCCACGCGAGAACAGATGCGCACGGCCATTGACTATGTGAACGAGAATCCAGTCAAGGCAGGGTTGCGGAAGCAGCGCTGGCGCTTGGTGACGCCGGTTGTCTGGTGACGTAACCGCGACAAGTCGCGTCGCTTCATGGGGAGGGCGCAGGTGCCAATATGAAGCGACGCGGTTTACCGCGGTTTGGTCCCATCGCTTCACTCCGGCATCTTCCCCACATCGACGATCGCTTCGATTGTCACCACACGCTTGTAGTCTTCAATATCGAGAATCACCGAGTGCGTCAGCGAGCCGGCGTTGAAGGCGATGAGGTCGTTGGCAAGCACGGTCTGGTCGACGTACAAGGGAAAGGGCAGGATCGGCTCGCCGAAGGGCGGGACGCTGCCGGGTACGAGGCCGGTCAGACCCTTCAACTCCTCGACGGTGGCGAAACGCAGGTGATGCTCGCCGAGCGCTCTGCGGAGCTTGCTCGACTTGAGCTTGAGCGCAGCACTGACGATGACGAGCACGAAACGATCCGACCCAGCCTTGATGAGCAGGGCTTTGCCGCCAACGCGCTGGGGCATGCCGCGCACGCGGGCCGAGTCTTCGCTGGTGCGTGTGGGCTCGTGCTCGAGATGCTTGTAGGGCACCCCGGCATCGTCGAGCATCTTCAGGATTGCATGCAGCACCGGCGTTTCCATGACGGATCACTCCACGCACGCAGTCAAGCGCACGACCCAGGCGGGCTTCGCCTCTTCGCGGTCAAGCTGCGACGTCGGCAGCGTCAAGACCGCATCCGCCCCCCGCTGCTCCCAGGTGACGGACTCCTCCACACCAAGCAAACGCGCGGCGGAGCCCGGCGCTGGCCGCACACCGCGCAGCGTGATTTCTCGTGGGGGTCGCTGCTGCATTGGTTTCGCAAGGATGATTGCATACAGCGTCCGGCCCTTGCGGGTGTAGCGGATATCGAGCGTCTCATCGCTCTGGGCGAAGGGGAGCGTGCCGCGCGTTTCGAAGATCGCTTCGCCGTTGACGCGGAGCCAATCGCCGACCTCGCGCAGGCGGGTGATGGCTTCGTCGGGCAGACAGCCGTGCTGATCCGCCCCGACGCCGAGCAGGAGGTTGCCGCCCTTGCTGACGATGTCGACGAGCAAGGCGATCGCCTCGCGGGCGCTCTTGTACTCGTCGTTGGGCTTGTAGGAGAAGCTGGTGCCCAGCGTCAGGCAGGTCTCCCAGATGTGCGGCAAGGGGGCATCGGGCACCTGCTGTTCCGGCGTCAAGATGTTCTCATGCGGACCGCCCACGGTGCGATCAACGACGAGAAGCTGCCGCTGCTGGGCCCGAGCGAGATCGACCAAGCGGTCCATGTCGATGTCCTGCTCGGGCGGCCGCACCTGCCCGCCGTCCAGCCAGAGCATGTCGATCGGACCGTAGTCGGTCATCAGTTCCTGGATCTGCTGGTGGGTGAAATCCACGAACCTGGCCCAGCGCTCGGGGTGCTGGCGCGTGTCGTAGTTGGGATTGCGCGTCGTCGGCGTCGGATCGCCCGGCTCGCGGCTCCAGTACCAGAGACAATGCCAATCGGACTTGGAGAAGTAACAACTAATGGCGAGGCCCGCTGCCCGGAAGCGATCAAAGAGCGCCTTGGTCACGTTGGCATACGGGTGATCGTGGAAGGGGCAGTCGGCGTGGGTAATCCGGTAGTTGGTGGTCTGCGTGTCGAACATGCAGAAGCCGTCGTGGTGCTTCGTGGTGAAGTTGAAGTAGCGCATCTCCGCAGCCTGGGCGGCCTCGACCCAGGCGTCGGGGTTGAACTGGCGAGGGTTGAAGGAACGATTCAAGGCGCGGTAGCGCTCCTGGAAGACGGCGATGTCGCCCCCGGCGTCGATCCAGGCAGGGAGCTGCGGATCGCGCGCCCAGGTGTCGTCCGGCACGAGCGGCCAGGACTCGGTGCAGCCCCACTGCGAGTAGATACCCCAGTGCACG
>SWCB01015753.1_pt1 | contig 11263 bp, 12 predicted proteins | sample 4692901 | NCBI WGS metagenome assembly SWCB01 (sample SAMN10267276, study PRJNA491770) | bioreactor metagenome | isolation source: DHS bioreactor inoculated with subseafloor sediment | place: Japan: off Shimokita Peninsula | collected 2006-08
TTTTTTGTCTTCTTATCCTTGCTTTTTTGTCTTTTATTTTCACTCATAGAAGGACCTCCATAACTATAATAAATATAATGATTAAGCATAAAACTGTGAACTATAGAGAATATTATATCACAACATAGTATACTTGTTAATTTAATAATATTTCAAATAACTTGTAACGGATTTGTTATTATGATAATATTAATTTAAAATATTTGTAGAAGCTATGATGAAGATTAGTAGTTGTCTATGGTTACAAAATTAGAGAGTAGACTGGTTGCTGAAAGGTCTATAGTACATAGGACGATGAAATACACTTCTGAGTTCCGAAACTAAAAAATTCGGCGGTATCATCCGTTACCATGAATAAAGGCATAAATTTTTTCTAATTGATGCAAATTAAGGTGGTACCACGGGCTTTCTCGTCCTTAAAAGACGGAGAAGCTCTTTTTTGTGTATATATTTATATTTATAACCTGGGGAGGTTTTAAAATGAAGAGAAACGTATTTGATATTTTAAGTGAGCGTGGGTTTATAGAGCAGACAACCCATGAAAATGAGATTAAAGAGCTGTTAGGAAAGGAATCAGTAACCTTTTATATAGGATTTGACCCTACAGCTGATAGCTTACATGTAGGACACTTTTTACAGATAATGGTTATGACTCATATGCAAAGAGCTGGTCATAGACCTATATTCTTAATAGGTGGTGGAACCACTATGGTGGGTGATCCATCAGGCAAAACTGATATGAGGAAAATGTTGACTCAAGAGGAAATAGAGCATAACGGACAGTGCTTTAAAGATCAGGTTCAAAACATGTTGGACTTTTCTGAGGACAAAGCATTAATGATAAATAATGCAGATTGGCTTTTAAACCTTGAATATGTTCCATTTTTGAGAGAAGTAGGAAGACACTTTTCAGTGAATAGAATGCTTACAGCAGATTGTTATAAAAATCGTATGGAAAAAGGATTGTCATTCCTTGAATTCAATTACATGATAATGCAATCCTATGACTTTTTAGAACTATATAAGCAATATAATTGTAAGATGCAACTAGGTGGAAATGATCAATGGTCAAATATAATTAGTGGGGTAGACTTAATTAGAAGAATCGAAGGTGGAGCTGCCTATGGAATGACCTTTACCCTTTTAACAACTAGTGAAGGTAAAAAAATGGGTAAAACCGAACAGGGAGCTGTATGGTTGGATTCTAAAAAGACATCCCCCTATGAATTTTATCAATACTGGAGAAATGTTGATGACGCAGATGTTAAAAAATGCTTATCCTTGCTAACCTTTTTGCCTATGAATAAAGTAGAAGAACTAAGCTCGTTAGAGGGTGCTGAAATCAATAGGTCTAAGGAAGTTCTTGCATTTGAAGTTACTAAGCTAGTTCATGGAGAAGATGAAGCTAAAAAAGCTGATGAAGCAGCGAAGTCTTTATTTGGCAAAGGCGTAGATACTGAAAATATTCCATTCACAGAGATCTCTAGGAAAAACTTTAGTGATGGAATGGAGATATTAGAACTATTGGAAAGAGTAGAATTGATTTCTTCAAAAAGTGAAGGAAGAAGATTAATAAAACAAAACGGAATATCTATGAATGAAGAAAAGATTAATGATTTTAATAGGTTAGTTACTGAGAAGGACTTTGAAGATGATAAATTGATGTTGAAAAAAGGGAAAAAATCATATCATCAAATTAGATTAATTTAAGAAAATGATAGGACAAGGGGGGTCAATTCATGAATGATATTTACAAATCAAACCTAAAATTGTTCGCAGCACTCCTGTTTTTATTAAGTTCCGTAAGCGTCTTAAATATATTTAATTACATATTAGTAGGAAATGAAACAGGATTAAGCATTCTAACTATTACAAAATGGGATATCATAAAGCCTTGGTACTACGCAATGTTCTCATTAATATCCATTATTTTCTTGAACTTTTTACTTAAAAATAGATTGATAATAGGACTTGGATATATGATAGCTGTAATAGCTACATCTTACTTAGCTATTATGTCGAATAAAATAGTATTTTGAAAGTAAAGAAACAGGTTATAGAGAATAATTCTATAACCTGTTTTAATTTATGTTTTTACTTTGCAACTTTAAAATGTTTGTTTGTTCTCATGCTAAGACATAAAAGACTAGGTTTTTTTTTTTTTTTTTTTCAAAACAGCCCAAGCCTTCATTCCAATATACTCATTTTTGTCACTCCTTTCTTAATCTAACCGGTCATTTTTCAATGCATAAAAATAAGGACAGGGAATAAAATAGCATACAAAAAATATGCTGCTTTATTCTCTGTCCTTTTATCTGAAAGTTTCCTTGCTATGATCTAACAAGTTGCTTCTTCGATGTCCCATATTACAGGGCTCTCTCCAGAGTTGCGTCAGATTATTGTACTGGACCTGAAAGTTTCGAAATGATTTTAGCATAAAATCAAATCTTGCTTCTACGGTCATTCCACAAGGGAATGTCTTCAACAATCTTCATTCGCTACTATTATATTTTCATTTACCATATTTGATTATACACTCTTTTTTTTATATAGCAATAGTTATTTTAAAATATTAATAAATGTTAACAAAAACCTTACATGTATTCAACTTACAAGGGTGTATGGTATACCAAAGTGCTATTATTCAAGCATTATAATGGGACTAAATAAGCAATTCTTAATTTTGAGTGAATTCATAATTCCCTAATATTTTAGTAAATTTAATTTAAAAAAGATGAGCATACTAATTATTAATAGTGTTTTTGAAAGGAGTGTGGTATTGATGCCATGGGTGATTAGTTTTATTTCTTCTTGGATTGTATTTTTTCTTTTAATAGACTTCAAGAAAATCAAACCCTATATTTGGGGAGGGATATTTTCATTAATACTTGCATCCTATGTTGATTGGGGTGGTTTAAAACTCGAACTATATGAATTCGATAATTTGATTATTCCATGGTTTGGATGCTCAGCTTTCTATAAATTTGGACCAATCTTTACAATGGGCATTCTATTTTGCCAATATGTACCGCAAAAGAAATGGATGCAAGCATTAAACATAGTTGTATTTTCCTTAATATTTTTAACTCTTGAATATCTAATAATACAAACGGGAGTAGCCTACTATATTCACTGGCATAGTTTAGCTAGCTTAACTATAGATTTATTAGCATTTGCTTCCCTGACTTGGCTTACTATAACTTTTTTGAGAAATAAAGATAGGAGTTTTTAATTTCTTAATGTACTATTTATGTCTTCTATTCTATTTAGTAAGATTTCTTCATCTTTACTTATAGAATATGAATTTATTAAAACTAAGCAATCCTTTGCATATTGATTAGCTTTTAAGTCATATCCCTTTTTATTATAAGCAAGGAATAATAAAAATTTTGTCTCTAATATATCTGCTGGGTATAAATAGGGTAGAGTTAAAGCTTTATTTAGACTTATAATTGCTTCATCAAATCTTTTTTCATTAATTAGGAGTTTGCCTTTTTTAATATGCAATTGAGGAAGATTACTATATTTTTCAATCTTTATTTCAATCATCATCAGTAAAGCATTAACATCAATATTTGTATTTAAAGTAGATAATTTCAGTAAATCATCCATAGTAGGGTTATCTAAACCTACTATATATTTAGCTAGTTCAGAATATTCCTTGAGTAATAATAGCTTGAATATAGTATCTCTTCTAAGGAGTAATTTATTTATTCTCTCCTTGGTTTTCTTATTTTTCTGGGTATAGATTTCTATTGTGCTATTATTGAAGTTGTATTTATAGTAAGAGCCTGAACCTGAGAAACCTGTACCTAGTGAAAAATAAGATTCTTTCTTATATGTATCAATTATTATGGACTGTATTGTCTGTTCATTATTAATGGTGTAATGACCAAATCCTAATTCGAAATCCTCATATTCATAAAACTTAATACTGGATAAAAGATTAATTAACTCATCTATTGTTTTTATTTTACTAGCATATAATTGATCCTGAGTTGTTTTGTATCTACCATGATTTTTAAACCACCCAGCGGTTAAAATACTCATGCTTTTATGACGCAGGCTACTATCTAAAAAAGAGTTGTTGGCTATTATATCTTTTTCACTATTAAGGGGATGTTTTTTAATTGTTGTTGGAGATATATCATAAATACATCCATCATTGTCTATTAAGCTAGATATTGTTATTACCCAACCCGTATCTGAGGTATATCCTTTTAGATTATTATCAACATCATTTAATGAAGTTGATTTCTCTAATATACTTCTATTCTTATAACCTATAGGAATATCTTTAGAGGTATTAGGAATAGATAATTTTACATGGTTTAAGGATAAAGATAAACCAGATTTGTTCATCCCTGTCAATATTCCCAGAAAACCTATAATACCAAAGCTTGTTATTTTTGGGTTGCTGGATGAATTATATTCAACTACTATAGGATATTTTCCTAAAAATGGTATGTAATCTAAATTTCTAGCTAAAAATAAGGAGTCGTCTATTCTTTTTAAGATAGATGTACAACCTACTTTTCCATGAAAGCCCCCAGGGAAAAGGAGAAATAACAATATTTTTTTATAGGGTAATCCAGACCCCTGGGATAATCCTTTTAATTCTTCTTTGTACTTATCTGGAATTCTTTTTTCCATAGATAATAATTTATTATCTAATAAAACATTAGCCAATGGTCTTAAATACCAAGGCACTGATAATTTATATAACTTTCTTACTTCTCTATTAAGTAGTTTTATTTTATCCCTCATCAAAACTCCATATTGTAGACCCATCTCATAATAGCTTCCATGTACCTTAAGATAGGGTATTTTATCGATATATTTAAGTTCTCCTTTATTGAATTTTCTTGTATTCTTATCTATGATTATTGGTTCATAATCCATTAGTTTCCTCCTAGAATCTTTTCCTTAAACTTAGCATTACCATACCCTATGTTTTTATTAATAAGATACTAACTCTTAGAAAGATATATTTACCAAGAATAAAATATCTTTGAAACCATTGGACGAAAAATATAATATGATATAATATTACGGTAGAAAGTTCTGTGTTATATATAATAAATCTAGTGTAGAGGAAGATTTTATGGAAGATAGCTTAAAAGCACAAAAGTATGAATCTAAAAGAAATAGTCGTAGTCAAAATAAAGGTAGAGGCATATGGGTAAATATCCTCTTGTTTATTATTAGTATAGGACTCTGGGGGACAATTGTTTATTATGGATATATTAATGCAAAAGCATATATTGATACCTCTATTAGTAGTGTAGAACAAAGTAATATTATGGCTGTTGAACAACTAAAGGAAGAGGTAAAGATAGTAAATTCCGAAATTAAAATTCTTCAAAATGAAATCAAGGATTTAAAGGAAGAGATTAGGGATGCAGATTCTACTTTATCAGATGCTAATTATATTCAAGAAGACATTGGAGAAAAGCTGAATTATTTAGATGATAAGCTAATAAAGCTTCAGGAGAGTCTAAAGATTCTAGAGGGTGCACCAAATGTTAAAAATTAATGCCTTCATATTTTTTCTAATAGCTCCTTTTTTAGCTTTGTTTTTAGTTAGTGCAGATTTTGTAGAATCCTCTAGTATGCTTAATTTACCATTATCTAAAATTGAAAATGACATAGAAAATCTTCATGGAGAGACCAATAATTTCTACGATGAACTTACAGGTTTAGAAAATACAATATATAGGTTCCGTGAAGTAGCAACAAATCAACAAGAGGTATTTAATGAACAAGGAGATAAAATAACTCAGCTTTCAGAGAGTAGTGATAAGCAAAAAAATTCTCCGATTGTATTTATTGAAAAAAAGGTTTTGGAAATGCTTGGACCAGCTGTGCAAGCTCACATAAGCGACAACATCGAAATGAAAATTTTTCAATTAAAAGAATTGGGTTATAGAGGATATATAGCAAAGGTCAAGCTATTTGACCCTTCAGCCCTTAAGGTTGCAATAGCAAAAGATAAACTTGGAGAGGTTGAGACTGTCTCTAGTATGGCATCAAGAAAAGGAGCAATACTTGCAATAAATGGTGGAGGATTTTATCCAATCCAACAAAAAAATGGGAAAAGATTTATAAAGATGACTGGAAACACTGTGATAGATGGTCATTCTATAGAGCCATTTTATCAAGATAAGCAAAATTTCTTTTTTGCTGGCATCAACAAGGAAGGGAAAGTTATAGGTACTGTCCCAAGTACTCAAGAAGATATTCTAAATCTTAATCCATATCAAGGAGTAAGCTTTTTACCTATATTATTAAAAGATGGAAAAAAAGTTGAACTACCAAATGCTTGGAAGGAAACAAATCATCCAAGAACAATACTTGGAAGATACGGTAATAATGATTTGATTATAATAGTTATAGACGGGCGACAAGGAAATTGGAGTATAGGTGTATCACTGGAAAGATTACAAGATAAGCTTTTAGAACTTGGAGTAAAGGATGCCTATAATCTGGATGGTGGAGGCTCAAGTACCTTTTATTATAATGGAAAAGTTCTAAACAAGCCTTCCGAAGGAAAAGAAAGACCAGTAGTGAATAGTATATTAATATATCCTTAGAAAAGTATAACTAAAACATCCCCTAGATTCATAATATAGTTTAAAGGGGGTGTTTTTTTGTATAATAAAAAAAGACCTAAAAGATCCTATAAGAAAAACGGAAGATTTATAATATTTATTAATATTGTTTTAATTATTCTTCTTATTAGTTATGGCTTCATATATATTGATAGGCAAATTAGACCTACAGTATTAGCTATAGCAGAAATAAAGGCAAAGGAAATTGCAGCTAAAGCAATTAACGAATCAATACATAGTAAAATTACGGATGATATAAGATATCAGGATTTATATTTCCTTAGAACTGATACTGAAGGAAATGTTACATTTATGCAGGCTAATACTAGTATGACAAAACTACTAAAAAATATAGTTTCATAGCTACATATTAATATCAATATCTTTAAAAAGTTTTATATCCAAATTCTCACCGTCCCAATCTATACTTTCTACAATAGTATTCAAAAGGGTTTTCCTTTCTTTAAAATCAGCATTCATAACTTTTTTGTTGAAATCAATTACAGAAGTGCTTAAAAGATCTATATCTAATCCTTCAAGTGGCCTATCCTTATCAGTAATCTTCACTTCTAAATTTTTGTTCTTTTCATGAAGTTTATTGATTTCATTTAATAAATATGGAGCAATGTCATCACTACTATTTGATAATTGCTTCACAAGGCTTTCTATGGATCTTGTGTTAGAAATAATTATATCTATTGATTTCTTGTTTTCCATGCTTTTATCGGTAATAGTAGATTTTATATCATCAATTCTTCCCAACATTCTAGGAGAAATGATATTTTTGATTTCCTCTATAACCATCTCATCAACTTCCCTAGCACTAAGTCTTTTATTATTACACCTTTTACGTTTTGAATTAAATCGAAGATTGCATTCATAATAGTGATAGTATTTATCCGTACCTTTTATTTTGGGTCCATAGGTTACCCTCATAAAGCTTCCACAATTAGCACATGTTAATAAACCGCTGAGGAGAGCAGAATGAGAGGTGCCTTTTCTAGGGAATTTATTTCTATTTTTCTCAAAGGTTTTTTGTACCTTTACCCAGTCCTTGCCAGATAATATACCCTTATGCCTACCAATGGCAATTATCCATTTATCAATGTCATTGAACTTAATAAATCTATTGTTCTTTATAACCTTTTTATTGTAGCCTATGATTCCGTATTTACCATTAAACTTTTCTTTCTCAGAGCATATTTCTGCATTATTGATTTTAAAATAATCGTATATATAATTATCTGCAATAGAATATACAGGGTTGGTTAAAATCATCTTAATTGTATTTTTATGAAAATCATTACCTTGTTTAGTTTTCATTTCATTTTGAAGACAATAAGTTTCCACTTTTTGAAGTGATTTAAATTCAAGATATTTATCAAATAGAGTTTTAACAGTATCTAATTCTTTTTTTATAGGGGTTAATTTATACATTTTTTTCTGTTTCATGTTAGAATCCAAATAAACTATTGGTTCACTCTCATATCCTGTGGGTGTATTACCACCAAGCCAACGACCAGATCTTGCTAAATGATGCATGTTATCCTTAATTCTTTCTGCAATAGTTTCCCGTTCCAACTGAGCGAATACTGAGGCTATATACATCATAGCCCTTCCCATGGGAGTAGTAGTGTCAAAGCTTTCTCTCACGGAAACGAAGGAAATACTTTTTTCCTTGAGGTCCACAATAAGATTTGCAAAATCAGAAATATTCCTGCTAATTCGATCTAATCTATAACAAATAAGAATATCAAATTTTTTATAGTTTGCGTCTTTAATCATTCTTTGATATTGAGGTCTAACTAAGGTACCTCCGGAAAAGCCTTCATCTTCATATACAAAAAAATCATCTATATCAAAGTGGTTATTTGCATATTCTTTACATATATCAATCTGATTCTGAGTAGATTCACCCTTACCAGTAAATTTACTTTTTCTCGAATAAATTGCAGCTATCATATCATCACCCTCATATAATATATATGTGGCCACATATATATTATATGATTAGAAAAAGCTATATAAGACCAATCAAGGAATAGTAAATTTTAAAACTCCCATTCTTAATATTAAGAATGGGAGTTTTAAAATTTATTTATTATTTTTCTTCGTCAAAATTTTGTTCATCTACGTTAAGGGGATATTCATTATTATAGAAATCTGATTCATCTCCTACTTCTAGATTGAAATCGGGTTTTCTATTATTCATTTGTGTCTTTATATTTGGAGCAACATCATCAGACTTAAGTAAATATATATGGAAGAAATATTCTGCAATAGAAATAAGCACTGCAAAAACAACAAAAGAAGTGGCAGTGGCTGCAAATCCATAGGTAAATCTACTTATAACATAAGCTGTTAAGGCTGCAAGTCCACCATCTCCTATTGAAGCCATTATGTTACCAAAATTAGGCAAAACAAATAGATCTCCTATTAAGTAATTTAAAAGTGTTCCAGCTATAGCAATTATAAGTACCGAAGTAAATGTGGCATTTGCGAAGAGGGAAAAGGATACCCAAGCGGCTCCTAGTGTTAGGACAAACTTCATTAATAAAGCACCTGATGTTTTACTCATTTTCATTAACTCCTTTCAAAAATATTTTATTGATAAATCTTTCTATAACATTTTTCCCTGTTTTGAAACTAAAATACCCAATTTTTTGTTTTTATAAATTAGATATCCTGCAATAGTTATAAATATACCCTGATACAATATTAAATTTTAAATATAAATTAAAGAATTAAAGAATAAATATGTATAGTTAGAAAATACTAGATTTAGAGGTAGTGGGTCAACTAAAGGCTTTGAAAACTCTAGAAATTCAAACTAAACTTACAATTATATTGGAGGAGGAAAAGTTGAAAGCTATTACTTATCAAGGAATGAAGAATGTAAAAGTTAAGGATGTAAATGATCCAAAGATAGAAAATGATGATGATCTCATTATTAAAGTCACTTCCACTGCAATATGTGGTTCTGACTTACATTTAGTCCATGGAATGATTCCAAATACTCCTAAGGATTACATTATTGGACATGAAACAATGGGAATTGTAGAAGAAATAGGGAAGGATATCAAAAAAGTTAAAAAAGGCGACCGGGTTATTATTCCTTTTCCAATCTCATGTGGTCACTGCTGGTATTGTGAACATGATTTATCAAGTCAGTGTGATAACTCAAATCCAAATGGAGAGGTAGGGGCTATATTTGGATACAGTGAAACATTAGGTGGATATGATGGAGGACAAGCAGAATATTTAAGAGTGCCATATGGGAATGTAGGTCCAACTATTATACCGGAAGATCTAACAGATGAACAGTCGTTATTCTTAACAGATATACTTCCCACATCCTATTGGGGTGTTGAAAATGGGGGAGTTAAACTGGGGGATACAGTAGTTGTTTTAGGATGTGGGCCTGTAGGTTTATTGTCTCAGAAATGGGCTGCTTATATGGGTGCAGGAAGAATTATTGCAGTTGACTATGTTGACTATAGATTAAAGCATGCGGAGCTATTTAATAATGTAGAGGCTATCAATTTTCATGATCATGAAAATACAGGTGAATATATTAAAGAGATAACACACGGAGGAGCAGATGTTGTAATAGATTGTGTTGGAATGGATGGTGTAATGTCAAATGTTGAAAAGGTTGAAACACTCCTTAAATTACAAGGAGGTTCTAAATCAGCCCTAGTAATGGCAACTCAAGCAGTTAGAAAGGGCGGAACGGTATCCATAGTTGGGGTCTACGGTACAAGATACAATGCATTTCCCCTTGGTGATTTTTTTGCTAGAAATGTAACACTAAAGATGGGGCAATGTCCTGTACATTCTTATGTTAACCCCATACTAGATCTTATAAAGTCTAAAAAGATTGACCCAACAGATATTATTACCCATGTATTACCCTTAGATAAAGGGGAGCATGCTTATGAAATATTTGATGAAAAGAAAGATAATTGTATTAAAGTTATACTGAAACCTTGATATAGTCTTTAATATATATATAAATACATATAAAAAAATACAAAATTTACAATTAAATTATAAGTTTAATATATCTAAAAATACAAATAATAAAAATTGAAGAAATAATAAATTGGAGGTAAAAAAATGAGACAACTTTCAGATGCTGAAATATTATCATTAACAAACCTATTAAAGTCTGAAAAGGATGGACTAGCAGTATCTAAAGCTATGCAGGCTTTAATAACTGATGAAGACTTGAAAAAACAAGCTGAAGCCAGTATCCTAGCGACAGAAGGTAGGATAAAAGGAGCTCAACAATTCATAAATGAAAATAGGATATCAGAAACAGGGGAGGTAAAATAATGACTTCTTTCTTAGGAAATAGAGCAAAGAACATGACAGATATTAATGATGAAGTGATAGCAAATAACATGATTGCTTCAAGTAAGGCAGCAGCTAATGCATATTTAAATGCTACTATAACATGTTCAACACCTGAATTAAGGGCAATGTATGGATCAGGGTTAAATCAAGTAGTAGGAGGAAATGCAGCTCTTATGGATCTAGCTATTAAAAAGGGCTGGGAGAAACCTTATAATCCACCTTCTCAACAATTGACCGATGCTTATAATAAGTCGAAAACCACAACACCAATAGAACAATAAAGGAATAAATCA
>SWCB01009084.1_pt1 | contig 11248 bp, 6 predicted proteins | sample 4692901 | NCBI WGS metagenome assembly SWCB01 (sample SAMN10267276, study PRJNA491770) | bioreactor metagenome | isolation source: DHS bioreactor inoculated with subseafloor sediment | place: Japan: off Shimokita Peninsula | collected 2006-08
CCCCCCCCCCCCCCTTTGTTGCATGATGCCCACCATGTCCGGCGGCCAGTGGGGCTTGTCGGCGTCAGTCAGTGTGGGGCTTCGACTGAGTCTCCCTCGCTCGGTCGTTTCGTGGCCCGCGGTTTGGGGGACAGAGCAAGCTCGGAAAGGTGTTTGAGATGAAAACGAGACACGGCAAGCGGTATGGCTGCGCGCTCATGGCGGTCCTCTTCAGCGGTCTCTGCCTGGCGCCGGCGTCGGCGGATGTTCGAGTGCGAAGGACGGACGATGACCACACGGGGATTCAAGTGCCAGGCGTGAACGAGGTGTCTGTGACGAATCTCTACGATGACGACAATGACATCTGGATCCGCACGGTCTACTTCCTCGATCCGTACGATGCCAGCAAGAATCCGGAGTATTACATCTACGAGTCGGGCGATTCGTACATCACTGGCGTGGCGATTGCGCTGACCAGCCAGGAGGAGGACGAGGTGATCTCCATCCGCTTCCGCGATCCGCTGGAGTACGAGGGAGAGATTGCGGCTAGCAATGTTGGCTACGTCCGTCTCGGCGAGACGAATGATCCCGATGAGATTCTCAAGACGCGCGTGTATACCTCTCGTATTTCCGGCGACATAGGCGATCTGGAAGTCGTCGCGGACACCACGGATGCCAGCGTGGGCAACCGCTGGGGCACAGTCGAAATGCGTGTAGAGGGGGATGTCACCGACGACTGGACCTTCTATCGTCCGTCTCGTAGCGACACAGACTATCTCGGCGTCGATCTCGGCGGCGATCTCGACGCCACCATGAACGTGACCTACGACGGCCAGGCAATCCAGGGTGCCTTCATGCAAATCGAAGGAGACATCACCTCAGATGGTCATCTGAACATCGCCTCGCCCGTGTCGAGCGGCAGCACGCCTCTCCGGATCAAGGGCGAGGTCAACGGCACCCTCACGATCGCAGGCGGACTCGAGGAGCCGGATAGTGGCACTGGCACGCTTGAGATTGGTGACTCCGCGTCTGATACGCACTCCGGCACGATCGAAATCGGCGATGACCTGGAGTACGACACACTCTTGCAGATCCACGGCGATCTCGCTTCGACTGCGGTGGTTGAGATCGACGGCAACGTCATCGGACGACTCGAGCACCGGGATGGGAACAACTCTTCGTACGATCTGGACGGCGAGATGACGATCACGGGATACGTCGCCGGCAAGGTGATCTGCGATGACCTGAATGGCACGCTCGATGTGGGACTCGAGTTCCGCGACACCTCGGATGACTGGATGGAGTTCGATACTATCTCAGGTGTGCTCACACTCAATGCAAGCTGCCCAGCGAGCCCCGCTAATCCCTGGCAAGGCTACATGAAGGTCGGTGGCTACACGCTCACCCCGGAGTACTACGACTACACGAACGCGGTTACCGGCGGGGGCAAGATCATCCCCAACTCCTATCGCTACTTCGATCAATCGCCCTGCTCTGGTGATCTGGATGGCGATGGCGACACCGATCAGTCGGACCTCGCCATTCTCCTGGGAGCCTACGACTCGACCTGTCGAGGCGACCTGGATGCCGACGGGGATACGGACCAATCGGACTTGGGGATTCTGACGGCCGACTATGCGTGCGGCACGTGATTCGGTCTCGGTGACGAGTCACTGCCAACCCATTCTGTAGACTGAGAGCTCAATCGACAGGGTCGGCGGGTCCTTGCACACCCGCCGGCCCGTTTTGGAGCTCATCTCTCGAGACATCCGATAGATTGACCGTGCAGCGGGCCGTACAGTAATTGCAAGGAAGGTTGCCATGCGACGCAGGGGAAGCTGGTGGATGGCGGGTCTGGCACTTCAAGTTGGGGTAGAGGTGGCCATGGCCGACAACACCGTCTATCGATGGCCCGCTCGTTGTCTTCTGGAGACGTTCACGCCGATCCCCGACACGGATCCACCGCTGCATTACTCCGCGGATCGCTCCTCGATGGGGCCGGACGGGACGGGGTTCGTTTCGTTTGCAGCACAAGAGGACGCCCTTCCCAACGAGCTGGTCTATCACGGACTTGGGTGCAACGCCGGGGCTGGTTTCGTCATGCTCGGCAACACGCTCGACGATGCCGTCGGCATGCCCGATGGTTGGGTGTTCTATCGAGGGGTTGCGGATCTGTGGCGAACCCGGTTTGGCTTTGACGATGGGAGCGTTCTCTTCACGGCAACCACCACCGACGATCCGGATGATTTTGATGTCTGGAAAGGTGGAGGGCTTTTTGTCGCCAGCCCTGACGGCAACTTGCACGCCTTGGCTGTGACGGGACAGCCCGTCGTCGGTGGGGAACCGGGTGAGACGTTCAAGGGGAACTACGACTTCGAGGTTGCTTCACCTGCCGGGCATGTCGCCACATATGCCAACACCCGTTACGCCGATGGCACGTCGGACGACCACAATGAGGCGCTCTTTAGAGGAACCAAGGACGGCTTGGAGGTATACTGGCGCACCGGTCATGACGCTCCTGGCTTTCCGGACGGGTCGTTGATCGAGGACCCTGTCCTGAACTGGATCTCTATGAACACCTGGGGCGATCTCGTCGTCAATTGCATTGTGGCTAGCCCGTGGGGAGATGTATCAGCGCTGTACGTCGAACATGGCAGCGGAGCCGTGCTGTTGGCCCGGCGCGGCATGTGGGTGCCCGACATGCCGGGCTGGTTCTTCGATACATCGTTCGACTACTCCTGGATCAACGACTCGGGGCTGATCGCCATCTCCGGCTTGGCGCGCAATCCAGGCGGTCCTCCCTGGTGGAGCAAGGGTGTGTGGATCGCAGAGCCGGGTGAAGATCTGCGAACGCTGTTCCTTCTTCCGGTGCCCGTGCCGATCTTCGGCGCGGCTGCCTCCTTCGACTCGCGTGGGGTGGTGCATCTGGACAACAAGGGATGCCTCATCACGGGCGGGTCGCTGCTGTACGAAGAGCACCAGACGGGCGACGGAGCCACTGCGAGCACCCAGGCTGGCGGGACTAGTCACAGTTCGACCGATGGAGCGCAGTATGTGGATGGCCCCGCCTACGGTCGCCCATCGGCCGCTGAATACACCTACTGGCGCGTGAATCTGGAGACGGAGCATCTCTTACCGCTGGCGCACCCCGGGCAACGCTACCCAGGTTTGCCCCACGGAGTGAAGACGCTCGGCGTCTACGCGGATGCAGCTCTGACCAACAACAATGGGCTGGCGATCATTCAAGTCGAATTGGAAGGTCCCGGCGTCACCAAACACAACGACGAGGCGCTCGTTGTCACCAATCTCTACGGTGAGTCGCGGGTGCTGCTCCGGGAAGGCTCCCAGATCGATCTCTCGGGTGATGGGAGCGATATCCGCACCTTCGATCGCTTCCGACATGACATTCCAAGCACGAGTGACGAGGTGGTGATCTTCAACGATCGGAACGAACTTGTGCTCGACCTGGAGTTCAGCGAGCCCTGGAGTCTGGGCGCTTGGGTCTTCGACCTTTCCGAAATGGTCGCCTGCGGTCCCGACCTGAACAACGATGGCTACGTCGATCAGCACGACCTCGGCCTGCTCCTCGCCGCCTACGGCACGACGCCCGGCGAAGCGCACTGGAGCCAGCGCGCGGATATCAACCTCGATGGCGTTGTCGATCAAGCCGACCTGCAAGAGGTGCTGGTGCAGTACGAGCAAGCGTGCGAGTGAGCTGGAGCGGAGTTGCTCGCCGAGCGGGCGACTTGGACCTGTCTTCGTGAGCCGCCGCGTCCCCGCGAGCGGTTCTTCTCGGCGCGAGTCACCACTTCACCACTTCAGCGCCACACACCGCGGCCGAGGACGGCGCGGCTCGCCTTCAGAAGTATTCTGCGATTCGTGGGAATCACCGGCCTCGATTATCATGGAGGCGTCATGTCCGAAGTGCCGCCCAAGATGTTCTGCTTTCGCTGCGACTACCCGCTCGATCGACTTCCGACGAACTGCTGTCCTGAGTGCGGTCTGGAATTCGACATCGAGGATCCGGAGTCGTTTCGGGTGCGGCTGACCGACCCGGTCATCGTGCAGCGCGTGCGCAACTTCATGGAAGCGCACTTTCTGGCGGAGGTGCTGGCCCGCGAGGGGATTCTCTCGGAGACGAGTCAGCCGCTGCCTGGCTTCTCCGGCGTGACCGCCGGCTCGATTCGCGTCGCCCCGGAAGATGCGGACCTGGCTCGGGCGATCCTGCAGAAGACGGAGATGCCGAGGCTTGAGGAGGGGGTAGGGGAGGCGTGGCGTTGCCCGAACTGCGGCGAAGAGGTGGATGGGCACTTCGATGTGTGCTGGCAGTGTCAGGGGGAGAGGGACCAAGGGACTGAGGGACCAGGGGACTGAGGGACCAAGGGACTGAGGGGCGGAGGGGCTGTGGGGTCGTGGGGTCGTCGGTGTCTTGAGGAAGCGACGCGACTTGTCGCGGTTTGGTCCCGATGTGCGGGGATGGACAGGTGATGCCAGGGAGAGCTGCCGGGGCTTGCGGGGGTTGGCGCGTCGCGCGTCGCTGTGGATGAGTGGAGGCCGTGGACAGAGCCCCGGGGTCCTTGGCCCCGGGCTCCGGGCGAGCGGCGGCTGATGTTGTCAGCAACGGCGCACCTATTGAGATGAGATTGCGGCATTGTGAGGGCTGTGAGGCTGGTCTGAGGCGGGCCCCGCTCGACCGAGATTCTTGGGCTGAATTGTGTTCAATAGCTGGACGACAATCAAAACAAGAGGTACACTCCGGACATGAGCATCACTGGCGACCGACGCAAGCGCGACTTTGAACAGCGAGAGGCCCTCATCCTCCGAGCGGCCCGCGACATGTTCGAAGAGGTCGGATTCCTCAATCTCAAGATCGCGGAACTTGCCCGGAGAGTGGAGTACTCCACGGGCACGATGTACCAGCACTTCGCCAGCAAGGAAGACCTCTTGCTGGCGATGGCGACGCAGGTTCATGCGGAGATCCTGCCCTTGCTCGATCGAGTGCAGGAGGGGATCGACTCCACCCGGGAGCGCATGATCGCGGTTTGTCTGGCCCACGCCGAGTCCATGCGCCGGGACCCGAGGAAGTTCCGCATCTGGCAGTTCTCCATGGCCCATTCTGTTCAGATCCGCGCCTCGGAGGAGCGTCAAGTCGCATTGGAGCAGATGAGCCACCGAGGCCGAGCCTCTCTGCAGCGGATCGTCGGTGACGCTGTTCGCAAGGGTGATCTGGAAGCGGGTGAACGCCTGCTGGACGACATCAGCCTGAGCATCTTCTCCTTCCTGCTGGGCACGTACACCGCGACCAACGAGCCCCGCTCCCCGAAGCCATTCGACATGGACGAGGCCTATGCCTTGCTTCGGCGCAATCTCGTCTCCTACTTGGACACGGTCGGCTGGCAGCCGGTTGGCGGGCCGGCTGACGCCATCTACGAGCGCGTGTGCGCCCAGCTCGATCGCGAAACTGAACAAGAGGTGCTTCATGGCTAAGCTGTGGGCCCGAGAAGCCACGAATGGATCGCCGCTGCTCTCCCGTCCGAAGCGGCTGATCTGCGCCGCGTACGCCTTGACCGCGTGCGCGGTGTTTCTTCCTGCCTGTGGTCGTAGCGAGGCCAGCGCCGAGCAGGGGCCGGCCATACCGCGGGTGAGCGTGCAAGTGGCGGCGGCGCGAGCCATGACGTTCCACCGCGCCGTGCAGGTGCAGGGAAACGTCAGCGCCAAGTCGTTCGCGCTGGTCTCGCCGCGCCTGGGCGGTGTGGTTGACGAGATCTTCGTCGACGAGGGGGACGAGGTCTTCGCAGGCGAAACCAAGCTCTTCAAGACCGATTCAATCAAGCTGCTGGAAGCCGTGGCGGCGCGGCGGGACGACATCGCCGTCGCCGAAGCCAACGTGCGCGAGAAGCAGGCCAGTCTGACGGAAGAGAAGGCCGAGCAGGTCCGTACGCTCTTCGATTGGGAGCAGCAGCTTGACTTGCAGCGCCGAGACGCGTCCTCAGCGCGGGAACTCAAGCTCGCGGATGCGGAGCGTCAGAAGTCCGCCGCCAAGGTGCAGCATGCCGAGGCGCTGGTGGCGTTGGCGGAAGCGCAGTTGCAGCAAGCCCAGTCCTACCTGGTCATGGCGGAGAAGGACCTGGCGGACAGCCTGGTCACGGCACCGATCACCGGTCGGATCTCCGGTCGGTACAAGGAGCCGGGCGAGATGGGCAATCCGGGCGAGCCGTTGCTGCGCATCGACGATCCCCGCGTGATCGAGATCTCCACCTTCCTGCCCGCGGAGGTGTTCGGCGAGGTGACGGTGCGGGAGACGATCGCGAACGTGTCGGTCAACGGCGTAGAGCTCGGGCAGTTGGCGGTGTGCTACAAGAGCCCGACGATAGATCCGCTCACACGCACCTTCGAAATCCGCTGCGATCTGCGCGACCCACCCGCCAGCGTGGCGCCCGGCGCTATGGCGCAGGTGGAGGTGGTCCTGGAGGAACGGCAAGGGCTCGGGGTGCCGACCGAGGCGGTGCAACGGCGTGGCGCTGGCGCGGCGCTGTTCATCGTCGAGGCGGAGACGGCTCGGCTGCGGCCGGTGGAGACGGGTTTGGAATGGGCGGGGCTGACGCAGATCATTGCCGGCGAAGTTGAAGCCGGCGTGGGTGTGATCACGGTGGGTGGGTACTTCCTGGACGACGGCGATGCCGTGACGATCGCCGAGGAGACGGACTGATGTTCCTATCCGATGCCGCCGTGAAGCGGCCGGTGGCCATGAGCTGCCTGCTCATCGGCCTGGCACTGCTGGGGATGAACTCGTATCGCAAGCTGGGGCTGGAGCTGATGCCGGCCCTGGATGCGCCCTTCATCACCATCAACACGCTGTATCCCGGGGCGAGCCCGGGCCAGATCGAGGTGGATGTCGCCAAGCCGATCGAGGACGCGGTGGTGGCGATCGACGGCCTCAAGCACGTCAGTTCCTCCTGCATGGAGAATCTCTGCCTGACCTTCCTGGAGTTTGAGTCCGAGGTGGATGTGGACATCGCCGCGACGGATGTGCGCGAGAAGATCGACCTCATCCGCAACGACTTTCCCGAGGATGTCGAGGATCCGCGCATCCTCAAGTACGACATCAATGCCAAGCCCGTGGTGCAGTTGGCTCTCACGGGGGACGTGCCGCTCGATGCGCTCTATGACTACGCGGACAACACGCTGAAAGATCGGCTGACGGTCTTGCCGGGCGTGGCGGAGGCGACGCTGATCGGGGGGGCGGAGCGGGAAGTGCAGGTGCTGCTGGACCGCGACAAGCTCGCGGCTCGCAATCTCTCCAGCAGCCACGTTCTGGAAGCGGTGCGGCGGGCGGTGGGTACGATCCCTTCCGGGCGCATCCGTGACGGCGCCGACGAGTTCGCCATCGAGTTCGACGCCGATGTCACGCGCCCCGAGGATCTTGCTGACCTTGAGGTGGCGAACGTTGACGGCCGGCGCTGCTATGTGCGCGATGTGGCTCGGGTGGAGATGGCCACGGAAGAGCTGCGCCAGGCGTCGACGATCGACGGCAGGCCCTGCATCGCCATCAAGGTGGTGAAGAAGTCCGACGCCAACGCCGTGCGCGTGGTGCGGCGGGTCCGGGGAGCGATGGAGAAACTGAACGCGGAATTGCCGGGCGGCATGGAGCTGATCTGGGTGCAGGACGACGGGCGCTTCATCGAGGCTTCGGTGAACAGCGCCTGGAAGAACGTGGGACAGGGGATCTTCCTGACGGCGCTGATTCTCTTTCTTTTCCTCTACAACATTCGGGCCACGGTCGTTGTCGGCATCACCATGCCGCTGACGATTGTCATCGGCCTGTTCTTCATGCAGATGGTCGACTACACGCTGAACACATCCACGCTGATCGCGGTGGGGCTTTCGGTTGGCGTCCTGGTGACTAACTCGATCGTGGTGCTGGAAGCGATCGTGAAGCGGCTGAACCAGTGCGGCGACCCCAGGGAGGCGGCTCGGCTGGGCGCCAGCGAGGCCAGCGTCGCGGTGCTGGCGTCCGTGGGCACCAACATCGTGGTGCTCTTTCCCATCGCGCTCATGACGGGCATGGTGGGGCAGTTCCTGGGGCCGCTGGCGCTGACCATGGTGATCATGACGGCGGTGTCGCTCTTCATCTCCTTCACGCTGACGCCGCTCCTCTGCTCGCTGCTGCTCAAGCCGGAGAACGGCGACTCCCGTTCGCCGCTCAAGCGAATGGAGCGCCTGTGGAATCGTCTGTTCGACGCCGTGACGGGAGGATATCAGTGGGGGTTGCGCCGAGCACTGCAGCGTCGTTGGGTGGCCGGCGTGATCGCGATGCTGGTGCTGGCCTTCGCCGTGGCTTCGCTTCCCATGGCGAAGGCGGCGGGGTTCTCGCTGGTCAGCGAACCCGACATGGGGCAACTCCTGGTCAAGCTCGAGTTCCCCACGCGCTACAACCTGGCCGAGACGAGGCGGCGCGTCGCCGAGGTCGAAGAGGCGCTCAAGACGTTGCCCGAGCTTGAGCACATGCTGACCTCGATCGGCCGGGTCGAGGGCGTCGTCGGGCAGAATTCGGAAGGCGTCTACCTGGCCCAGGTGCTTCTCAAACTCTCCGAGCGCGACCGGCGCTCGCTCACCATCGAGGAACTCCTGAGCGACGTTCGGCAGCGCCTCACGGAGATGCCTGACTGCATTCGAACCGTGAGCCAGCCGTCCCTCATCGGTGGGCAGTCGTCAAGCATACAGCTGCAGGTCCTCGGTGATGACCTGGCGAGCCTGGATGCTCTGGCGCTGCGGGCCCTGGACTTCGCCAGCGCCATTCCCGGCATCACAGATCCCGACACGACCGTGCGAACGGGGAAGCCGAAGATCCGCATCACGCCGGACCGGGCCGTGCTCGGTGACCTGGCGGTGCCGGCGACATCGGTGGGCCTGGCCCTGCGCGCCAACGTCGAAGGCATGGTGGCGGGGACGTTCCGAGAGAGAGCCCGCAACTACGACATCGTCGTCAAGTTCGACGAGCGGCACGGCAAGGGGCAGGTCGATGCCTTCCTCTTCCCCGCTGCCGGCGGACGACGCCTGCTGTTGGACAGCCTGGGTACGTCCGAGCAGATCGTGGCGCCCGTGCAGATTACGCGGGAGGACAAGCGCCGCTGCGCCAAGCTGCTGGCGGGCAACGATGCCAGCTTGCCACTGGGGACGGCGGTGGCGCGGCTCAATGCGGACATGGTCGGCAAGGCGGATGTTCCCCTCGGCTATGAATACCGGTTCGGCGGCAAGGCCGAAACGCTGGAGGAGAGCACGGCTCAGTTCGGCGAAGCACTGCTGATTGCGATCGTGCTGACGATCCTGACGCTGGCGGCGATCCTGGAGTCGTTCCGCCAGCCGGGCCTCATCCTGGTGACGATTCCGCTGGGGCTCGTTGGCGTCTTCTGGGCCCTGGGGCTGACGGGGATGAGCTTCTCCATGTTCGTGATGATGGGTGCCATCATGCTGATCGGCATCGTGGTCAACAACGCCATCCTCATCATGGACCAGTTCAACACCTTGAGGCGCGAGAAGAAGCTGCCCGGGCGCGAGGCCATGATCCAGGCAGCCGGGGATCGCCTGCGTCCCATCGTGATGATCACCATCGCGGCGGTGCTGGGCATGCTGCCCTTGGCGCTGGGTCGGGGCATTGGGGCGGAGATGCGGGTGGATGTGGGTGTCGCTTGCGTGGGCGGCATCCTGGTCTCGGGACTGCTCACGCCAGTGTTGTTACCGGTGCTCTACGGCCTCGGCCCCGCGCCGCGGCTGGCAAGCAAGCCATCTTCCTGAAAGACGGCGCCCGCGTTCGCGCCGTCTCGCCGCTGCCTTGGCGGCAGCACCGTGACAGCCCGTGCCCCGCTGTACCGGCGCGGGCTGTTCGTTTTCGGGTTGAGGATGCCGTCGGCGCGTGGCGTCGCTCAGCAGCCGTCGCCGTAGTTGGCCAGGAGGATGCCGAGATCGCTGGCGTCGGTGTCGCCATCGCCGTCGATGTCGCCGGCAGGGTCGTTGTAGTTGTTGAATGCGACGAGCAGGATGCCCAGGTCTCGCTGATCGACGCAGCCGTCGCCCGTCAGGTCGCCGTCCGGCACCTGCTTGAGTATGCCGAAGTAGGCCGCACCGGAATCTGCAGCATTCCCATCGTGCTGCGGCGCGCCGAACATGAGGTACGAGCCGGCCAGGCCGACGGCGTAGCCGAATTCGTCGTTTCCCGTCGCACCGGTGGGAAGGACCTTGTCGATCAAGGCCAGCGTCGTGAGATCAAAGAGGTATGCCGAGCCGGCACGCTGGCCGTTGTCGTCTTCCCACGCTGCCCCGACGATCACCAGATCGGCGTCGACGGCGAGGGAGTGGCCGAAGTGATCGCCCGCCTCGCCGTCATCGGGGAGGATCTTGGCAATCTGCGCGCCGGAGGTGAGATCGAAGAGATAGACAGAGCCGCCGTCGGTGCCGTTGTCGTCATCGCCGTCCGCTCCAACAACAGCGATGGCGCCGTCGATGCCGACGGCGCAGCCGAAGGAATCACCGGCCTCGCCGTCGTCGGGCAGCAGCACGGTGATCAGTTCGCCCGTGGCGGCGTCGAAGAGGTACGCAGCGCCGGCGTCGAGGCCGGCGCCATCGTGGCCCGGCGCGCCGACAAGGGCGCGGGCGTCGTCAACGGCGACGGTCCAGCCGAGGGCGTCTCCCGCCGCGCCGTCGTCAGGTAGGAGCTTGGCGATCTGCGCGCCGGTGTCGACGTCGAAGAGATAGGCCGAGCCGGAGTGCTGGCCGTTGTCGCTGTCGTCCGGAGCGCCGACGACAGCGGTGGCGCCGTCGATGTCGACGGCGGCGCCGAAGTGGTCGAATGCGGCGCCGTCGTCAGGCAAGAGCTTGCGGATCTGTTCGCCGGTGGTGGCGCTGAAGAGAAAGGCGGAGCCTGATTCGAGGCCGCGGTCGTCATCGCCCCGAGCGCCGACGATGGCCCGCAGCCCATTGAGTGCGACAGCGCAGCCGAACTCCGGGGCGTCGTCGTCAGGGACCAGCCTGGCATCCGGTTTTGCGGCGTAGTGTGTCGGAAGCTCGAAGAGATACGCCGAGCCCCAGCCGGCGTCGCGATCGTCCGCCGCGCCGACGATGGCGGTCGACTCGTCTAGATCGACGGCACAGCCGAAGTGATCGTTGAGGGGGTTGTCGCTGGGAAGCAGCTTGCGAGTTTGCTCGCCCGTCGTTGTATCAAAGAGGTAGGCGGAGCCGGCTTCGTGTCCGCAATCGTTGTTTCCGGCCGCCC
>SWCB01003688.1_pt1 | contig 11246 bp, 10 predicted proteins | sample 4692901 | NCBI WGS metagenome assembly SWCB01 (sample SAMN10267276, study PRJNA491770) | bioreactor metagenome | isolation source: DHS bioreactor inoculated with subseafloor sediment | place: Japan: off Shimokita Peninsula | collected 2006-08
GCCTCACCCGCGCCGAGTTTTCCGATCGCCTCAGCGTTGAGATGAAACTGCCCAGCAGATCCTTCGACCTGTTCCTGTTCGGGCTCTTGTCCGGCTTGGAGCCGATGATGCGGGCTCCCTTGGACCGTATCATCAAGGATCTGCCGCTGGCCGACGACATTCGCATCGCCCTGCTGGGCGCGGAAGGCCCCTTGCGTGACCTGCACGATCTCTTCGTGGCTCTGGAGCGAGTGGACACCGTCCGCACCGGCGTCATGGTCAAGAAGTTGGGAGTCACCGAGCAGTTCGCCTTGCAAGCCCACGCCGAGGCCATTCGGTTCGCCGACGAGGCGATGGCGGCGTAGTTGGGGGTGCAGTCGCCGGCGCGTTCGCTTGCCGGTTCTCTACGTTGTCTTCGCATGGAAGATCAAACTTAGAATCCGGTGCACCAGCTTGGCGGCGAGGAAGGCGCTGGCCTGCTGACCCGGTGTGGGCAGGAGTTCGACCACGTCGAAGCCCAGCACCCGCCGTTTCGCGGTCACCCGCCGGATGAGTTCGTTCACCGTGTACCAGTCCAGGCCGCCGGGCTCCGGTGTGCCGGTCGCGGGTAGGTAGGCCGGGTCGAAGCCGTCCAGGTCGACGGTCAGGTAGACATCGTCGGTCAGCAGGTCGACGACCTGGTCCATCCAGCTGGTATCCTTCGCCGCCGCGATGTCGTGGGCGAAGAAGACCCGCGAACGATCCTGCTTGGCCTTCTCTTCCGCTTCCATGCTGCGGATGCCCACCTGCACGATGGCGGCCTTCTCCCGGGCTCGGGCCATGACGCAGGCGTGGTTGTGCGTGGAGCCGTGGTAGCTCTCGCGGGTGTCGGCGTGGGCGTCGATCTGCAGGACGGTCAGGTTGGGTGCGTGGGCGGCGGCGGCGTTGACCGCTCCGATGGTGACGGAGTGCTCCCCGCCGAGCACGACCGGCACCTGGCCGTTCTCGAGGGTGCGGCCCACGACCTCGGCGACGTGCCGCGCCAATTCTTCCGGCGGGCCGGGGCATTCGATGGGTGGCAGGGTGGCGATGCCGTGTTCGTGCACCTCGCTGTCCGTCTCGATGTCGTAGAGCTCCACGATCTCCGACGCTGCCAAGAGGGCGCGCGGCCCCTGGTCCGCCCCCTTGCACCAGGTGCTCGTCAGATCGTAGGGCACGGGAATGATGACGATCCGCGTGTGGGCCGGATCCGGCGGCGCCCCGCGCAAGCCAAGGAAGTTCGAATACTCGTCAGCCACGTTGGTCTCCTCCCAGATGTCGGGAAGAGTCTACCACGGAGCGTCGGCGGTTCGTTTCGAGTTGAGGGTGGCGATGGGGTGGATGACACGCAGCGACCGGCACCGGCTGGCAAGTAACCAGGGGCACTCGAGAGGAGCTCGGGAGATGCATCACTCGCCGAGGAGCTTCTCGGCTTCCGTGAGAAAGGCACGCTCCTCGGGGTCGTTGCCCCGGCGTGAGTTGGACATCACCGTTCGCAGGCGGTTCAGCTCTTTTTGTGCTTTCGAGTCGTCGCCGAGTCGGTGGTGCAGCATGGCGAGGAAGGCGATGTCTTCCGGGATGCCGCCGTTGAGTTCATCCGCCTTCTTGAGCGTCGCCAGCGCTTCTTCGTAGAGCCCCACGCGATACTGGGCGACGCCGAGCGTGTTGAGGTAGGTGCCGCTCGGCTCCAGGGCGCAGGCTTGCTCCGCCTGGATGAGGGCGCGTTGGTATTCCGCGTCGGTGCGTCCGAGGTCGCTGCAGGTGTACCAACTGTCGTTGTTGAGGGCCATGGCGACGCCCCGGGGCATGCGGCCGGCAGGGAAGGTGCGCAGGCCCACCTCCGGTTCGAGCAGGGCGAGCCACTCCACGCGCACGCCCGGATCGCCGGGGCCGGTCTTGCGGCCGCTGATCTCAGCCTTGACGGCGGCCTCGATGGTGCCGGACTCGAATTGCAGCTTGATGGGCAGAGGCGGGAAGTCGCCGCCGGTGTCGTAGCCGAGCATGCGTTCGCCGCCGGGCAGGGGATAGGTGAGGGCGTTGCCGCTGAAGTCGAGGCTGACCGCCTTCAGGTAGCCGTAGCGATCGGAGAGGTGCTGGGCGAATACTTCGAGGTCAGCCTCGCTGATCTCCTGGCCGGTGTTGCTGGTGAGCATGGCGTGGGCGGCGCCGTAGTCGTTCTGGTCGAGGGCGGTGAGGAAGGTCTGGGCGCCTTGCATGGGCTGTTCCGCCCAGCGGATGACGAAAAGGGCTCCGTAGGCATGGACGATGAGGAAGAGGCAGGAGAAGGCGAGGCCCATGGCGGCGAGCTTGCCCCCGCGGAGAGGCCGGGAGGAGCCGGTCATGACGGCGAAGGCGGAAGCGCCCAGGATCAGGCCCAGCAAGGGAAAGACGAAGGGCAGACAGATGAGCACTCCGCCCAGGCCGCAGATCAAGGAGCCGACCGCGAGGCTGCTGGTCTTGGGCAGTTGCTCTTCCTCGAACTCCAGCCAACGCGTGTTTCCGGCTTCATACTGGCTCATGAGGCAATCCTTGTCGGACGTGACGCTCTGTCTTGATCCGCGGCAGGCAGCCTAGCGACCCGGCGGGGCTGGGCCAACGTCGCCTCCGGGCGCGCGGGGGGGGCCGCGCCTGCAGGGATATTGTTGGGAGGATAGGGGTGGGATTTCCTGTTGGGGTGGTTGGGGACATGGGGACTTAAGTCCCCATGCCCGGTGGGAGGGGCCTGGGACGACGCTACGATGCGGGCCCGCCGTCCCCCCTGGTATCGGTGTCTGTCGATGGATGAACCGCCGCTCGCCAACCTGCCCGTGCCGATCTGTCCGCGTTGTGGCTACGACCTGCGGGGGACCGCTTTTGCCTGGGAGGATGCTTGTCCGCTGGAGGGACGGTGTCCGGACTGCGGGCACGAATTCGCCTGGAAGGATCTCTTCCATCGGCGGGTGCATCCCTGGCTCTTCGAACACCAATGGCGACGGCGGCGGGCGGTGCTGGCGCTCCTGGTGACGCTGGCGGGGACGCTGCGGCCGAACTGGTTCTGGCGGCGGGTGGGGCTGGAGCATCGGGTGGTGCCGTCCCTGCTGGCGGCGATGGTGGCCTTGTCCCTGGCGCTGGTGCTGTTGTTGACCTGGGCGGGGATGCTGAGCGCGGAGCTGTGGGATCGGCTCTCCACGCACATGGCCCAGCCGGACTTTCCGGGGTACCTCCGTGACGCTACGCGAGCCACGCGCTACGCCGCTGGCCGGGTGCACCAGGATCGGCTGGCGCTGCTGCTCAGTCCGCTCTTGGTGCCCGTGGCGATGCCGTTGTTGTTTCTGACCTTGCCGGCGGCGCAGGTTCGTTTCGTGCATGTGCTGCGCGTGACGGCGTAGTGGCTGTCGGGGCTGGCGATGGCGCTCCTGGCGCTGTTCTACGCCGATGTGCTGTTGGATGTGCTCAGCGACTTGCGCTTGCTGCCGGGCTCGAGCGAGGAGGGGGCGCGACAGGCGGTGCGCTTCACCGCGCCCTGGTCACGGCAGTTCCTGACGCGGGTTCGGGGACTGAGCACGGCGTCGGCGGCGGTGGACTTCCTGGTGCTGTGGCCCCTGCTCGCCTGGTGGTGGCGCTGTGCCTGCAAGCATTACTTGAAACTGCCCAACCCGGCGTGGGTGGCGGTGCTCTTGACGCTCCTCGCAGGTCTGCTGGGACTGCTGGGGCAGTTGATTCTGACGGACGGCTGGTTGCGGTACTGGCGGTGAGGTCGGTGGCGGTGCGAGCGGCGGTGGGGGCGCGAGTAGAAATTTGAGGGAGTCCTGTCAGATCCGCGGGCGGAAGCGCATATCTATGGGTGCCACACGAGACCCCGCGACACGCGGCAGCAAAGACGAACTTCCCCACGTTCTTCTCCTCTCCTTCCCCTCTCTTCCCTGTGCAGCGCACGATTGACTCCGACCAGAGGAGGCCAGACGGCCTCCTCTGGTCGTGTGTGCGCGGGGGGGGGTGGTGTCATGCAGTCGTTGCCTGGTGTTCGGGCCCCCGGTGTATTCAACGGGGGCTGCGTGGACGATGCCGTTCTTCGTACTTAGCCCCACGTGAATACACGTGGGGCCGCCAACCCCAAGCGCTGGGACGCGACTTGCGTGTGCGGGTACCCGGCCCCCGGTGTATTCACCGGGGGCTAAGTGGGACGGAGCGAGTTTTTCTTTCCGGTGCTGTCAGACGGCCTGACCCCCCCGTCTAGGTAGGTGTGCAGATCGCGATGGTCGCGATGCACCGGACCCAGCTGTTCGGTTTTCAAGGCACTTCGGTGCACCGAATCAGCTTGCGAGATCGATGGCTGGCGATCCCAAGCCCAACTTCAGGAGACCCGCCATGACAACGTTCAAGACCACGAGTATTCCCGCTGTTCTCGCGACCCTCGCCCTCGCCGGCGCTGCCGTCGCCTCCCCAACCTTCTCCATCGATTTCCAGGGACCAACCAAGGGCATGCCAGACGGCTTCTGGGGCGCTCCCATCACCGAGGGTGACATCCTCACGCCGTCGGCCGGCGTCGGCTTCGGCCCCCTGCCCACGCCCGGCATCGCTATCAGTGGCGGCTTCGGCCCTCCCGGACCGGGTCTGGCCCTGCCCCTGCACTCCAGCGCCATGGGCTTGCCGCCCGGCATCCCGGGACATGTCGAAGTGGACGCCCTGTCCTACGGCGTTGATCACATTCTCTCTGATGTCGCCCCGGCATTCTTCCACTTTTCCGTGGATGAGTTCGCCACGGGCTTTGGCGGCACGCCCTTGCCGCCGAACGTCTTTAGCGAAGGGGCGTTTGGTGGGATGGAAGCATCCGCGGACGTGTTCCGCGACCTCGGTCTGCCGGCCGGCCCCCTGCCGCCCTTCGCCGGACCGATCGGCAACACCGGGGTGCTCGACGGCGACGGCATCGCCGGCTTCTCCGGATTCACGTACCCGGGTCTCGGGTTGATCGAGCCCAACACCCCGGGGTTCGGTCTGCCTGACCAAGGCGACAACCTGGATGCCCTGGACATGGACACCTCCATGGCGATCTGGCAGGATCCGGCCGGCCTCGGCGGCGCGGTGTATTTCTCGCTCGATAGCGACTTCGCGGATCCCTACGAGCCGGGCGCCAACACCGGCTCGGCCTTGCTCAACGGCGGCTTCTCGGGCGGTGATGTGCTCGTCACCTACCCCGGGGCCGGCGCGCCGGTGGTCTTCGCCCCGGCAGCGATGCTCGGTCTCGATCGCTTTGGCACCGACACCGATGACCTCGACGCCTTGGTGCTCTGGGAGAACGGCGATGGCGGCTTCACGCCTTCCATGCAGCCCTACGACTGGCTGGCCGGCGTCTCCGACATGTTGCTCTTCTCAGTTCGCCGCGGTTCGGCGGTGATCGGTTCGATCGACAGCCTGCTCGGCATTCCCATCGAAGAAGGCGACATCCTGGTGCCGCCGATCCCCGGCGCTTCGACGCCCGGCATCTTCATCGCGGCGGAGAACCTGGGCCTGGCCACCGTTCGCAGCGGTCTCGCCCAGCAGCAGTTTGGCGATGACCTGGACGCCCTCGATGTGCTCGTGCCGCAGCCCGGCACCCTGGCGCTCCTCGGCCTCAGCGCTCTGACCCTGCGTCGCCGCCGCTGAGTGTGAGCTAGTCACATTCCATTGTTCTTTCCGAGAGGAGACGGACCAGGGCGGGACCGTCTCCTTTCCCTTGCGCGAGTCAAGAGCACGGGAGTGTTGTGCTCCGCACTTAGCCCCATGTGAACACACATGGGGCCGCCAACCCCAGCCGAGGGGATGGGACGCACGTGCGCAGGTGTTCGCGTCCCCCGGTGTGTTCACCGGGGGCTAAATGGGGGGTGTCGGTTGGATGCTCGGCGCGAATCAGCGACGGCGGCGCTGGAGCAGGCCGAAGGTGGCCAGGCCGCTGAAGGCGAGGCCGGTGGTGGCGGGAAGGGGGACGCTGGTGAGCTGGGAAGTGCCGCCGCCGGGCGTCTTGGAGCTGTCGTTGCCGCTGGCGCCGATGCCCTTGAAGCGGGCGACGGCGAAGTAGGCGTCGAGATCCTGGTAGTAGCTGTCGAGGAAGCTGAAGGAGACGCCGGTGACTTGGTACCTGAAGGTGACGGACTCGCCGGCCCGGATGCCGTCGCCGCCCTTGTCACCCTGGAAGCCGAACAGGAGTTCGTTGTCGTCGCCGTCGAAGTAGTCGCTGATCTTGTATTCGGTGCCGGCGAGGTCGATCATCTCGCCGTTGAGGCCGTTGGGCTGGCCGAACTCGAGGTCGGTGCGGGCGTTGCCGCTGACGCTGTCGAAGATATTCAGGCCGTTGAAGTCGGCATCATCGGGGGCGATGAAGGCGCTGCCGAAGAAGAAGAGATTGTCGTCGCCGCCGGTGTAGTCGGAACGGACGTTGGAGACGGTGAGGCTGAGCAGCGAAGTGCCGGGGCTGACCTCGGAGAGGGAGAGCAGGCCGTCGGCGTAGACGTTGACGCCCTGGCTGCTGGACTGGCCGGCGTAGCTGAAGGAGATCGGCTGGGCCGAGGCAGCGCCGGCGAGTGCCAGCGAGAGAACAACAACGGTGGGGCCAAGTCGCCTCATCATCTCATCTCCAAGGGGTGCGCCCAACGGGCATCAAAGTCTGGTTCTCAGCCCTGCGGGCGGGCGTGGGCAAACCATAGGCGCATCGGCCTTCGATGCAAGTGCGAACTTGTTCGTAGGCGTAGAAAAGGCAGTGGTTTACGTTATGGGGCGGGCGTGAAGCGCAAAGAAGAACGCGACGGCCAGGGCCGTCGCGTTTCATGACCTTGAGAGGTGTTTTCTGCTGGCTGCACGCGTCGTCGCTTGCGGCGAAGGGCGGTTTGCCCTTACTCGTCGACCTTGCCGATTTGCCAGTATTCCAGCTCGATGGGCGCTTGCCGGCCGAAGATGGTGACGAGGACGCGGACGAGTCCCTTGTCGGGAAGGAGTTCGTCGACGGTGCCTTCGTAGTTTTCGAAGGGGCCCTCGTTGATCTTGACGTTGTCGCCCTTGCGGAACTCCATGCGGACCTGGGGCAGTTCTTCGGGCTTGCGCGAGTCGAGGAGCATTTTCTCGATCTCGTGCGTGGCCATGGGGACGGGCCGGCCGGCGGTGCCCACGAAGTCGCCGACGCCGGTGGTTTCCTTGATGAGGAAGAAGACGTCCTGGGGGATGCGGCCGTCGTCTTCGAGTCGCATCTCGACGAAGACGTAGCCCGGGTAGAGCTTGGTCTCGGTGATGCGTTGCTTGCCGCTCTTCATGGACTTGGTTTTTTCGGTGGGGACGAGGATGCGTCCGACGAGGTGCTCCATGGCCTCGATCTGCACCTTGCGGAGCAAGGTGTTGCGCACGTAGGACTCCTTGTTGGAGGCCACGCGCAGCACGAACCAGTTCATGCCTTCCTTAACGATGGGTTCGTCTTCGTCGATGATGTCGGTTTTGGCATCAGGCCGACCGTCGAAGGTGGGCTCGGAAGGTGCGGCTTGCTCTTGGTTTTCGGCTTCGTCGTTCATGCTGGGGATTCGGTCTCGTTAGGCGTGTTCAGGTGGCTCCCGGACCGTGGCGCGCTGGGGCAGGGGCGCTCATCCCCCGTTGCCGGCGTCGCCACTCTCGAGCACATTGATGAGCCTGAAGAAGGAGGCGAACATGGCGTCGGAAACAAAGAGCAGAATGGAGATGACCAGGGAGATGGAGATGACGACGATGGTGGAGCCGACGACCTCGCGTCGGGTCGACCAGTTCACCTTGCGCATCTCACCCTCGGTGGCGATGAGGAATTCGCTGGTGGCTTGCTTGTGGTAGACGAACCAGTAGACCAGGCCGCCGAAGACCAGGAAGACGAGAGCGCCGATGGTTCCCTGGATGTAGATGGGTTCAAGCCCGAAGAATGCCTTCTCGCGAAACTGGTTGGCGAGCCAGGTAGCGCCGGCGAGCGCCAGGGCCGCACCGGCGATGGCGCTCATGAGGCGAGTCCAGTAACCCTGATCTTGCTTGTAGATGCCCCAGGCCATGCTGTCGCCCTTCTTGCGGATCCGCCCGCGTCGGTTCGGTGTTACTTGAACACGCCGGGAGTGACTCGAACACTCAACCTGCGGATTTGGAATCCGCTGCTCTGCCAATTGAGCTACCGGCGTCCGTCCTCCGGGTCCGCGTGGGAGGCGGACCTGGGGGCTTACTTGCGCTTGATCTTGTGGATGGTGTGCTTGCGGAGACGGGGGGAATACTTCTTGATTCCTTCCTTCATCTTCTCGGGAAGCCCGCCCTTCACGTTGACCGAGGTGCGGTAATTCAGATCACCGGTCTCGGAGCACTGAAGCCAGACATATTCTCGGGCATCGCCCTTTTTCTTCGCCATTGCGGGTACTCCAAGCCGGCGGGTGAAGCCGGGCTGTCCGTTATTGGCAGACAGCCCGGTCTCATTGCATCAACAGTTGGCGTCTCTACAGGCGCGTGTCTTATTCGATGATCTCGACAACGACGCCGGAGCCGACGGTGCGGCCGCCTTCCCGGACGGCGAAGCGGAGCCCTTGCTCCATGGCGACGGGCTTGCCTTCGAGGTCGACCTCGACGGTGATGTTGTCGCCGGGCATGCACATCTCCGCGCCACCAAGCAGGTTGATGGAGCCGGTGATGTCGGTGGTGCGGAAGTAGAACTGCGGCTTGTAGCCGGAGAAGAACGGCGTGTGGCGGCCGCCCTCTTCCTTCTTGAGGACGTAGACCTCACCCTTGAACTTGGTGTGGGGGGTGATGCTGCCGGGCTTGGCCAGCACCTGGCCGCGCTCGATATCGTCCTTTTCGACGCCGCGGAGCAGGCAACCGACGTTGTCGCCGGCCATGCCGCTGTCGAGGGTCTTGTTGAACATCTCGACGCCGGTGACGACGGTCTTGCGGGTCTCGGCGTGGATGCCGACGATTTCGACTTCCTCGCCGATCTTGACCATGCCGCGCTCGATACGACCGGTGGAGACGGTGCCGCGACCCTTGATGGAGAAGACGTCTTCCACGGACATGAGGAAGGGCTTGTCCTGCTCGCGCTCGGGATCGGGGAAGTAGGTGTCGATGGCGTCCATGAGCTCATCGATGCTCTTGCAGGCTTCCTCGTCGTTGCCTTCGGCCTCCATGGCCTTGAGGGCGGAACCGCGGATGACGGGGATGTCATCGCCGGGGAAGTCGTACTTGCTGAGCAGTTCGCGAATTTCCAGCTCAACGAGATCCAGGAGCTCCTCGTCGTCGACCATGTCCACCTTGTTCATGTAGACCACGATGCGGGGCACTTCCACCTGGCGGGCCAGGAGGATGTGCTCGCGGGTCTGGGGCATGGGGCCGTCGGTGGCGGCGACTACAAGAATGGCACCGTCCATCTGGGCAGCGCCGGTGATCATGTTCTTGATGTAGTCGGCGTGGCCGGGGCAGTCGACGTGAGCGTAGTGCCGCGAATCGGTTTGGTACTCCTGGTGGCTGGTGGCAATGGTGATGCCGCGAGCCTTCTCTTCCGGAGCATTGTCGATATCGTCGAACTTGGAAATTTCAGCGAGACCCTTCTTGGCCTGCCGCATGGTAATCGCGGCGGTCAGTGTGGTCTTGCCGTGGTCAATGTGCCCGATGGTGCCGACATTGACGTGGGGCTTGGTTCTTTCAAAGACGCCCTTAGCCATTGGAATGCAACCTCCAACGTGGTGTGCAATGCAAAGCCTCTACTACGAGGCCGGTGCGTTTCTCGTTCTTCTAACCCAAAATGTCCCGCCAGCACGTTGCGACTTGGCGGGACGAACAATCAAATTACCATCTCTTCGGCCAAGCCGAAACAGCCACCGATGGGACTTGAACCCATGACCTCACCCTTACCAAGGGTGTGCTCTACCACTGAGCTACGGTGGCAATGCAGACACGGATGTCCTGGAACTGGCGCCGGGCCCGGTATGCTACCGCCTCGCGGCGGCCACCACAACAGGGCCCACCAGCCGGAAATCGGCTTGCCGACTCGCTGAATCCAGCGCATCCACCGCGGCACAACGTAGAGAGCAACCCCCGCGATGTCAAAGCTCTGACAGACGTTTCCGGGCGCTTTGGAGCTTCCTTGGGCGTGAAGACGGCGGCCCCTGCGGATGGAGAAATCGCCTTTGCTACGGCCCCAAGCGCTCGATTGCCTTCTGCAGGCGGCGGAGGGATTGGGCGTTCTCCGTCTCCCCGACGACCTCCTGCAGGAGGGCCCGAGCCTGCGAGCCCTGCCCGCGGGCGGCCAGCACTTCCGCCAGGCGAATGGCGTCGAGGTCCGGCCGTTTCCAACGCAGGTGGCGGGCGAGCAGGGGCAGGTCCGCGTCCGTGGCGCTGCTGACGGGGGTCGCCAGCTTGGACCAGAGCCGATCTCGGGCGACGCGCCAGCGGCGCGACTCTGCTTCCGCAACTGTCGGTTGGCCCAGGAGTTCGAACGCGGCGGCGAAGGTGTCGCGGTCGCCCGCCCGGTGCAGCGCCCCCAGGCCGATCCAGAGGAGATCCTGCAACTGCCGCCGGTGCTTGGGCTCGCCCAGGGCGGCCTTGACCAGGGCGGCGGCGTCGGCGTCGCGGCCCAGCAGGACCAGGTCGGTGAGCGTCGCTGCCAGGTCGTTCGTGCCCAGGCTGGACTTGAGCGAGCTGGTGAGCGGTTCGCCGGGCAGGCCGAGGTCGGCCGCGTCTCGTCGACTCCCCTCTCGAGCGACGGTGAAGAGTGGATCGCCGATCACCTGGATCTTCCAGGGCGGGGAAGTGTCGCGGCGGACGGCAGCGCCGACCGGCAATCCCGCCAGCAGCCGGCGGACCAGGTCGGTCGGGGTGCGAAAGGCGCTGAGGTAGGGTTCGTGGACGGAACCGACGAAGAGAAAGCTGCCCTGCTCGAGCCAGCGGCCGGCCAGGGCGTTGGCATCGCCGGGACTGGTGGCGGACCAACTGTGGATGAAATGCACAAAGGCAGGCTCATGGAGCACGGGGACATCGCGGGCCCAGGCGCCGGTGCCGCGGGCGAGCTTGAAGTCGGTCTGGTTGCCTGAGGTGTTGACATGGACGAAGTCGGCGTCGATGCCGCCACTGGTTCGGGCCTGCCAGGCGGCGAAGTCACCCCCGGGCGCGCCGGTCATGCGGGTCTCGATGTCGACGCCGGCGAGGAGGGCGGCGGCCTCGTCAACGCTGTAGGCGCCCCAACTGCCGCTGCCCGAATAGCCGTCGAAGAGCAGGGCGGAGTCGACGTGGAGGAAGAGGGCGCACATGGCGCGGTAGGC